>Ga0181528_10001444_pt1 | contig 14817 bp, 13 predicted proteins | sample PEATcosm2014_Bin_47_FD_119742 | JGI IMG/M metagenome (GOLD analysis project Ga0181528, IMG submission 119742) | Peatland microbial communities from MTU Mesocosm Facility, Houghton, MI, USA - PEATcosm2014_Bin10_10_metaG | ecosystem: Environmental > Terrestrial > Soil > Wetlands > Peat | place...
GCCGAAAACTTTCTGGCCGTCGGCGCGCGGCTGTTCGCGGCATTCGCGCGCCCAGCGGATGGTGCGTTCGACGGCGAGCTTTTGCTCTTTCGCGGGCGCGTCGTGCGGCGGACATTCATCAAACACCATCGCGATGTCCGAGCCGAGCACACGCTGGATTTCCATGGATTCTTTCGGGCCAATAAATAAAAGCGAACCGCAGAGGTGCGAACGAAATTCGACGCCGTGTTCTTTCACCTTGCGAATTTTCGCGAGGCTAAAAACTTGAAAGCCGCCGCTGTCGGTGAGAATCGGCAAATCCCAATTCATGAATTTGTGCAAGCCTCCGGCGGCAGTAATAATTTCGAGTCCGGGACGAAGATTCAGATGGTAAGTGTTGCCGAGAATGATCTGCGTGCCCATCTCGCGCAGTTCGCGCGGATCAAGCGCCTTGACGCTGGCCTGCGTGCCGACGGGCATGAACACGGGCGTCTCAATGACGCCGCGCGACGTGGTCAACCGGCCGAGACGCGCTTTGGTATGCGTGTCGGTTTTGAGGAGTTCAAACATCGAGGGAAAAGTTTGTCAAAATTAATTATGCCAACTCCTCGAAGTTTTTTCCATTTTCAAAAGGGCTTTGGCCCATAAAATACCAATATGCCAAATCATCAAGCTGAGAAAAAGCCTTGGTGTAATATTCGTCCGAGTAAACTTTTGGAAAGTTCGGATGGGTTGTCCATTCTCTCACAAAACGTGGCACAAACCAAAAACCTTCGGCCAACCATCTATCTAGTTTTGTGTCATTGGACTTTATCTCCGCGCAACATTTCATGGCAGCGGTCAGCTGGTTGATGGCGGCTTTATCCCATTCCAAACCGGGACGGAGCTTAATAAAAAAGCTGCCTGCACCAGCTTCAAATTCATTTTTCAAAACGGCCATGAAATCTTCCATAGGTTTTCTTTAGAATCACCGCACGGGCAGTTCGTCAAAGATTGTTCGGATTGCCGAACGAAACATCCACCTGCAAATCAGCGGCGATTTTTTCCAGATTTTTTTTCAGCGCGGCCAGATCGCAGTTTTCAGGCAATTGCAATTTTGCGTTCGCTTTGAACAGATTTTCGCCGCTCATCGGCGCACTTACGACTTCGCTGGAAAATTCCTCCACGTTCACGTTCGCCCGCGCGAGTGCGGCGGTGATTTCGCGAACGATGCCCGGCCGGTCGCTGCCGACGATTTCCAGCTTCGTCTGCCGCACATTCGCCGGAGAATTTTTGGATTCAGCGTCGCGAACGGTGACATTGAGGCCGGAAATATTTTGCAGCGCGGCAAGCAGCGCGGATCTTTTCTCCGCCGGAATTTCCACGCGCAAAATCCCCGCGAATTCGCCGCCGAGCCGGCACATGCGGCTTTCCAGCCAGTTGCCGCCGTGTTCGGCGACGGTGCGCGCAACGGATTCAACAAGCCCGGTGCGGTCCGGCCCGATGATGGTCATCACCAAGGGAATTTGCATGATTGGTAGTTAAGAGTTCTGGAAGCGACTGGCAAGCAAATCCGCATTTTCAAAATCCTGCAGGCAGGGGATTTTTGCCGGCGGCGTTGTCGCGCAGCTTTTGTTCGACCAAATCAAGATAGGAGCTGGCGGTCGGATTGTCATGCAATTGCAGCTTCAACGACCTCTGCAGCCACGGGCGCGAGGCGGCGTAGTCGCCAGCCTGGACGTAATGCCAGCCGATGTTTGCGGCGACAAAATATCCGTTCGGGTCGAGCGCGTCAGCGCGGTTGAAATAGGCTTCGGCCTCCTCGTGGCGTTCCAGCCAGTCGAGGCACATGCCGTAGCTCATGTAATTGTAGCCGTCATACGGATTCAATTTCATCCCGCGCGCAAACCATTCCATCGCGGTCTTCGCCTGCGGCTCGTAATTGGATCCGCCGTCGAAACTTTGCATGCGACAACACTCGCCGATGGCATAGGTGGTGGCAAAATTTTGCGGGTCGGCGGCAAAGGCTTTTTCCAACGCGGCGGCACGTTCCGGTGAAAAATCCGGCAACTGGTCCGCGCGGGCGATCCAGAAGGTTTCGCGGCTGTGGCGGATTTCCTGCGCACCCAGATAAAAAATTCCGCCGGCGAACGCGAGTGTCGCGGCCAGTTTCACCGGCAACCGGACGTTGAACCAGAATTTTTCCGTGGCGAACCGCAAGTTGCTGCTCAACAGCGCCAGCAGCGTCACGCCGATGAGCGCGTTGGCCGGAATGTGCAGGTTGAAATCCACGACGGAATGCGCCGCCAGCGCGGCCAAGCCCGCCAGCGCGCCGACATAGAAGGCCAGCCGGTTGCTGTGGCCGCTCTTGAATTCCTTTTCCACGCGCCGGACGTGCCGGCGGGTTTGCCACAAGCCGGTGGCGAAAACGCCCATGCCCGCGAGCGTGATCAGGCCGCCGGTCGTGCCCCAGTCGGCCAGCAGGTTGAGATAATCGTTGTGCGCGCGGTCGGGCTGTGCCTGCACGCGCTCGGTGCGGCAGGCGGGAAACCGGTAGTTGTAATGCGCCGGGCCGACGCCCCACCAAAAATTTTCACGCCACATCTGCAACGCCGCCAGCCAGAGGTCGCCGCGCAGTTCGAGCCCGACCTGGCTGATGTTCATCCCGTCGGCTTTCTGGCGCTCGACAAACGTGGCGGTGCGCTCGAGATACTTGTTGGTGAAAATGACGCCGCCGCCGATCAACACCACCAGCAGCAGAAACGCCGGCAGCCGATGTTGCCGGTGGCAGATCAAAATTCCCAGCAGCACCAGCAGCGACAGCGCCGTCGCCGCCCAGCCGCCGCGCGAAAACGTCACCACAATTCCCGCCAGGATGACCAGCGCCGAATAGCCCAGCATGATCCGCATCAAAGGCGAAATCCGCCCGGCAATGAGATACGCGAACGCCAGCGGCAGAATCATTTCCAGAAAGCCCGCCAGATTATTCGGCGAGATGTAGGTGCCCGTGCCGCGTCCGGGATAAAGCGCCTCCAAATTCCAAACGCGGTCCGAGTGGGTCAAAAACTGAAAGACGGCGTAGGCCGCAATGCCCATCGCCAGAAACACCAGCGTGAAGCTGACCACCTGCGCATATTCCTGCCGATACAGATTGTTGACGATGGCGAAATACAGGAAGGCATACATCACCACCTGGATCATTTCCTGCCGCGCGACGTATTCGATGTCCGCCGTGAGATAGCGTGCGACGGCGTAGATGGCGAACGCCAGCACAACCCAGTTCAACGGCGGCCAGAGCAGCTTCGGTTTGGGATTGATCCAGAGCCGCAGCGCCCACGCGAGCATCACGCCGATCGTCAAGGCCTGAACGACCAGAAACGCCCACGCATCCATCGCGCCGAATGCCAGCGGTGCAAAAACCAGAATGCCGAGCACCAAACCCAGGATGCTCCGCTCACATAAATTGTCCAAATCTTCTCTGTCCATTGCCGGAAAACTTAAAAATGAACGGCGTTGGCCGCCGAGTAAAGTTGATTTCGCCGCCGAGTCACTGAGACGCGGAGTTTCAGACAAATATTTCCTCTGCCACTCCGCGTCTCGGCGGTTCAAGGAAAAATCAGCTTCGCGCGGCCGGTTTCCGTTTGGCGGCTTCGGGGCGGAATTCCAGGATTTCGCCGGGCTGGCAGTCGAGCGTTTCGCAGATGACTTCGAGCGTGGAGAAGCGGATGGCCTTGGCCTTGCCGGTCTTGAGGATGGACAGGTTTTGCGGCGTGATGTTCACGGCGGCGGCCAGGTCGTTCAGCCGCATTTTGCGCTGCGCGAGAACCACGTCGAGATTGACGATGATGGGCATATCAAACGGAAGGAAGAATGTAGAATGCAGAATGCCGAAACGGAACTTTGCCGGACAGTCGTTTTAATTTTTCATTCTTCATTATTAATTCTCCATTTCAAATCAAACCGTCAATTCCTGTTCCTCCTGAATTTTCCGGCCTTCGTCCATGATCCAGGCAATTAGGAAAATGACCGCTCCAATCAAAAGCTGGCCAAAGTTGATGCCCGTGCCAAAGTCAAAAGAGAAAAATCCCATCCGCATATGGGTTGATGAGGTTTGGATTGGCGCAATCCGGACAGGCGCTGGCAAAGTATTCTGAACTTGCGGCACAAGTGGTGGCATAAAATGCATTGTTGTCATAATCATCCAGCCGATCAAACACAGGACCGCCAAAATTTTAATGCAACGAATCGTTTCAGCCGTAAAAATCAAACCGCGCTCGTAATAATTAAACAGCCGGCTCAATTTCCAATACCAAATCCACAGAACGATTTGAAACAGCATCAAAAGAAGCCCGCTTTCGTGGTTGGGAAGCCACGAGGATGGCGTCCGATAGATTATCAGGGGTAGTATGGAGTAAGCCAAAAAAGCCAAGCAGGCATATTTGGCAATTCTGCTGACAATCTTGATACGTTTCAACCGCGCGTTTGCTTTTGGAGCAATTTCACTGGCATTCATAAATTTGAAAAGTTGCTTTGGTTAAACCGTCAATTCTTGTTCCTCCTGCAATTCCTGCGCTTCACGGAACAGCCAGGCCACAAAAAAGATCGTCAAACCCGCGACAATTGCATTGCCGGAAACATTGACGTTCTTTGGTGAGAAAAGATAAGCTTCGACCGCTCCCAAAATAATCTGCACGATTCCCAAAATGATCCACCACTTGCCCGCAATCTCCAAATGCCGGACGGTTTCCGAATCAAACAGGCGGCCATTTTTAAGCCGGTCAAAAAAGCGGAAGAAGTTCAGCGTAACCATGAAGCCGAACGGCAGGCAGGCCAGCTCGCCGCAATTTTGAAACGTGATGTGCGATCTCAACCCAACATTCATGACCACGAACGGAACGACAATCACGAATGTGACCATTCCGGCCGTCTGGACAATCAATCCGGCAAAGAGAATGGCTCGCAAAACCTTGCTCACAGTCTTGATGCGGTTTAATCGCGGGTTCGTTTTAGATGCGTTTTCTTTCATGGCGCAATCATGGAATAGGAACATCTGTTTGTCAATATCTTTTTACTGCTTATCGATAATTAATTTCCGCTTAACAATTTCAATGGAAATTTCTGAAATTTCATTTAGCCTGTCTGGACAAACTTATGACCGACCCGCGTTACACCAAACTGGCCAAACTGCTCGTGAACTATTCCACCGAGCTGAAAAAGGGCGACCGCATCCTGCTCGACATGATTGACGTGCCGGACGAATTCACCGTGGAACTCATCCGCGCCGTGCGCGCGGCGGATGCCACGCCATTCGTCGAGACGCGCCACACGCGCGTCGGACGCGAGCAGTTGCTCGGCATCACCGAACAGCAGGCGAAGGATGTGCGCGACCTGGAGATGTTCCGCATGAAAAAGATGCAGGCTTACATCGCCATCCGCGGCGCGGACAACATGAACGAGAACGCCGACGTGCCGGGCGACCGCATGAAGCTGTATTCGCGCGTCATCCGGCCGGTGCAGGATTATCGCGTCGGCAAGACGCGCTGGTGCGTGCTGCGCTGGCCCACGCCGAGCATGGCGCAGGCCGCGGGCATGAGCACCGAGGCGTTTGAGAATCTTTACTTCGACGTCTGCACGATGGATTACGCGAAGATGGGCCGGGCGATGCTGCCGCTGGAAAAGCTGATGAAGAAGACCAATCGCGTCCGGCTGGTCGCGCCCGGCACGGATCTGAGTTTCAGCATCAAGGGCATCGGCGCGAAGATGTGCAAGGGCGACCGCAACATTCCCGACGGCGAGGTGTTTTCCTGTCCGGTGAAGGATTCGGTGAACGGCACGATCCAGTTCAACACGCCGACGCTTTATGCGGGAACGAAGTTTGAAAACGTTCGGCTCGTTTTGAAGGACGGAAAAATTGTCGAGGCCACGGCGAACAACACGAAGCGGCTGAACGAAATTCTGGACACGGACGCCGGCGCGCGCTATATCGGCGAATTTTCGCTCGGCTTCAATCCGTATATTTTAAGCCCGATGTGCGACATTTTGTTCGACGAAAAAATCGCCGGCTCGCTGCACTTCACGCCGGGCCAGGCTTACGAGGATTGCGGCAACGGCAACAAGAGCGCAATTCACTGGGACATGGTGCTGATCCAGCGCAAGGAATGGGGCGGCGGCGAGGTGTGGTTCGACGGCGAGTTGATCCGCAAGGACGGCATTTTCCTGAAGAAGGAATTGAAGGGATTGAATCCGGCGAATCTGAAGTAATTTCTGGAAACAAAAACGGGCGACGTTTTGGCGTCGCCCGTTGTTTTGTTTCAGATTCGAATCAGGCCGCTTCCTTGAGAATCGTCAGGAACTGCTTCATTGCCGGCGAAAGCACTTTGTTCTTCTTGTAAATCGCGGCGATCGGGCGGAAGAAATCGCCGTCTTCGATATCCACGGCGACGAGCGTCTGCTTGGCGATTTCCTGCGCGATGGTGCCCAGCGGCACGATGGAGACGCCCGCGTCAATTTCCACGGCGCGCTTCACGGTCTCGATGTTGTCAAATTCCATGACGTGCTTTATCTCGACGCCGTGTTCCTTCAAGATCTTGTCCAGCGCCTTGCGCGTGGGAATGTCCGGCTCGAAGCCGATGATGCTTTGGCCGGTGAGCGCCTTCAGCTTGACCGATTTCTGCTTGGCAAACGGATGCTGCGGGTGGCAGATCAGCGTCAGCGGCTCCTTGCGGAGCGCGACGATTTCCATTTTGGGATCCTTGACTGGATAGGCGATGAGGCCCATGTCAACCACGTTGCTCAACACGTCGTCATAAACCTGGTTGGCGCGGCGGTATTCGACGTGGACGTTGACCGTCGGATAGCTCTTCATGAACCGTTTGACATACGACGGCAGATCATGCAGGCCGATGGAATAAATCGTGGCGACGCGGATGGTGCCGGAAATGATGTCCTTCAACTCCTGCAATTTGCTGTGCAGCGACTCGTAGGACTGGATGATCTGCTTGCTGTAATCGTAAAGCACCTGGCCCTCGCGCGTGAGCCGGAAGCGTTTTTTACTGCGCTCGATGAGCAGCGATTTGAAAATCCGTTCCAGCGAACTGATCTGCTGGCTGACGGCCGATTGCGTGACTCCGCTGATCTGGGCGGCCTTGGTGAAGCTTTCAGTTTCGGCCAGGTCGCAGAACATCTTGAGGCTTTCAATTTGCATAAGCGCAATTTAACCTCAAAATCGGATTTCAGTCAACTACTTGGTGTGGGGCAACCACCAGTTTGACTTTGGCCAGCATTTCGCGGCTCGTGAACGGCTTTTGCAGATACGCCGTGCCGCTCTGCCGATCTGCAGGCATCAAATAACCGCTCATGCACAAAATCTTCGTCTCCGGCCGCAACTGCCGCACGCGCTCGACGAGTTCGCGTCCGCTCATCACCGGCATCACCAAATCTGTGATGAGTAAATCCACCTTGGTGTCCTCGCGCGACAAAATGGCCATCGCCTTCTGGCCGCTGCCGGCCGTCAGCACGCGATAACCAAACTCCGTCAGGATCGTTTCCGCCATCGTCAGCATCAGGGGTTCGTCGTCCACCACGAGAATCGTTTCGGTGCCGTGCAAATTCTCGTTGGTGGCGGTGATTTCGCGGAGCAGCCCCTTTTCCGCCGGCAGATAAATCCGCACCGACGCGCCCGTGCCCTGCTGGCTAGACACCGCCACGCCGCCGCCGTGGTTCGTCACGATGCCGTAAGCCAGCGCCAGGCCGAGGCCGCGATGCGTCTTGCCCTTGGTGGTGAAAAACGGCTCAAAAATGCGCGGCAAAATTTCCGGGTCAATGCCCTTGCCGTTGTCCACCACCTCCACGCAAACATAGGTGCCGGCCGCCAGCTTCACGTTGCGATCCTGCGTCGGCTCGGTCAAATCCACGTTGCGCGTGGACACCGCGATCTGGCCCTGGCCTTCCAATCCGGCAGCCTCGACCGCGTTTTCCAGAACTTTCGTCAACGCCATCTGCACTTTGGCCTCATCAAACCGCGCGCCAAACAGGCTGCGTTCCGGCTGTTCCTTCCATGCAATTTTTGCGCCGTGGGCATTGCGGAAGAATTCCACGCAACGGTCGGTCACTTGGTTGAGGTTGCCCGGCGGCAGGCGACGTGTTTCTTTTTCCTGGCGGCTGAAGGTCTGGAGTTCGTTCGCGATTTCCGCCGCGCGCTCCGCCGATTTTTCCACCTCCAGCAGCGAATGCCGCCACGGATGCCCCGCCTCGGCCTTGCCCAGCAGCAGCGAGACATGGCCGAGCACGCTGGTCAGCGCGTTGTTGAAATCAATCGAAACCGTCCGCGCCAGTTGCAGCGCGCAGTCCAGTTTTTGCTTGAGCGCCTGGCCTCCCACATCCAGTGGAACTGCTGGCACGACGGGCTTGGGAATTTCCGCCGGAGGACGAGTCGGCACTGGAACAGGAACCGGCGCGGGCGCGGGCGCGGTGGCTGGCTCTACGAATGGGAGCAGTTGCAGAACAAACCATTTGCTGCCGTCCTTGTTGAATGTGCAGATCGCCACGGTGAATTTCGCCGCCGCCTTCCCGTCCACGCGGAATTTCAGATCTGCCGTCGCCGTCGGCGCCTGTTCCCACAGCATGAGAAATTGTCCGTCCGTCCCGCCGTTGTCCATCGACCAGATGGCGGCCAGCGGCGGCGCTTCGCCCGCCAGCACCGGGCCAAACACCTTCAGCGCCGCCGAATTCGCCCGCAGAATGGAGCCGCTCGCGTTCACCAGCAATGCCGGCCACGCCGCGCCCTCCAGACCAAAAACAACTTCAGGCTTCATTTGTGACAACAAGAGAGACTACCCGTCCGTGCCGGAATTTCAAGGAACGAGGAAAAACGGGGAATCGCAACGCGCAATCATTTCCTGGCCACCGGTGTCTGCCCGGCCGAGGATTGTGGGATTAACGGGCTCAACCATTCATCCCATAGTCCATCAGTCCAGTCATCCAGCTTTTCCCCGTTTCTGGTAAAGCTCCGCAAAAAATTTGATCAGCGCAGCGCCGGATTTTTTCACGCGCTCTGCTGTTTCCAAAACTTCCGCGTGCGACAATTTTTCTTTGCTGATGCCCGCCGCCAGATTGGTGATGCACGAAACCGCCGCCACGCGCAGGCCGCAATGCCGCGCGACAATCGCCTCCGGCACCGTGCTCATGCCCACCGCATCCGCGCCCAGCGTGGCGAACGCGCGGATTTCCGCCGGCGTTTCGTAGCTCGGCCCGCTCACGGCCAGATAAACGCCGCGCTGCAGCTTCAAATCGCAACGCTTTCCGGTCGTGAACAAAAGGCGGTTCAATCCCGCATCATAGGCATCGGTCAAATCCACAAACCGGTTTAGGCCGGAAATGGCCGGGCCGCGCAGCGGATTCGCGCCCATGAAATTGATGTGGTCAGTCAGCACCATGAAATCGCCGGCGCGGAATTTCCGGTTGATGCCGCCCGCCGCGTTCGTCAGCAGCAAATCGGTGATGCCAAACGCCGCCAGCGCGCGGACGGCGAACGTGACACTCTCCAGCGGATGGCCCTCGTAAAAATGCGCGCGCCCGCTCAAGACCAGCACCGGCGTCTGGCCGAGATGTCCGAAATACAATTCGCCCGCGTGACCGCTGACGGTCGGTTTTGGAAAGCCGGGGATTTTGGCGTAGGAAATTTTTTTGCCCACGCGCAGTTCTGTCAGCGCGTGGTGAAACCCGCTGCCCAGCACGATGGCAAGCCTCGGGCGCAGCGGTGAAATTTTTTTGAGCCGGGCGGCGGCGGTTTGTGGATTGGGGTCTGATTTCATTTTTTCATTGAATTCATCCCAATCAAAGTCGCGCATCCGAAAACAATCGTTACCACAATTAAGCGTGCAGCGAGTTTTGGCAAAAAATGACTTCCGACTGATGGGTTAAAAATGAAGAACAACAAGACGCAGGCATATAAAACAATGCCACACCCAACAATTTTCCATTTCCAGTTCATCAGTGGCTTCACTTTGCCTGAAGGCAGCCAGTCAAGCCAAAGAAAATTCGTGCCAAGCTTGAAGTAAGATTATTGCTTCACCGCCAGAGACTGGACGTGCCGCTCGATGCGGTTGCTCGCTTCGATGAGTTGCTCGTAGCTGGTCGCGAAACACGCGCGGCAGAAGCCGGCACCGTTCGCGCCGAACGCCGTTCCCGGCACCATCGCCACGCGTTCCGCCTGCAAGAGGCCGACGGCAAAATCCTTTTCGTTCAGCCCGGTCACGGAAACATCCGGAAACGCGTAGAACGAGCCGCGCGGCAGATGGCATTTCAGACCGATTTCATTGAACCGGCGCACAATGAAATCGCAGCGGCGATGATACTGGTCTCGCATTTTTTTCATGCCGTCTTCGCCACGCACGAGCGCCTCGATGGCGGCTTCCTGGCTGATGATGGACGCGCAGAGCATCGAGTATTGATGCACCTTCATCATCGCCTCGATGAGCGCCGCCGGGCCGCACGCGTAGCCGATGCGCCAGCCGGTCATCGCGAACGCCTTGGAAAAGCCGTGCAGGAAAATCGCGCGCTCCTTCATGCCGGGAATGCTGGCAATGCTGGTGTGAACGCCCTCGAACGTCAGCTCGGAATAAATCTCGTCGCTCAAAACGATCAAATCTTTTTCCACGGCGAACTTCGCGATGGATTCGATTTGCGCGCGGTCGCAGGTGCCGCCGGTGGGATTGCATGGCAGGTTCAACATCAAAATTTTGCAGCCCGGCTGCCACGCGGCGCGCAACGCCTCGACAGTCAGCGCAAAATTGTCCTTCGCAAACGTCGGCACCGGCACGGCCACGCCGTGCGCGAGCGTCACGCTCGGCGAATAGCTGACGTAACACGGCTGGTGAAACATCACCTTGTCGCCGGGATTGATGAGCGCTCGGCAGGCGATGTCCAGCGCCTCGCTCACGCCGACGGTGACGAGGATTTCCTCCTCCGGCCGGTAGCTGACGGAATAATTTTTCTCGACGTATTTGTTGATCGCGCGTCGCAGCTCGATCAGGCCGAGGTTCGAGGTGTAATGCGTCTTGCCCTTTTCGAGCGCATAAATGCCGGCTTCACGAATATGCCACGGCGTGTCGAAATCAGGCTCGCCGATGCCGAGCGAAATCACGTCCTTCATCTTCGAGACGATCTCGAAAAAGTCGCGGATGCCCGACTTGGGCAGGTTGACGACGTGCTTGGCGATGTAGCGCGAGGAGTCCATGGAATTTCAAATCCTGAATTTTGAATGGCGAATCGAAATCACGGTGCGACTTTGAGCCGCTCGGCATCCTCGGTTTTCACGTCCAGCAGGAAGCCTTGTTCCTTGTAGGAGCGCAGCATGAAATGCGTGGCCGTGGAAAGCACGCCCTCGATGGACGCGAGCTTCTCCGAGACGAACGCCGCGACTTTTTGCAGGCTCGAACCGTTGACAAACACCAGCAGGTCATAGCCGCCGGACATCAGGAAGCAGGATTCCACTTCGTCGAAACGGCTGATCCGTTCGGCGAGACGATTGAAACCGCCGCCGCGTTCGGGCGTGATGCGCACTTCGATGACGGCTCGCACGACGCCGGAATCTTCCTGAGCAAGGTTCAGCACCGGGCGGAAACCCAGCAGCACGCGCTGCGCCTTCAGCTCGTCGAGCTGGCAGTTCACATCGGCTTCGGACAGTTTGAGCACCTGCGCCATCTGGGCGGTAGTCAGACTGCCACCTTCGAGCAAAAGTTTCACGAGCGGATTCATATCGGGTGAAAAGCTTCGCACAAATCCGCTTCAAATCCACACTAAAAACCACTCCGCCATTAGCGCGTGCAGACCATTGACCCTTTGCGCATATCGCGCGACTGCACTGCCACAAACACTTTCAGGCTGCCAAGAAACTCACTACGGCTTATTCCACCAAAAAACCCGGGCATATCCAACATCATCCGTGGTCAAAAAATTCCAACATGTCCTCTGTTGACCGTAAAAACAGCGTAAAGAGTTCACGTCCGTTTGAACCGAAACAAACCACGGCCGGCCCGTTGGTTTCTGGTGATTTTCTTGTGTTTTGTGCTCCAAGTTAGACCAGAGATAAGGACAGGATCACTTTTCGCTTCACTAAAACCGTATAATCCCGTATCGTGGATATCCGGTTGCGCATATGGTGGAATTGGCAGACACGCTACTTTGAGGTGGTAGTGCCGCAAGGTGTGCAGGTTCAAGTCCTGCTATGCGCACCAATCTTTTCTTGATGGGTGAAGCGTAAGATTTCATTGACGCTATTGGTTTTTTTGGCGTTCTCGCTTTCATTCTTTCTGCCTCGTCCAACTTAATCTTCAATCACAAAATATCCAGAAAAAGGCGAAAACAGTCGACAATGGCCTTCGGGTTAGAACAGCGGTTAAATTCCCCCGCTGCACTTCATTTCCATAACCTCGCTGATTTATTTTTTCACATGATCGCCAGTTCTTCCACGGCCAGCTCTCGTGCGACTGGTGGAATGTGGCTTCGGAACTTTGGTGATTTTGACTTTTGCTGGCGGAAGCTTCTTTTTGATTATTTTAGCTTTTGCTGAGTATCCCAATTGAGTCGGAGTAATTTTCTTTGATTTGGGTGTGGGCTGATGTGTTTTGGTTTCTTTAGCAGTGGCATTTCTCTTAGTTTTGCCATCACCACTTCAACATAAGCAGTCGCCACGGAAGATTGATTGCTGGATTGTTCAACCCTCGCCCTCCCCGAATGGATGACGCCACGCTTGGACGTGTGGCGAAAACTCATTACCGACGTCGAGGAACAACTGGAGGTCCTGACCAAGCAGGTTGAAGATCTGGCTCCGAAGCACGGCCCAGAGGTTTTGGCTCGCTCACGCTGCGCATGCTCATCGCCGAACTCTGCGACTGGTCCCGCTTCAAGAACCGCAAACAGATCGGTAGTTACACCGGACTCTGCGGTGGCGTATTACGCGGCCAAGCGGAAAGACGGGATGAGCCACGCCTGCGCCTTGCGCTGTCTGGCGCAACGATGGCTGAAGAGCCTCTGGAAGATGTGGCAGACCCACATGCCCTATGATCCGGATTATCATGCCCGCAACCAGCAAAAACACGGTTCCTGAGTTTTGCAACTCAACCCAAATACCACTTAATTAACAATGTTAATAGAAAGTTGAAAAATGAAGTTTACAACACAGAGAATTTATCTACACATTGAATGAATTGGGATTAGCTTTGGCCCAAAGCTAGGCGTGAGCGTCGGAATGTTTAAGAATTGGGAAGGAGGTAACACAAAAATACCGCCACTGCTGGCAGAAACTCCGCTTATTATTGCGGCATTTGGACGGCTGTAGACAACTTCCGCCGGGTTTTTCAACATCCGCGAATCATAGGGATTCCCCTAGCGTATAATTAAGGGCTTGCCCCGATTGGTTTGTTGTCATGATGATTGTTTAATTAATTTGCAAGTTAGAACCGAAACATAGATATGGGTTACGTGAGCCAGCCTGGTTTTTATGTTTTTACAGGCTGGCTCTTTTCATTTCTTTGCCTCACGCAATAAAAAGCACGCTCCGATCACGATTCATGAGAAAACCATGCAGCTACCCATTAAACCATCCACTAATTCAAATTCCATACCGGTATGCAATGCTCCAAGATTCTCTGTCGCTATCACAACGCGAATCATCTAAAGATATTTAGATCGGCTTCAAACGATGCCCATTTGAGTTCTGGCAATAATCTCTTCCCTTTTTGGATGGAAACAAAATGAATTGCCTTTGAAGGGTTCGGCGTATTTGCAGCCATGCGGTTTATCCATCAAACAATATGCCAAATCAATTACTCCACTGTGCATGGCACGGCAAATAGCTAAATCAGGCAGAACCCGTTTTGGCATTGTCTTGTCGCTGATGTCTTCAGTATCTGGCATAATGGAAGCAGATGGCCCGGGTTGCTCAGGTCATTTACATTTGAACATCGGCCGCACACAATTTGGATTCATCAGAGAGTTCGGCTTTGATAGTGATTAACGGCCTTTTTTTCAATAAAATTCCTCAGAATAATTCCCATCATTGCACCTTGGCCCCTACTTGTTGTGATTTCCATCCCACCCGATCGCCACCCAAAGCGATATGCCCACGCCGAACACGGCTAATACAATCGGAATTAAAAGATTCTGCATGCTCAAAGTTTCGATAGAATAATTTAACCTTTAGCCCTTGCATCAAGCAATGATATCAGTCGTCCGTTATATGAGCCGTTCGTGGCATGTCATCATCTTGCACTTTCAAGCAAACTGTGATGCGTTTTGACGTTTCTTATCCACGAATTTTAAGGTTGATATTTGCCACGATAGAATCGCTGATTCATGCTGTTGGTATCAACGAACGTATAGGGAGACGTATTGGTAACTAGTGAAACCCAATCAACCAGGTTGGATGAACCCAAGATTGCATAGTTGTAAGTCGGCACTCCGGCTAGCGTCAGTGTGAATTGGCTGTTGGTATCAGTTAGCATATATGATATTGGCGTGATCACCGGCATTAACGGATAGACACTCAAAATCACATTGCTGCTGGTCACTGTCCCGCCGATGTTGCTCACGGTGACATAATAGGTGCCACTATTGTTCGTGGTCACATTGTTCAGCGTGAGCGTGGAGCCGGTGCCAGTAGCCATATTATTAAAATACCATTGATAGTTGAGTGGTGAACCAGTAGCGGTCACGTTGAAAAGCACGGTCTGACCAACCCCGGCTATCACGTTGGTTGGCTGCTGGGTTATTGCCGGAGGCACGACCACGGTCAGTATGGCGTTGGTGCTGATCTGGCTACCCAATGGATTGCTGACAATAACGCGGTAACTGCCGGCA
>Ga0181528_10001445_pt1 | contig 14804 bp, 16 predicted proteins | sample PEATcosm2014_Bin_47_FD_119742 | JGI IMG/M metagenome (GOLD analysis project Ga0181528, IMG submission 119742) | Peatland microbial communities from MTU Mesocosm Facility, Houghton, MI, USA - PEATcosm2014_Bin10_10_metaG | ecosystem: Environmental > Terrestrial > Soil > Wetlands > Peat | place...
ATCCTGTCCGGGCAGGATTTTGTGGCTGATCGGGGTTGGCCTGCAGTTGAGACAGAACCCGGGTTGCCGCCGCTGGCCGGTTTCGGTGCGGGCACGTCGCCGGCGAGGCGTTTCCACGAGTGCCATGCGAGGAATGCCACCCGAAGGACCTCCTCATGGTCGAAGGGTTTGACGAGAACGTCGTAGCCGCCCAGATTGAGAACCTCCGCCCAGAGCTGTTCATCCGCCAGCCGGGAGCAGACAATCAGACTTGGGGGCGCGACCAATGCGGCGGCGCCTTCCAGCAGATCCTGCCAGCACCCGTCCGGCTGGTCGCGCTCGCAGAGCACAACGGCCACTTTGTTGTCGTGCAACAGACCCAAGGCCTGCTGGCAGCGGTGGCTCTTGTGCCATCGCCAGTGGATGTGGCTCAGGATTCCAGGCAGCAAGAGGTGATCATCGGGGTACGGACTGGCCAACAGGACCGATGTTGGCTCGTCCGGTGACTGGACTGGATGACGTGCTCGGGGGTTCACGCCGGGACTCCTTCCTAGTGGTTCCGATTAGAAGTATTAATCATATGCCCGATAGCGGGCTTGTGAAAACTTGAAATATGTCCTGGTACTTGTCTTAGGCCGGTTTAGCGTACTAAGCCGCACACAGCCCTATCCATATCCGTATCCATGCCCAGGACTTGTTACAAATCGGACTAACCCGGCCGCGGTTCGATTTCGGCGACTGGCTCGAAATGGCTACTCTTTTGCGATCCCGCGCCGGATGGATTGAGTGGTTTTGGCAATAGCCAGGTCAGCTTCCGGATGCTGCCTTCATCGTCAACAACCAGGATGCGCGACATTAGCTTCGGAACTCCCTCTGTTCCCGATATCAGCATTATGTACTGAATGTATCTGAATATCTGGTAAGTCGCGGGGAACCTTGCGGGGCGACCTCTCAAATAGGGGCAGTACCCGAGCCCGTGAGTGCTTAACCGAATTGGGGAAAACCACTCCCTGACGGTCGTGGCTCGGAAAGCGACCGCTGATCCTGCGTGAGTTGTCATATCATAGCTGTGTTGAAGACCGGCGGGCAGCGGTCCTCCAATGTCCGCGCGAGTCTATCCTCTAACAAGGAGCTTGAAAATGCGAAGTCTTGTGCCGGCTGTTGTGGGGATTCTGGTATTCGGCGCCGCGGCGGTGCGCGCCGACGACGGCAAACCGAACCTGAGTGGAACATGGAAGCTCGACGCGGCGCGCAGCGAGATGGACCAGGCCGACAAGGACCTTGTCCTCGAAATAGAGGAGAATGGGGAGGATATCCATATCAAGGAGACCCGCGGTCCCAACCCCAAAAAGGACGTTTCGGAGTTCATCTGCGACACGATGAGCAAGGAATGCCCCATGCAGGACGGCGGAGACAAGGCCAGGGTATCCGCCTATTACAACGGTCCGCTACTGGTGGTCTTGAAGACACATGGACGCAGGGGCAGCACGGTGGAGAAACGGCGGTTGTCGCTGTCGCCCGCGGGCGATTCTCTGATTCTCGAGGTCATGCATATCGAACCGGAGGGCAAAGCGGGGAAGCTTGTGTTCACCAAAGCGCGGTAGCCGTCTTGCTTCGCAGCGGTTGGCCGCGTTGAGGCGGCGCTGCCTTCCCCACTGCCGGGGGCGGTCTGCGAGGGGCATTGGCGCTGGCGCCGGCCCTGGGACTTCCGTGAAGGCAGCGATTCGATCCCGGCAGTCCGAGCCGGCTGGACATCGCTTGCCGGCCGAAGGCGCATCGGTAGACAGTGGAGCCGCCCCCAGGGTGAGATTTCCCGAGTGAGCCGTGCGGCAAAATCGCAGTAGCGCTACCGCGGCCGGTTGTAGTCGCTCAGATCTTTGCTGGAGAAGAGACAGCCGGTTTTGGATGAAACCGTTACCGGGATCGAGCGAATGTGCCGTTCCGGACGGCTCGCTCCGGGCATCGAGGGCAGTCGCGATTCTTGCTGAGGTCTCATATCCGAGAGGTACGCGCCCTGGTGGGTGGCGACCGCGGCTAGCCTCCGCGGTAGCCGGGAGTGCTTAACCGAATTGGGGAGAACCGCTCCCTGACGGTCGCGGCTCGGAAAGCGACCGCGGTTGGAGCCGGCGGCACCGGGGCTGTCGCGATCTGTCGATTGTGAAGTAAGGAAAACCATAATCCACGATATGGTCGACCGCATGAATCATAGGTTCTCCAGCGGACTCTGTCTACCCAGCAGATCTCATTTTTATACAAACGGCGGTGCGCTGACGCACCATGCGCTAAAATTGGCGGAAAGTGAACAACAAAACCATTCTGCTTCTGGCGTCGGATGGGCTCATCCGGAAGGTCTTCTGCAAAGCACTGGAAACCGAAGGATATTGCGTTCTGGAGGCAAGCGACATAGGGCGCGCCGTCGACCGGCTGAAGGAATGCACGCCCGACCTGTTGATGGTCCGCCACTACACAGAGAGCATGCCGGGTCATGAGGCCGCGACGTATCTGCGCACGAAGTGCCCCGGAGTTCCCGTTCTCATAGTGGGCGGTATTCTCGACGATGCCTGGCTTGAGAATCGCGAAGTCGTTCATGGATTCGAGATTTTTCCCAAGCCATTTAAGGCGGCCGAACTGCTCGACAAAGTGCGGGAAGTTCTGGCTAAACACTCGCCGCAACGCAGAGGAGAACACAATGCGGAGTAGCGGCCGGAATTCTCCGGACGCTGGCGCGGGCCCATCAAGGGAACTATAACGGGTTCTTTATGAGATTTTGACGCGCGGCAGGTAAGATACCCGCATGCGTTGCGACTTACCGGTTTTGGCTGCCGGGCCGGCGGTTCTCCTGGCGGCGGCTTTTGCTCTGTATGCGGATCAAGGGCCGCCCAAAACGGCGAACCCTCTGGCGCCGTCCTCCATGGGTGCGGACCGCATCACTCGCGAGGTCCGCCACGAGCTGCTCCTGTTGCCGTACTACGGCGTGTTCGACAATTTCGCCTATCGCGTGGACGACGGCACGGTGACGCTGTACGGCCAGGTTACGCGCCCCACCTTGAAGAGCGACGCCGAAACCGTAGTCAAACACATCGAAGGCGTCAAACGGGTGGATAACCAAATCCAGGTCCTGCCGCTCTCGCCCAACGACGATCGCATCCGCATGGCCGAGTACCGCGCCATCTATAGCCGTCCGGGCCTCGACCGGTATGCTTTGCAGGCGATTCCGTCCATACACATTATCGTGGACAACGGCCATGTGACCCTGGTGGGCGTGGTGACGTCCCAGGGCGACAAGGATCTGGCCGGCATAGCCGCGAACGGGGTGAGCGGCGCCTTTTCGGTGACCAACGACCTGAGTGTCGAAGACCGGTAGCAGATCGAGCGTAGCGAGGTTTGGGGATGAGACGTTGGCCCCAGGCGCCATCGCGCGTTAAGAGAGTCATAATGGGCGCCGAAGAGATCGCCAAGCTACAGCAGGAAGTGGGCACGAAGGCCGAAGTCATTATCGATAGCGGCAATGTGCCGCAACTGTTGCACCAGGCGGCGGAGCGAGCCACGGCTGACGTCCTGGTCCTCGGGGACATTGCCGGGCGAAGGCATCTGGGAGACAACGGCGAGGGCTATGGCATCATTCGGGAGTCGCACATACCGGTCTTGCGCGTGTGAGGGATCAGGGGTTCATAGCGGCTGAAAGCGGATCGCCGCGATCCCGGCTTAGAGCTTTCACAGATTAGCGAAAGGCGGCGGAGGTGTCATCTGGCGGCCTTGGCCACGCGAGACATTGGCTGCGGGTGCGTTTTCGCAACCGAATCCAAATGCTCCCTAAGGCCAGCCCATGCGGGTTGGGGCGCGACAGCCACGAGCTGGTCACCGGCCTCCAGGGTCAGGCCCGGATGGGGGAACAGAACCCGGTTGCTTCGCAAGACCAGGATGAACTCCACTCCATTTACCGGCGGAACTGCCTGACCGACCCAGGCACTGCCGGCGCGCAACACGCCAATCCTGATTTGTTCGTGGTCCGGCAGCGTGACGGGCACTCCCGAGGCCAACAGCGAGACCAATTCCAGGCCGCGGCCCTTCGCGGCGTTCGATACGCCGTGCGTGTTGAGCAGCTCGAGGGCGATGCGCAACTGTTCCAAATAATGCGAGGGCGAATAAGGGCGGCTGGGGACTTGCGCCTCGTAAAGGCTCTTGTATTTGAGGGACGCCGACAGCAGATTCTGAACCCACGAGCTGAGCATGACGGCCAGCGCGGCGGGAACCAGGAGGTGATAGCCGCCGGTCATCTCGGTAACCATTAGCAGCGTGGCAATGGGCACCCGGGCGGCGGCGCCGAAGACCGCGGCCATGCCCACTACGGCAAATGCCGCGGGCGGCTGATGGAATACCTGGCTCAGAAATCCGCCCAGCATGGCGCCGGTGAAGAGGCTGGGCGCAAAGACGCCTCCGGATCCGCCGGATCCGATGGTGAGCGCAAACGTCAGGATTTTGCCGAAGCACAGGAACAGCAGGAGAGTACCCACCAGGCGGCCGTCGATGGCCGCTTGAATCCATTCGTAGCCGCCTCCCAGCAGTTGCGGAAGCAGGAGAGCCGCCAGCCCCACGCCGAGCCCTCCGATTGACGGCTTGAGTTGGGCGGGGCACGGAAGAAGGCGGAACAGATCGCGCACGGAGTAGAACACCATCGGCAGAATGGTGGCTACCAGCCCGCAGGCGGCCCCGAGCACCACGTACCACCCGTAATCGGCGACGCCCGGCGCCGCCAATTTCGAAGGCACGTCGAACAACGGACGGAAGCCGACAAAGAAGCCGTTCACCGCATACGCCACGATGGACCCCAGCATGGTGAACACCAAGGCGCCAGCTTCGAATTCCATCTCGCTGTACAGAACCTCGATGGCGAAAATCGCCGTCCCGATGGGCGAACGGAAGATCGCCGACAAGCCGGCAGCCATGCCGACCAGCATCAGCAGGCGCGTCTCCTGCTCCGAACGGCGGCGCTTGACGGCGTACACCGAACCAATTCCCGCGCTGATCAATGCGGTGGGACCTTCCCGCCCCGCGGAGCCGCCGGAACCGATGGTGATGGCCGAGGCTATCAGCTTGACGAAGGGCACGCGCGCCCGAATGATGCCCGCGAGGTTGTGAAAAGCATTCACCACGGCGTCCGTCCCGTGGCCTTCCGCTTCCGGAGCAAAGGTGTACACCAGGGCGCCGGCCAGCAAGCCGCCGAGCGTCGTGGCCAGCGGAATCAGCCATGGACCATGTGGGTTAAGCGCCGGCGCGCCCATGCCGCCAGCGGAGGACAGCACCGGCGCATGGTAGCCTGCCAGCCAGCCGAGAAACAGAGTCTGACAGAGCTTGAGCAGGAAGACGAACACCTGCGCGCTTAGCGCGCCGACAATTCCCAACAGGACGGTGTCGAGCAAGAGCTTATGCTGTTGTTTACGCACGGTGAAACGTCCTTCCATGCAGAGCTAGGCCTTCCCGTTGTAATGCTTCATGAGTTGCTCCAGGTACTCCGGGGAGATGGGAAACACCGGGGTGAACAACGGGCTGGTACCGACGGCCTCGCGAGATAAGTTGACGGCCACGGTGCGCTCGTCCCAAGCGATGCCTGAGATCCAATCCGGCTTCAGCAGCACGAGTCTCTGGTGAAGCCAGGAACCGGCGCCGACGATCAGGAACGCGATCTGCCAGGACGTATCGTCGAACACAAAGTCCGATACGTGTCCGATGGGGCCGTCCAGGGCGCCTATATGATAGCCCTTCACCTCGTGGGCGCTACGAAGGTGTGGATCGCCCTTGACGGCCGGAGGCTCTCCCGGCGGCAGAGGCAGGACGGGCGCGGGTTCAAAGGCGAACGGGTCCATGGTCCAATAGGAAGGCCAGCCGTAATAGGCGCTCAAATCCGCCTCGTGTTGCCGGGATACCGGCTGATGCGTCAAGACATCCGGACTGTTTCTCACCTGGTCGCGCGTAAGAGTAACGGGGATTGTCCGGCCGAACCAGTCAACTCCCTTGACACTGGCGGGAGAGATGAGTACCTGGCGGCCGGGCAGCCACTTGCCGGTGTCCACGACCACATTCCGGACGATCCAGCGCCCGTCATCGAAGTAGAGATCCCGCATTTTTCCGATTTCTCCGTCTTCGGCATGGATTGTGAAGCCGTGAAGGTCGTGGATGCTCTGCAACATTTGTTCGCCCCCTTTGAGAAGTATAACTGCTCGTGGAGCGTTCGCGGATAAAGAAAACCATAATGTTGCCTTTATCACGGTCTTATGCCGGCAGAGTAAAGTCAGGAGCGAGGAAACACCATGTCAAGTCTTGTCATTCAAAGAATTCACGGCGGGAGCCCGCGGAGATTCCGAGGAACTTCCGGACGCAACCCTCGACGACTGGCTGCGCGCGGAGCGGGAGGTTGTGTGGCCGCCGCAGGCCGTTGTCGTTAAAGCGGGTGAGCCGGTGTGTGCGCTATACGTTCGTAAGGAAAGTCGTAACGTTTTTCTTATATTTTTCTAACGGGGCCGGAGCTACTCTCGCAATTAGTGAGTGGCCGTCCGCAGTAGCCGACAACTCCCCGAAAACGGGCGGTCGCGAAGGGAGATACCGGAAATGACCAGAGATGACGCAGTGGTGGCTATTTATCGTAGTCATGCCGAGGCGGAGCAAGCCGTGCAGGAACTACAGCGCGGCGGCTATGACATGAAGAAACTGTCCATAATCGGAAAAGACTATCACAGTGACGAGCATGTTGTCGGCTACTATAACGCCGGCGACCGGATGCGGTGCTGGGGTAAGTGGGGAGCCTTCTGGGGCGGCATTTGGGGGTTGTTGTTCGGAGCGGCGTTCTTCGCCATCCCCGGCATCGGTCCCGTTCTGGTCGCGGGCCCGTTGGTTTCCTGGATCGTGGCCGCGCTGGAAGGAGCTGTAGTGGTGGGCGGGCTCAGTGCGATCGGTGCGGGTCTGTACAGCATCGGAGTTCCAAAGGACAGCGTTCTGCGCTACGAGACGGCTCTGAAGTCGGACAGGTTCCTGCTGATTGCGCACGGCACCGCGAGTGAAATCGCCAGGGCGAGGGAGATGATACGAGCGACCTCGCCGATCGAGGTGAATGTTCATACCGTCAACAAAGTCCAGCCGGCGAGCGCGTCGTAGCCGGCCAAGGATCGCGCGATGCTTCGTCGCGCTGCCGGTGAATATGGCGCGCGCGGTAATGGAGCAGATCCTGAAACATTGCAAGGTGCTTCGAGGGTCGATTGGAGCCTGGAGCAACTTCGAAACGCTCTCGAGCAGGCCGGCAACCAACCGGTGCCGCTATTGATCGATCGTAGCGGCGACCACGGTGTATGCGGTGGTTGAGCCCAAATAAGGGCGCATCGAAAGGAGGAAAGGAATTGTCTGCGATCTCCGCCCCGGTCCTGGCAGCAGGTAGAGCCGAAGTATTGGCCCTCTGTTCCCGTTCGGAAGACCGCGTCCGGCTAGGCGACGTGGCAGGAGGTCGCCGAAGGATTGACGCATTGCCAGCCGCAAGTGGTGGTGTGTGAGGCCACACTACCCGACGCGGATTGGAGACAGGTTCTGGGCCGGACTTCTACATTGAAGAATACGCCCAGAGTGATTGTGGTATCCAGCCAGGCGGACGAATCGCTTTGGGCGGAGGTGCTGAACCTGGGCGGTTTCAGAACTGGAACAACGAGCGGGAAAGGGAAGCCCTCTGATCCGCTCTCAGACAAGGAGAACTCGAAATGAAGAACGTTAGAATCGTCATGACAGTGGTATGCATTGGAGTGCTAGGCGCGATGCTGCCGCAGGCCAAAGCAGACGAGTGGAACCAAAAAACCGTTTTCACGTTCAACGGACCGGTGGAGATCCCGGGACAGGTCCTCGAGCCCGGCACGTACGTTTTCAAGCTGATGGACTCAATGTCCGACCGGGATATCGTCCAGGTTTTCAATAAAAACGAGAATCACCTTTACGGCACTTTCCTGGCGATTCCGGATTACCGTTTGAAACCGACCGGCAAACCTATCATCACGTTCGAGGAGCGGGCAGCGGGATCTCCCGAAGCCGTGAAGGCATGGTTCTATCCGGGCTTTAATTATGGCCACGAGTTTGTTTACCCCAAGGTCAAGGCTGTGGCGCTGGCCAAGGCAAACAAGCAGCCGGTGCCGTCCATGACGGAAGAAGCGGCTACGAACATCAGCAAGCCCGCGCCAACCAAGACGGCGCCCGCCGTAGTGGCCATGAAGCAGGCGCCGTTGAAGGCCCAAAAACCCACCGAGGAGGAAGTCGAAATCGCCGGAGTATTCACTGCTCCGCCCGCGCCGGCTCAGACAGCAGCGGCAGCGCCAATGCCGAAAACGATGCCCAGGACCGCCAGCCCATTGCCGTTGATCGGTCTGCTCGGCTTGCTCTCGCTCGGGGCCGCGGGGTTGCTCCGGCTGGCCACCGCCAGGTGGAATTAGAAGAGAATAGAGAATAAAGGAAGCGGCACTGGCGGATATTCCAAGTAGAAGAGCGGTTCCGACGGGAGGGCACATCCGCGGAATTCTGTGTGTCCTCCCGCTTCTTGCGGTGGTGGGGCTATGTCTTCCCGGTCAAACGACGGCTCAGCAGGGGACCGCGACTATTTCGGTGGATGTCGATCTGGTGGAGTTACACGCTACCGTACGAAACCGGAATGGCGGGTTTGCCGGCGGTCTAGGAAAAGATAACTTTCGGGTGTTGGAGGACGGAATACGCCAGGAGATTCAAGTCTTTCAGCATGAGGATGTGCCTGTGGCGGTTGGTCTGATTGTCGATAACAGCGGGAGTATGGGGCCCAAAAGACGGGATGTAACGGCCGCCGCGCTGGCTTTCGTGCGATCCAGCAATCCACAGGACGAGATGTTCGTGGTGAACTTCAACGAGCGGGTCTCTTTCGGACTTCCCGATACCGAGATCTTTTCGGCCCGCGCCGGCGAACTCGAACGTGCGCTCAACGGCATTCCGGCGAGCGGCAAAACGGCCCTGTACGATGCGATCGAAACCGGGCTCGATCACCTGAAGAAGGCCACCCTGGAGAAGAAGGTTCTAATTGCGATCAGCGACGGAGGAGACAACGCCAGCCATCACACGCTGGGCCAGGTGCTGGAGAGCGCCGCGCGTTCGGACGCGATTGTCTACACGGTTGGCTTGTTCGACGACTACGACCCGGACAGCAATCCGCGAGTTCTAAAAAGGATCGCGCGCTCGACGGGCGGGGAAGCATTCCTGCCCAAGGAGTTGAGCGACGTGGTGCCGATTTGCGAGCGCATCGCGCAGGACATCCGCACCCAGTACACGATCGGTTATGTTCCGTCCAACCAGAAGCTCGATAACACCTACCGGACCATTACCGTAACGGCCGCGGGCCGGCACGGGGAAAAACTCCTGGTGCGGACAAGAACCGGCTACATCGCCTCGCCGGACCGGAAGGGACAGCCCGCCGGCGCTGGAGAGAAACTCCAATGAGAGTTCTCCTGCCGGGCAATTCAGCCAGACGAAAGATACAACTGGTGCAACGTGCGCTGACGGTGGCCGGCATTCTGCCTCTGGCATACTGCGTGGTGGTGTTTCTGAACGCGAAGTTTTACCAGGCCAGGGAGGCCCGTAACTTCGCCAGGGAACTCCGCCCAAAGAGGGCAGCGACAGCGGCGGCTCCCACCCCCCGCGCCCCCGTGGCTGCCCCGGAGAGCGGCGCTGTAGTGGGCCGTCTCGACATCCCGCGCATCGGCATTTCGGTGATGGTCGTCGAAGGGGTGGAAGACGGCGACCTCAAACGAGCGGCCGGCCACATACCCGGGACGGCGCTGCCAGGAGAGCCGGGCAATGTGGGAATCGCCGCCCATAGAGACACGTTTTTCCGGCCTCTACGCGCTATCCGGCGGGACGACGCGATCACTCTGAATACACTCGGCGGGGCGTATCGCTACCGCGTGGTGTCCACGGAAGTGGTCGGGCCGGAGGACGTTCAGGTACTGTACCCGACGGGACGCGATACTCTGACTCTGGTCACCTGCTTTCCGTTCGACTATGTGGGATCGGCGCCGAAGAGGTTTATTGTACGGGCCGATCGCCTTTTAGGAACATAACATCCGCAAGCTACGTGGAGGAGCACCCGATGTTGCCGCTATATAGATCGAGACTACTACCGGGAGACTGCCGCATGACTCAAGCCACGGGATTCTTTGTGCCACTTTGTCTGTTGGCCAGCGCATTGCCGGCCGGAGGTCCGCCCGGCGGGTGGCGCCCACATTGCAAGGCAGGCGCCGGGGCGCGACTTATACGCGGGCCGCGGCGGGCAGGTTTGGGGGTGGTATCAGCAGGGCAACAATGGCAGGTGGTCGCGGTCCCAACCGGAGAGTGGTCTCGACGAATCAGCGCGAGTCGCGTTCGCTCGGCCAATCCCGAGCGAATGAATTCCGCAGTTTCGGATCGCGGGCCGGCGGCGGCGTACCACGAACATTTTCGGGCAATTTTGGGGGGGGCCGGGGCGGTGGCCGGCGATGACGCAGCAGGCGCGAGTTTTTGTCCTTGTGGAGGATGATTATGTTCAAACGTTTTTCGATGATTGTGATGATGATTGCCTGGTGTTTGCCGGCCCTCGCGGTCGAGGAACGCCACGGCATTCTGGTCGGCGTGGTAATCAAGGTGGACTCCGCGGCGAAAACGGTGGCCATCAAGCTGGCTGACGGAACAGAACACGCTTTGCACTTTGTAAAGCGAACGGCGGTGCACGGAGCGGAAGACACCGCTGCTGGCGCCAAGGATGTATTCCATGGATTGAAGGAGGGCACCGAGGTCGCGGTCCACTATACGGCGAAAGGAAGCGTAGAGACTGCCGAGGAGGTCGACAATATCGGAAAGGGCGGGCTGAAGGTCACGGAAGCCACGGTCACGCGCATCGATCGAGGCGCCAAGACACTCGCCGTGAAGACCGCCGACGGCACCGAGGAAACGTTTCGCCTGACCGACAGCGCCGCCAAGGATGCCGGGAAGGACATCGCCGAGGGCGCCGAAAAATCAACGAAAGTAACTGTCTACTATACGGAGGAAGGCGGCCACAAAATCGCCCACTTCTTCAAAAGGCCGGTTTAGTGCCGATTCTCCGGGCGCACCAACGGGTGTTTGGCGCCGGCATCCGGCTCCCGGCGTACTTTCGGGTGTGCTCACCCGATGAGATGGTGAGAATGCCAGAGCGGCTGGAAGCGGCAGACAAGGAAACCTCGCGTGGCACGGATACTGATAGTTGACGACGAGCCGCAATTTCGCCGCGTGCTAAGAATTGCCCTGGGCACCAGGGGCTACGATGTCCGCGAAGCCGCCAGCGGCGCCGACGCCTTGGCCATCTTACGCTCCGACCCGGCCCAATTGGTTCTGGTCGACTGGCAGATGCCGGGATTGGACGGCCTGCAGACTTGCCGCGCCATACGGGCGTGGTCGGATGTACCGATCATTATGGTGACCTCCCGCGACCAGAAAGGCCGCGACCAGGCACTGGCCGCGGGCGCCGACGATTACGTGACCAAGCCGTTCAAACTTGACGAGCTGATGGCGCACGTGGAAAGTGCACTGTCGCGGTGATGAACTGGGCAGCCTCTACCTCGCCTCCGACGCGAATCCGCTTTGGTGGCGCAGGTTGTGGCGCAGGCTTTGGCGGCGCGGCGTGGGCCACAGTTTCAGGCGGGGGTGGAGGCGCTGGCGCGGGTGAAGGGACCGCCGGGAACGCCCCCGATCACACCCGCCGTGGGAAGCACGGGAGGCAATTCTCCGATCGTCGCGACCTGGCCGGGAACCGTTCGCGGCTCGACCAAGCGATTTGGATTGAAATATCGATGGACGTTATTTCCTTCTGCTCGGGCTACGGCCGGCGCGGGCGGCGGCGGCGGGGGCAGAGGGGCCACAAGCACAGTGCTGGTCTCGGGCAGAGGCAGGGGCGCCACGATCAAGACTCCCAGCGCCAGCAATTCCGGAAGGTGTTGAGGAAGCGCCGGAGGAAAGCTGGCGCCCCGGCGGGTCAAACTCATGCGCGCGACCGAGAAGTTCAATTATCATCTCGGCTACAAGTTTTCCACGTATGCCACCTGGTGGATTAGACAAGCCGTAGCGCGTGCCATTGCCGATCAGTCCAGGACCATTCGCATACCCGTCCACATGAATGAGAGTCTGAACAAGTATCTGCGGTCTTCGCGGGAACTGGAAAAAGAACTGGGACGGGTTCCCAAGACCGACGAAATCGCTCGCAGGATGGAAACAACCACGGATAAGGTTCGGGAACTGAGGGAGCTTTCCTGCGATCCCGTTTCGCTCGAGATCCCGGTCGGAAGCGACGGAGAGTCCGTTCTCGGAGACCTGATAGAGGGTGGAACCCCCGCGTCCATTCTGGATCCTCTGATGGCTCGCGATGTGAGGGAGCAGACCGCCAGTGTATTGAAGGCGCTTTCCGCAACCGAAGAGAAGATCGTGAGGATGCGCTTCGGGATCGGCTACGACCGCCAACACACGTTGCAGGAAATTGCCGAGGAGTTTGGCCTCACTCGCGAGCGGATCCGCCAGATCGAAGTAAAGGCCTTTCAGAAATTGCGCAGTTCCGAGAACGCAAGACGGCTCCACCCGTTGAGGAACGTTCAATAGTCAATCCGCCGGCGCCAACCCGGACTGTTCTATGCAGCGTGCGCGAGGATATCCGCCAGCCAACTGCCGCTCGATACCGCACGGGACGTTCTATCGCTCGGGAAAAGCTCGCGATGGGGGCACTGGAAGGCTCCAACGGCAACAGCCTCAGACTTGCCGCCAGCCTTGGTATCGTTGGAAAGGAGGCGCAGGCTGCGCTGGCTGTTCGCACATTGACCGCGCACCTCGGGATTAAATGCTGCCCCTGTTCCGTTGGCAAAGCATTGTTGATTTTCTGGTTCTCGCGGCCGTGCTATACGGCGTGCTGCACTGGGCCCGCTCAGCCAGGGCGCTGCGCATCGCTTTGGGCGTAGTCGGGCTCCACGCGCTGGCTCTCCTGGCGCGCCACCTGGAACTCGTAATCACCAGTTGGGTACTGGATTCCCTCGCGGTTCTCGCTGTTATTCTTCTCCTTTTGATCTTTCAGCCCGAACTTCGCGCTGCCTTCATGCAATTGGACAGCGCGTTGAGGCGCTGGCCGCGGCCCCGGTCCGTCTTCTCGGACGGCCGGCGTGCCATAGCCGACGCGGCATTCACCCTCGCCCGCGAGAACCTGGGCGCCCTGCTCGTTATCGTGCGGCGGGATACCATCTCCGAGCTTCTCAACGGAGGCGTGGTCCTGGGGGCCGACATATCCTCCGAATTGTTGATGGCCATATTCCAGAAGGTTTCTCCGCTTCACGACGGCGCCGTCATCATTGATGGCGACCGGATAGATAGAGCGGGCGTCGTCCTCCCGCTGACGCAGCGGCAAGGCATCGCGGGCTACTACGGAACCAGACATCGCGCCGGCATGGGATTGGCCGAACGCTGCGATGCATTAGTCATTGTCGTTTCCGAGGAACGCGCGGAGGTCACATTGATGCTGGGCCGTGATATCCGTCTTCTGCAAACCCGCGACAGTCTGGTGCAGGCGCTCGATCAATTGTTAAGCGACGATCGGAAGAGCCCAGCCAACCGAATCTATCGATTTCTGGTTGCCAATATCGGCCTCAAGCTGGGCGCGTTGGGATTGGCCTGGCTGATCTGGGCCATGTCATTCCTCGCGGCCGGCACGACGATACGCACGGTGACGGTTCCGATTGAGTTCGAGAATGTCCCCGTAGGGATGGAGATCGCGGAGCAGACTGCCGATTCGCTGGAGGTGCAGTTGCGCGGAAGCCCATGGGTGATCGACTCGATCGGCATTGGAAGACTGATTGCGCGCTTCGATTTGACGCACCTGAAAGCAGGGTGGAATACGCTCCAGCTTGCTCCCGGCACGTTGGATCTTCCTCCGGGCATCGTTGTGGATCGTGTGACGCCTGCCAGGATCCGGGTTCGCATTGGCAGCACGAAAACCGGCATGCCATTCAAGGCTCCAGGGAGTCGATATTTTGCCGTCGCCAGCGATCTGCTCTAGAAACATTCCGGCAAGGTGCCCGACTTTCAATGGCGACACGATTCACGGTCGCGCTTCCCCACACGCTCGGCAGCCTCGTCGCGCCCGGTTCGTGGGGCTTCACGACCAACGGAGTGTTGGCTCGACGCACCCTTTATCGCGCGCGCAACACCTCCCTACTGGCCGCGTTACTTCGTTGTTTGCACCCGAAACGTCTTGATTCCGCACGCCTTGAGGGGAGACAAGCGCGCTTTGTTCTTATGAAGCGGGGTCCCGCGGTGGTAAACTCCGTTCACGGACCGGCATTGCGGAGGAATCGTTTGTCGGGAAAGCGCGTCTAACACAGTGGCAGCTTTAGACTCTGCCATGGATTTCGAGAGGTACGTTTATGTTTCAACTAATTCCAATTCCGAGAGGAAAGGGAAAACTCTCCCCGCAGTTGCCCCTTCCGTTTCTGGGGCAGTTTCTTGTCGTGTCGCTCGTGGTGCTGCTGTTCATCCTGTATGTTTCCGGTCTGCTGATGCGTTGAATGGCGAGGAGACACATATGTTCACGCATGGTAGCCGGGGTGCAGTAGTCGTGGCCCTCGCTGCCAGCGCGTCTTTGAGTGTTGCGGCGTTCTCTACTGGCGATTCCGCAGTTATAGTGAATTCAGGATCCACGAATATGGCGGGGTATCGAATCGTCGTGGAGAGGTCGGGTCACGCGGTGTGCAGCCTGGTAAGGCGCAGAACCACCACAATGCGGCGCGCGTCAA
>Ga0181528_10001446_pt1 | contig 14804 bp, 13 predicted proteins | sample PEATcosm2014_Bin_47_FD_119742 | JGI IMG/M metagenome (GOLD analysis project Ga0181528, IMG submission 119742) | Peatland microbial communities from MTU Mesocosm Facility, Houghton, MI, USA - PEATcosm2014_Bin10_10_metaG | ecosystem: Environmental > Terrestrial > Soil > Wetlands > Peat | place...
AGGCAATGACAAATGATTACTCGGTTTTCTAAAACGGCTGCGACAACATTGCCGCCGGGCCTCTGGATCATTTCGCTGATGGCCAATTTCCGTCGCATCCTTAATTGATGCGATAGAAGCGTCTCGAGAAGCCGGGCGCATTCGTGTCGGTAAAAGTCGTCAAACCGTTGGCGTCTGTCGTCACGGTGCCGATGACGGTCCAGGTCGTTAAATCCTGGCTCGCCAAAATGTTGTAGGCATGGCTGATTAATCCGGTCACGGTCAAAACAAACTGGCGTGTGGGTGTGACAAGAAGCCGCACACCGGGAGTTGATCCTGGCACAATGTAAGACACTTCGCTGGACATTGCGCTCTCCGCACCCGCTGCGCTGTAAGTGGTCGCGGCAAAATAATAAGTGGCCCCGGCAACCAGATTGGAAACCGTCAAACTGGTGGCCGACCCGACCGTGGTTTTGTTGGTATAGACGCCGCTGGTGCCGCCATAATAAATGTTGAACCCCGCCACAAGCGGGTCAGTGCTCGGATTCCACGCCAGTGTCACATTGACCTGGGCGTGAACAGAAATGACGAGTGTGGCGAAGCATATTGCGGCGGCCCGCAGCGTCACCCGCCCCGTGATTTTTAGGAGCCGGCGAAAGGCATCGGTAAGCCATCGCGCTCCGCATTCGTGAATAATGCTCATATATATATTAATTCATCGGACAGATTCGATTAAACTTAATTGTGGTTTTTAGAATTCTGCCTGAGGCATCGGATGCAAATCGTTTTTTGTGCTCTTGAATCATGGTCATAATTTTTATTGCCGGGCGGTTGTGACAAAAAGGTTCCCTGCTGTTACTAGGAAAACCTTCGTATCAGTTTTTGAAGCGAGTAAGGCGCGGTTGAAATGCCACCAAGGCAATTCAGGAATCCGGCCGGAACGAGTTGAGATTGAGGACAAGCCAGCAACTCATACAAAATCGCTGCAATTACGGTTTAATACATCTTGCGCATAATTGGTTCTTCGATATTTGCGATTGCACAATTCGTGCCAACCCCGACAGCGCCATATTAACAGTTGAATAATCACGATTTTTTGATGTTTCCGTTCGAGCTTCACCATAGGATTTCACGAGGGTGAAACAAAGCTTCACACTGGCTGGAACAAAGTCATACAGCGACGGCAAAATCCAGTCGTCCGGGTTGTTCAAGGCACCGGTCTTTTCACTTGCCAGAAAAAATCTTTATTCCATAATCCTGCGCGCACAGTTCAAAAAGGGCGTGAATAAATTGGCTGGGGTCTTAGCTCAGTTGGTAGAGCGTCTCGTTCGCAATGAGAAGGTCAGGAGTTCGAGCCTCCTAGGCTCCACCAGCCTTCACTCCCTGATTTGCTGCCAAAAGGGGGACAATTCGATTCTTCAACTTTTATTTTCCTTTTAACGTAATCAACACCATCCATGCAACCGCGCCACTTTGAAGCCATCATGTTTTCCGCCAAGGCCGCCACGGCGACCGTGGTGGCCGTGTTGTGCTATGATTGGGTAAGTCTGCCCGGCACGGCATGGGTGGCGGCGGTTTCCGCCGTGGTGGTGACGCAGCCCAGCCTGCATTCCTCGTTCAAGGCGTCGCTGATGCGCGTCATCGCCAATCTCGCCGGCGCGTTTGGCGGCGCTGCGTTGAGCATCATTCTCGGGCAGCCGCTGGCGGCCATGGCCGCCGGCGTCATGTTGACAGGACTGGTCTGCCACATGTTGAAACAGGACGACATGCTGCGTCCGGCCTTCGTGGCAGTAATCTTGGTTACGCTGGCTGGCAACGATGACAAGTGGCACAGCTCGCTGAACCGCGTCGCCGGTGTGCTGGTCGGCTGCCTCTGCGCGCTGGTGATCGGATTCTTATTCGACAAGCTCTCCGGTGTGCCCAAGTTTATCACAAATAAAAAGGGCGGGGGCGAGCCGGACAACTCTGAATAATTTCCATCATGAAACATTCGCTGAAAAACAAATGGGTGCTCATCACCGGCGCGTCGAGCGGGTTTGGCGCGGCGGCGGCGCGGGCGTTCGGTGCGACCGGCGCGAAACTGCTGCTCGGAGCGCGGCGCGTGGACCGATTGAAGAAAGTTGCGGCGGAAGCGAAACGATCCGGCGCGGCGGAAGCCCATTTTCTCAAACTGGATGTTGCCAATACTTCGAGCGTTGAAGATTTTGCTGCGTGGGCGAAGGGAAAAATCGCCAGTTCAAAATCGCCGATCGGAAATCTCCACGTTCTCATCAACAACGCCGGCGGCGCGCATGGGCTCGATACGATCGCCGAAGGCAAGGATGCGGACTGGGAGGCGATGATCCAGTCGAACGTGTTCGGCGTGTTGCGCGTGACGCGCGCGGCGCTGCCGCTGCTCGCACGCGACGCCGCCGCGAGCATTATCAACCTCGGCTCTGTCGCCGGGCGCGCGGTTTACGAAGGCGGCGCGGTTTATTGCGCAGCCAAGGCGGCCGAGTTGCAAATCACCCGCGCGCTGCGGCTGGAACTGCTCGGCACCGGCATCCGTGTTGGCACGCTTGATCCAGGTCTGGCGGAGACGGAATTTTCACTGGTTCGTTTCAAAGGCGACGCCGCCAACGCCAGAAAAGTTTACGAAGGCATGAAGCCACTGACTGCAGAAGACATCGCGGAGACGCTCGTCTGGATGGCCAGCCGTCCGGCGCATGTCAACATTGACGAACTCATCATCAAGCCGACGGACCAGGCGGCGATTGGCAAGGTATTTCGGCGGAGCAACTGTTGAAACGTTAAATTGTTAAGTCGTTGAATGGTGAACCGCTTGAATCGCGACGATATAACAATTCTACGATTTAACCATTCAACAAATCAAATCCCCCGGTTCGCGCGCCAGAGCAGCACGGCGCCGACGGCCTGAAAGATGAAATTCGGCAGCCAGACAATCAGGTGCGGCGCGAATTCCGGCCGCGCGGCCAGCGCTTTGGCCGTCAAAACAAACGCGTAATAAACCAAGACCAGACCGAGCGCGATGGCCACGCCGATGTTCGTCTCGCGCCGGTGGACACGGATGCCGAGCGGAATCCCGACCAGCGTGAAGCCGAAGCACGCGAATGAAAACGCGATCTGCCGGTTCATCTCCACGCGGATCGGCTCGGTCAAATCCTTCCGCTGCTCCCGGGCCTCCTTCAGTTGCACCAGCCGTTCAATCGAATTCGTCGCGGCGGCCGGCGGCAGGCCGAGCTTGGTATCGAGGTCGGCCAGTTCCTTGCGCAGCTGCCCGAACGTCATGTCGCTGATGCCAGGTTTGTTGAAATAATCGGCCGGAATGGTGAAGATGGAGAAGTTGAACACCGAATCCGGCGAGGAACTGATGGCCACATGCTCGCCCACCGTCACGCTGCGCGCATCGAACAGATGCAGGACGAGCTGTTTGTTCACCGCGTCCACGTCCACCCGGCCGCGAGGGGCGCGAACGGTCGTGGTGACGTTCGTTTCGTTCTCCAGCACGAAAACCATCACATCCTCCAGATTGCCGTTGCGGTTTTTTTCGGCGTAGAAAATGTAGCCTGGAAAATCGCGGATGAACTGGCCCTCCGGCAATTGCGTTTTCAGCAGGAGATCCCCGCTCAAACGCGTCAACAGCCTCACCTCGACGGCGCGGCATTGCGGGCCAAGCTGCATGTTGATCCACGCGCTCAAGCCGCAGCAAAGCAGGCTCAGGAGCAGCACCGGCATGATGAGCGAGAGCAGGCTGATGCCGCTGGCGCGCGCGGCGGTCAGTTCATGATCCGCGCTGAACCGGCCGAAGACCAGCAGCATGGCGGTGAGCAGTCCCATCGGCAACGCGAAGACCCAGATCCACGGAATCAGCAGGCCGACGGCCTCGAACACGGTGTTCACCCGTGCGTGGCCGCTCATGAGGGCCGGCAGGATTTGCTGGAGCACGTTGCCGATCAGCAGCACGAACGTGAACACCGCCACCGTCAGGAACAACGAGGCGAGCACCTGGCGGGTCAGATAATTGTGCAATGTCTTCACGCGGTCGGTTTTAGTTTCACGAAAAAATCGGCGGGCTCACGTTTAATGGAATCTGCCGGCAAAGTCCACCGGGGATTCGGGCGGTTTCAATCCCGATGCGCGGCGGCTTTCCGCCATTCCGCCAGGCGGGCCCGGGCGGTCAGGATTTGCTCCGGTTCGAAGATGGGATTCTCCTCGATCTGTTTGACGACAACTTCCGCGTTGTTCACGCAGCCGCAAAGTTCCGCATGCACCCCGGCCAGGCGCATCCATAATTCAAAATCCTCCGGCTGTTCCGAAGTCTTTTGCTCCAGCCGCTCGACGGCGGTGCCAAGGTGGCCCTGCGCCAGCAGCTCGTCAATGGATTCCGGCAGCAGGGGTTCGGGTTCGGGTTCGGAAGTGCTCTGACTCCATTCCCGGATGGAGCGCCGGGCAAAATCCGTGTGACCGCGCGGGACGTGCGGCCGCTTTTCCAGCGTCCGCAACACCTTCTGCGCCTTGTCCGGGTAACGCAGATCCTGCGCGTAAAGCCGGATGAGCATCATGGCGGCGTCCACGTTGTTCGGGTTTCGGAACAGCAGCGATTTGAGCATCGCCTCCGCCTTGCCATATTTCCCATCCCGCCGCAGATGCGAGGCCTCGACCAACGGATCGGGCGGGCGGACGTAATTTTCCTGCTCGACTCCGAGATGTTCTAAAATCGTTTCCAGCGCCGGCACGCTGGCGTCACCTGATTTCTTGAGCTTGAGACATAGCTGGATGGCTTCCTTGCGTTGGTTGTTGTGCACCAGCCGCGCCAGCGTGTCCAAGTCGCGCAGGCTGCGGTCAATCTCCCAGTCCAGTTCATCGCCGGGCTGCACCAGCCATTTGAAGGCGCGGGAGAGCAGGGCGGTGACGCAGACGCTCCAGAGGAATGCCAGCGCCAGCGTGAGTGCCAGATACATTTCGCCGTCCGCGCTATTCTCGAAGAAGGTGAACTGCCACAAGCTCCAGATGGACGCCTCCGCCAGCAACAGTGTCAGGCCGCAGCGCAGGCCGCGCCGGACAAGGTCGTTCCGGTCGTTCACGCCCATCACCTTCGGGTCATACCAGCTCAACCACCAGGCGACCATCGTCACGAGCAGCAGCACGGCGACGTTTGCTAAAATCAGGAACATCAGCCGGATATTCCAATTTCGCGGGGCAAATGTCGAACCTGATTATTGGGAGCCAATCCATTCTCCGTCCAATTACACTTGCTAAATTCCACCGCTTTCTTAAATTGTCCGGCCTATTTTCAAATTATGCACTTGAACACACTCTTGGCGCAGGCTGCCGCGCCGGCCACCGGAACAACCGGCCAGCCCCAACAGCCCGCCTGGCTCGGCTTCGCCCCGATGATCCTGCTGGTGGTCGTATTTTACTTTATCCTGATCCGTCCGCAGCAGAAACGCGCCAAGGCGCTGGCGGCGCTGGTGAGCAGCATCAAGGCCGGCGACAAGGTTGTCACCGCCGCCGGCATCATCGGCACGGTCATCACGGTCAAGGACAAAACCGTCACGCTCCGGACCGCCGACACCAAGATGGAAGTCACCAAGGCTTCCGTCACCGAAATCCTCGAAGGCGCCGCCGCGACCGAAGCCTAATTCATCATGAAGCAAAACAACCGCTGGAGATTCATTCTCGTCATCGCCATTGTCGCCTGGTCGCTTTTCGAAATTTACCCGCCGACGTCACGCAACTTGGTGGACGAGTTCACCTCGCGCGCGGAGAACACGGACGCGGCGTTCACGAACATCCTGACGCGGCTCGCGCCGTTGCAGGCGGCCCGGCCGGACCTTGCGTTCAACAATTTGCGGGAAGCCATCGGCACGAACAACATCCAGAATTATTTCCCGTTCATCCCCGCCCAGAACGTGCTGAACCCGACGACGTTCATCCTGAACCAGATTCAGCGCGACGCCTCCGGCAAGATCAAGCTCGGCCTTGATTTGCAGGGCGGCACGTCGTTCCTCGTGGAGATGGACACGAACGCGCTGATGAATGCCGAGGAGCAGTCCGGCACGAACGCGGTTTCGCGCGCGCCGGACGTCAGCGGCGCGTTGTCGCAGGCGGTTGAAGTGCTGCGCAAACGCGTGGACCAGTTTGGCGTGGCCGAGCCGGTCATCCAGCCGGCGGGCGGCAACCGCATATTGATCCAGTTGCCCGGTTTGTCACAGTCGGCCAAGGAGAGCGCGAAAGAGCAGATTCAAAAGGCTGCGTATCTGGAATTCCGCATGGTGAAGGATGACAGCGAAGAAATTATCAACAGCAAGACCGGCCAGATTTTGCAGCCGATTCCGCCGGGCTACGAAATGTTGAAGAAGATCGAGCAGCAGCCCAGCGGCCCTCCGATTGCGGAGTATCTTGTGGTTCGGAAAAAGGCCGAGAACGGTCTTGCGGGTGACATCATCGAAAGCGCCGGCGTGAGCCGTGACAATTTGGGTAATGCGGTGATTGAATTCAGGCTCACCAAGGACGGCGGATTGCGCTTCGCTGATGTGACGCGCAACAACATCGGACACCGGCTGGCCATCGTGCTGGATGGCGAGCTTTATTCCGCGCCGAACATCCAGGGCGCGATTGAAACCGGCAGCGGCGAGATCACCGGCCATTTCAGCGACCAGGATGCCTTTGCGCTGGCGAACGTGCTGCAAAACCCGCTGCGTGCGCCGTTGAGCATTGTTTCGTCCGAAGACGTTGATCCGACGCTGGGCAAAGACTCCATCCACAGCGGCATCATGGCGTCCGTCTATGCCATCTTTTTTGTCTCGGTGTTCATGCTGGTTTATTACCGGTTCGCCGGACTCGCGGCGAATGTCGCGCTGGTCACGAACATCATCATCCTGATGGGCGTCATGTGTTCCATCGGCACGACGCTGACGCTGCCGGGCATCGCGGGCATCGTGCTGACCGTCGGCATGGCGGTGGACGCGAACGTGCTGATCTACGAACGTCTGCGCGAGGAAATGGCCAAGGGCAAATCCCTGCGCGGCGCGATCGCCGCCGGCTACGCCCGCGCGTTCGGCACGATTTTCGACTCGCACGTCACGACGCTCATCTCATCGGTCATTTTAATTTTCATGGGCACCGGCCAGATCAAGGGCTTCGGTGTGACGCTGTCCATCGGCATCGCGGCCAGCTTGTTCACCTCGCTGGTGGTTACGCGGCTGATTTTCAACTTTCTGCTCGACCGGAACTGGATCAGTTCGCTCTCCATGCTGCACCTCATCAAGAGCGCGAAGGTCAACTTCATGAAGCTGGCCACACCGCTGTTTGTGCTGACGTGGTTGTTCATCGTCGCATCGCTCGGCTTCGGCATCTTTGCGCGTGGTGAAAAACTATTCGGCGTGGATTTCCTTGGCGGGGACAGCACGACTTTCAGCTTCGCACAAAAAATGGACGTGGAGCAGATCCGTTCGGCACTCACAGCCGGCGGCGAGAAGGACGCGCAAATCCAATATCAAAAAGACGTGACCGGCGGCACGGAAACGCTGCGCGTGACGACGGCCATCGGCTCGTCCAAGAAAGTCCAGCAATTGCTGGAGGATAAGTTTGCCGACGCCAAGCTGAAGCCGTTGAGCGAGCAGAACGTCGGTGCCGTCGTCGGTCAGGAAATTCAGCGCTCGGCCATCATCGCCTCGCTGCTCTCGCTGTTCGGCATCCTGGTTTACGTCGCGTTCCGCTATGAATTTTCCTTCGCCGTCGCCGCCGTCGTTGCGGTGATCCACGACGTGCTGCTGACCATAGGGGTTTATTGCATCGCCAACGCCACGTCCGGCCGCGAGTTCAACGCCACCGTCGTGGCCGCGGTGCTGACCATCATCGGCTTTTCCATCAACGACAAAATCGTCATCTTCGACCGCATCCGCGAGGACTTGAAGCTGGGCGCGCGCGGCACGTTCAAGGAAATCATCAACCAGGCGCTCAACCAGACGTTGAGCCGCACGATCATCACCTCCGGCACGGTGTTCCTGGCCACGATGTCGCTTTACATCTTCGGCGGCGGCGTGATCAACGACTTCGCGTTCACTTTCCTGATCGGCATCATCACGGGAACGTATTCGTCCATCTACATCGCCAGCGCGATCGTGTTGTGGTGGCACAAAGGCGAGCGCCCGAACATCGGCGCGTCGGCGGTGACATTGCAAAATGGCCCGTCGGCGAAGGTTTAGTAATTTACGATTTGCGATTCGCGATTTACGATTGCATTTGCAGTCGGCGAGTAAATTTTAAATTGTAAATCGTAAATGAATCCGATTCCAATCACACCTTGGCACTGGGCGGGTTTCATTCTCTGCATCCTTTTTTTCCTCGCGCTCGACCTCGGCGTTTTCCATCGCGGCCCGCGTGTCGTCAAATTCACGGAAGCCCTCGCGTGGAGCATCGTGTGGTTCTCGCTCGCCATGCTGTTCGCCGGCGTGCTCGCCCATGCGCGCGGGCGCGAGGAGGCGGCGCAGTTCACCACCGGCTATCTTCTCGAACTGTCGCTCTCGCTCGACAACCTCATGGTCATCGCGCTCATTTTCTCGGCGTTCCGCGTGCCGCCGCAATATCAGCATCGCGTCCTGACTTGGGGAATTCTCGGCGCGCTCGTGATGCGCGGCGCGATGATTGCCGGCGGCGTGGCGCTCATCCGCAGGTTCGACTGGGTGCTGTATGTGTTCGGCGTCTTCCTCGTCTTTACCGGAATCAAAATGCTGTTTGCCGGCGAACAAACGGTCGAGCCGGAGAAAAACATTATGCTGCGGTTCGTGAAAAGATTATTTCCCGTCACGCCGCAATTTGAAGGGGAAAAATTCTTCACGCGGCTGGATCGCCGCTTCACGCTCACGCCGCTGGCGCTCGTGCTGGTGCTGGTCGAGACGACCGATTTGATTTTTGCCGTGGATTCCGTGCCGGCGGTTTTTTCCATCACCAAAAACGCCTTCATCGTTTTCACCTCAAACGTATTTGCGATTCTCGGGCTGCGCTCGCTGTTTTTCCTGCTGGCAGGCGCGCTCAGTTATTTCCGCTATTTGAAAATCGGGCTGTCGGTGGTGCTGGTGTTTGTCGGTGTCAAAATGCTGATCGACCCGCACGGCCAGCCGGAAAAATGGTTCCAGCTCGAAATCCCGACGAATGTCTCGCTGATGGTGGTTGCGACCGTGGTTTTGATCGCCATCGTTTTGTCCACGATGGTCGCCGAACGCGAGAAACGCACCGGGCTGTCTGGAAAAAATCGCAACGCAAAATGAAATTCCGCTGGACGCTCGCGCCGCCGCAACCGCTGCTGGCCGGTCAGCTTGCCGCGACGTTCAAAATCTCGCCGCTGCTCGCGCAATGCCTGCTCAACCGTGGTTTTAGCGAGCCGTCCGTCATCGATATTTTTCTCCAGCCGCGATTGAAAAATCTCGCCGACCCGTTTCTGCTGCCAAACATGGCCGCCGCCGTGGAACGACTGCTTCGTGCTCGCGAACAAAACGAGCCGCTCGTCATCTTCGGCGATTACGACGTGGACGGCGTGACTTCCACCGCCTTGCTCACCGAGGTTTTGCGCGCGCTTGGCTGGCAGGTAGATTTTTATCTGCCGAACCGGATGGATGAAGGCTACGGCTTGAGTGCGGACGGCGTCGAAAATTGCCTCAAGAAATTCCCGGTGAAACTGCTGCTCGCCGTGGACTGCGGCTCGACGGCGGTGGAAACCATTGCTGGTTTGCGCGAACGCGGCGTGGACGTCTTCGTTCTCGACCACCATCAGGTTTCCAATCCCGCGCCCGCCGCCGTCGCGCTCGTCAATCCGCAGCTTTCAACTATCAACCATAAACTATCAACTAATTTCACCGAGCTTTGCTCCGCCGGTCTGGCATTCAAGCTCGCGCACGCACTGGTGAAACGCGGCCGCGAAACCGGCCTGCCCGGCGCGGCAGAATTTGATTTGCGCCCGTTGCTGGATCTGGTCGCGCTCGGCACGATTGCGGACATCGTTCCGCTCATCGGCGAGAACCGCATTTTGGTTTCCGCCGGACTGGAAAAATTAAGCGTGACGAAGCGCCCCGGCCTTGTTGCATTGAAAGAAGTTGCGCAATGCCCTCCAACGCTCGGCGCTTACGAAGTCGGTTTCCAGCTCGCGCCGCGCTTGAACGCCGCCGGCCGGCTGGAAACGGCGGAAGAAGCGCTGAACCTCGTTCTTGCACCGGATTTGAAAACTGCGGTGCCGCTGGCGCAGGAGCTGGATTTGCGGAATCGCGAGCGCCAGAAAATTGAGCGGAGCATCAGCGACGAGGCGGTTGGCGTTGTGCGCTCCAAATTCGACGCGCAAAAGGATTTCGTCATCGTCGAAGGACAGTTGCTCTGGCACATCGGCGTCGTGGGCATCGTCGCGTCGCGCGTGCTGCAGCAATTTTATCGGCCCACCTTCATCATCGGCGGTGACGGTGAGTCGTGGCGCGGTTCGGGCCGCAGCATCGCGGGCTTTGATCTGGCCGCCGCGCTGCGCGAGTGCGACGACCTGCTCATCCGGCACGGCGGCCACGCGATGGCGGCGGGCGTGACGATTCACCCGGATAAACTGGATGCTTTCCGCGCACGGCTCAACGAACTGGCCCGGCGCAGTTTGAAGCCGGAAGATTTGCAGCCGCCGCTGCGCCTCGATGCCGAAGTGGCGTTGAAGGACATTTCCCTCGCCACGCTCGCCGAACTGGATCGTCTCAAGCCGACCGGGCAGGGGAATCCGTCGGTGCAATTCTGCGCGCGCGGCGTGACACAAAGCCGTCCGTTGCAGCGCATGGGCGCGGAGAAACAGCACGTTAAAATGTGGGTTACTGACGGTGAGGTAACGCACGAATGCGTTTGGTGGGGCGCGGGCAAGGAATCATTGCCGGTCGGGAAATTTGACCTGGCATTCGCGCCTTCGGTGAACGAATTTAACGGCCGGCGCACGGTGCAGTTGAAAGTATTGGACTGGCAACCAGCTTGAAACGGAAGTTGAAAATCGGGCTTGCAATTTTTTCCGGTCTGGCTAGAGTCGAAAAGTCTGTTGGATAAGCTGGCTTATTCAGGTCATGGTAAATCTTCAGGTGAACGTGGTTCGGTGATGATTTGAAACCCGGTAGTCGGGAACAGTCCGAGAAAAGCGGTTGGTCTTGAACAGCGAGACATAAAATGAGCACTAAACTGTTTGTGGGAAATCTTTCCTTCAACACCACGGAAAACGAGATTCACGAGGCGTTCGCCGCGCATGGCACGGTCGTCGAAGCGAATCTGATGATGGATCGGATGAGCGGCCGCTCACGCGGTTTCGCGTTCGTGACCATGTCCACGCCCGAAGAAGCCCAGAAGGCGATTGAAGCCATGAACGGCGCCAGCCTCGGCGACCGCGCCTTGACTGTCAACATTGCCCGTCCGAAGGAAGAACGTCCGCGCAGCGATCGTGGTCCGCGTCGTGAATACGGCGGCGGCGGTGGCGGCGGTGGTGGCCCCCGCGGCGGTGGCGGCGGCGGTCGTGACCGTTACTGATAATTGAAATTTACTTTGACCGGGGCGGCGTTCCCAGTGGGCGCCGCCCTGCGTCATTTTCCGTTAGATTTTTTGTTCGCTTTTTGCGGGCTGCATTGGTTAAGCTAAATCTGATTCATGGAAGAACACATTGAAGTTGAAGGTCGAATCCAGACCGTGCTGGCCGGGACGATGTTTCGCGTCGAACTGGATAACAAGCACCAGGTGCTGGCGACCATTTCCGGCAAGATGCGCAAGCGCTTCGTCCGGCTTACCGTCGGCGACCGCGTGAAGATGGAAATGTCGCAATACGACCTGAACAAGGCGCGTATCGTCTGGCGAATTGGTTGATTTTTTGATTGAAGGTTGCAGGTTAAAAGTTGAAGGTTTGCCGTTCGGTCGTCGGCGGCAACTTGTAACCTGCAACCTTTTACTTTCAACATGATTTCAGCAATTATTGTCGCCGCCGGCAAAGGTGTCCGCATGGGCACGGACAAGCTGTGGCTCGAAATCGCCGGCCGGCCCGTCATCGCCCACACCTGGCAGAAATTCAACGACGCTAAGTGCGTGGACGAAATTATTCTCGTCGTGCGCGCCGGAATGCAAGATTCCTTCGCAGAACTGGCGGCAAAATTCCATTTTCAAAAGCCGTTTCGTATTGTTGTTGGCGGCGAGCAACGTCAGGATTCAGTCTGGAACGGGCTGGAAGCGTTGTCGCTTAAAACCGAAATCGTCGCGATTCAAGATGCCGCGCGACCCTGCACCAGCGAAGCCTTGATTGCGGCGACCATCGAAGCCGCGCGCGAAACGGGCGCTGCCGTCGCTGCTCAAGTCGTGACGGACACCATCAAGGAATCCGCTGACGGCAAAACCATTTCGCGCACGCTCGACCGCACCAAACTTTGGTCAGTGCAAACGCCTCAGACTTTCCGCGTTGAAGTCATCCGCCGGGCAATTTCAACCGCGCGGCAGAAAAATCTCATCTTCACGGACGACACGGCAGCGTGCGAACTGATCGGCCAGCCGGTCCGGCTGGTTTCCGGCGCGACGCCAAATCCCAAAGTCACCGTGCCCGGCGATTTGCCGCTAGTCGAAGCTATATTAAATAATTCTTGATGTAATGTCGGTCCATAGGCGCGGGATGCCGCCGCCCAACCAAAAAATTTGTGCCTTCACGCCTTTGTGGTAATTTCTCCCGGATTATGAAACGACGTTTGATTTTCGGTCTGGTTGCGCTCCTGCTGGCGTTGAACCTTGTTTTCGGCGCACGGATTTATTTCAGCTCGGCGCACGCGGCGGATGAGAAGGATTCGCCGGACGCGAACCTGGAGCGGTTCGCCGATGTGCTGGAAAAGGTCAAGTCGAGCTATGTGGACGGATCCAACATGACATATCACGCGTTGATTTACTCGGCGCTCAAGGGCATGGTCGGCTCGCTCGACCCGCACAGCGAATTCATGGATCCGGACGATTACCAGCAGTTGCAGGATGACACGGAAGGACAGTTCGGCGGACTCGGTCTGGTGGTCGCGATGAAGGACGGCTTCGTGACCGTCGTGTCGCCGATGGATGACACGCCGGGATATCGCGCGGGCATTTTGTCCGGCGACCGCATCGTCAAGGTGGAAGGTCAGAGCGTGGACAAAGTGCCGCTGACGGATGTCGTGAACCAGCTTCGCGGCAAACCCGGCAGCAAAGTGACTCTGACCGTCGAGCGCCCGCCGTCGGGCACTTTGAAAACTTTCACCCTCACACGGGCCGTGATCAACATGGACATGATCAAGGACATCAACGGGAAAAAAGAATTTCCGCTCGGCGCGGACAAGATCGGCTACGTCCGCATCACGCAGTTCGGCGACCAGACCGGCGACGAACTGGAAGCCGCGCTCCAGAAATTGAAGAAGCAGGGGATGCAGGCGTTGATCATTGATCTGCGCTGGAATCCCGGCGGCCTGCTGGACGAGGCGGTGAATGTGTGCGAAAAATTCCTGCCGCGCGGCCAGCTCATCGTCACGACCGAGGGCCGGGATCCGAAGGAAAATTCCGTCCTGCGCGCCAGCGGCCACGGCGATGAATTGAAGGGGATGCCGATTGTTGTGCTGGTGAATCTAGGCAGTGCGAGTGCTGCGGAAATTGTCACTGGCTGTTTGCAGGATTATCACCGCGCGTTCATTCTCGGTGAAAAGACATTTGGCAAAGGTTCCGTCCAAAATATTTTTCCGCTTGATGACGGCTCGGCGCTCAAGCTGACGGTTGCCAAATACTACACACCGAGCCACAAGGTCATCCACGAGCACGGCATCACGCCCGACAGTTATGTGCCGATGAGCGATGCGGAGGAGGCGGACCTGCTCATCAAGCGCTCGCCCGGCGGATTGGAGTCCTTGGATGAAAAGGATCGTGCCCGTGTGGAGGAATCCCGCGACATCCAGCTTGACCGCGCCGAGGATTTGCTCAAAGGCATGTTGCTTTACAGCCAGCTTTCCCAGCCGGAAAAAGTCGCGGCGAAATGAAATTCGTCAAACAGTTGAATCGTTAAATCGCTGAAACGGTTTAACAATTCAACAAATACAACCATTCAACGAATGACGCTACTGGCGATTGAAACTTCCTGCGACGAAACCAGCACGGCGGTGATTCGTGACGGCCGTGTTTTGTCCGGAGTCGTTTCTTCGCAGATTAAACTCCACGCAGAATACGGCGGCGTCGTTCCAGAACTCGCCGCGCGCGAGCATCTGCGGAATTTGATTCCCGTAACGCAGTCTGCGTTGCGCGAAGCTGGAATTTCGGTCGCGCAACTGGACGCCGTCGCCGCCACGCAGGGGCCGGGCTTGCCGAATGCGCTGCTCGTCGGCTTCAAGGCCGCGCAGGCCGTCGCCTTTGCGCTCAACAAACCGTTCGTTGGCATCAATCATCACGAGGCGCACCTGTATTCGCCGTGGATTGTGCGTGGCAGCGACGCCCTCGCCGCCGATTTCACTGCCTTTCAGCCGAACGTCTCGCTTATTGTCAGCGGCGGGCACACGATGCTCGTTCTCGTGGAATCCGAACTGAAACACCGCGTGCTTGGCGGGACGATTGACGACGCCGCCGGCGAATGTTTCGACAAGACTGGCAAGCTCATGGGCCTGCCGTATCCCGCCGGTCCGCTGATTGACCAGTTGGCGGAGCAGGGGAATCCGACCGCCTACGATTTTCCGCGCCCGCTGCTGCACGATGTCAGCGACGACTTCAGCTTCAGCGGACTCAAGACTTCCGTGCGTTATTTCATCCGCGACCACCCGGCGTTGCTGGATGACCGGCAGAAAATCTGC
>Ga0181528_10001447_pt1 | contig 14802 bp, 10 predicted proteins | sample PEATcosm2014_Bin_47_FD_119742 | JGI IMG/M metagenome (GOLD analysis project Ga0181528, IMG submission 119742) | Peatland microbial communities from MTU Mesocosm Facility, Houghton, MI, USA - PEATcosm2014_Bin10_10_metaG | ecosystem: Environmental > Terrestrial > Soil > Wetlands > Peat | place...
ATGACCAAAGACCTCTCCGATTTGCAAAAGTGCCATGTCAACTCTCGTTTCCCAAAATGAACGCCAATTCGATGAAGGAATTGTAAATGTTGCATCCGTGCGGCAGGTATCACCTTTTCGGTATCCTGGCGGGAAGACTTGGCTAGTACCGACAGTGTCTGCTTGGCTACGAAGACGTGAGGGCGTTAGGGGGGCACTCGTTGATCCGTTTACTGGAGGCGGAAGTGTGCCGCTAGGAATCTTGGGTGAAGGACTCGTCGAGAACATTGTACTTGGTGAACTCGATCCCGATGTTAGCGCGGTGTGGAAATGCGTTTTTAGCCCGCAGCAAGAGGAGTTGAATACCCGAATTGCCACGTTTTCCATGTCAAGAGAAAACGTCATTAAAGAGCTAAGCAGGCACCCCGCAACCGCAGTCGATCATGCATTCCAGGTCCTTTTGAGAAATAGAACATTTCGTGGCGGGATTCTTGCTCCCGGAGCCAGCCTCATGAACGTAGGCGAAAATGGACGTGGTGTGGCTTCCAGATGGTATCCCGAGACTCTAGTTGCCAGAATTAGAGCGCTGGGGTCCATTCGATCATCGGTTGAATTTTTCGAGGGAGATGCATTCGCCTTGATCGATCAATACCTGGACCGCAAGGATATTACATTCTTCATTGATCCACCGTATACCGCGGGAAATGGGAAACGGGCAGGGTTGAGGTTATACAAATACAATGAACTTGACCATCCTGCTTTATTTAAGCTGCTGTCCCGCGCCTCTGGATTGGTTCTAATGACCTACGATGATTGCCCAGAGGTCGTAGAAATGGCCAAGAGATACAGCTTCCAAATTGAGCGCGTACCGATGAAGAATACGCATCATATAAAGAAATATGAACTGCTCATCTCAAATTGCGGCCAGCAGGCTTAGGCGGCATTAGCGTCGTCTCTGCAGGGAACCAGCACCGAAATTCACCCCGCCGCAGGTGGACCATTCGCAAGATGCAATACCCAGCAGCGGCTGCGGCGAGATGCTTGAGCGTGTGTCCGCTGACGAAGTGCAGCGCGGCGAAGATCGGCTTGTCAAAAGTCTCCAACACTTTGGCGAGAGCGTAGAAGCCAATCACATATCCAAAATCGGCGGTTCGCGTATAGCGCCGCGGCATCAGAAGTCCTAGTAAAATCACTAGCGCCGAATAAGCCTGCACCGAAGCGTAGAAGCGCAAATCTCCCGCGCCTTGTAATTCGCTCCAATACCATTGGAAAACACTGGACAAACCAACAACCAGCAGAACCGGCAACAACCACAGACCCAGCCGCACGTTGATGCGCTCTACAATCACCGCCGCTACCATCGCCATGAAGGTAATGGTCATCGGCAGGCGGTCCCACACCAGCGTGGCATTGTTTGGGTTGAGGTGATAATAAGAAGAGCCGAAGGCCGTCAGCAGCAATCCCAGAAAGACAAAGAAATAAGGCCATAGCTCGCGCGGGTCGATAAAATGCTCAGATGTTTTGTTGCTGTTCGTGAGCTGTAAGAAGACCAGCCCCCATAATCCAATCACCGCGAACGGCAGATTGGAAGCAACATCGCCAAAGTTTGGAATGCCGAGAAAACTGCGGTGATCAGCGAAATTATGGTAGCTTTGCGGCTGGGGAATCCGCGGCAACAGGCAACAGACCAGGGCAAGAGCAACAGTAAGAAGAATCAGTAATACAAGACTTGCTTTCCGGGAAATCAATCAACCACCTCGCAGAAGATATTCATTCTAGCGCCATGACCGTTTGATTGTGTAATTGACCAACTGTAGCGCCGGTCTCCAGACCGGCTGTCGTGCGGGCGTCCTCGCCCGCACTCGCGCAGCGGTCGGGTACCCCAGGTCTGGATTTTCGAATCTGGGAAAACGAACCCTGCACCGGCTTACTCTTCCGGGCTTGACTTCCGGCTGAAGGTTCCGCAGTCTACGGACTGAAATGATCCGGGAGTCGCTGTGTGCCGAGATGGTTGCGCAACCGGTGGTCGAGGTTTTCGTCGAACAATACTTTCATGCACAGCGTTGACGGCGCTGGCCATGTGCAAACTCTACCAGCCGCTTGATCTGGGGAATGGAAAGAGTGGGGAAACCCTCATGGATTTCTTCTATGCTGTCGCCCAATTCGTAACTATTTACAATAGGGCCGGGTAGGATGCGCGTGCCGCGGACAACCGGCCTTCCCGAAACCTTGCCGGGAACAGCCTCGATCAGCTCGCAAGCCAGCCAATCGATCTCCGAATTGGTGTACCCGCTCTCCACCTGCCCACCCCTTATATCAGCCTGATTTTACCCTGGAGTAAAAGTAAACCGTCAGCCGGGCTTCCAACAGCCAAGGGGCGCTATCCTTGCGCTTTTCACTAAGGAAGCTCTGATTAAGTCATAACTCCTACGGCGCGATCCCTCAGGGGCTAAAGCCCGCGTTGATTCTGCGAATTTTAGGGCACGGCTAAAGCCGTGCCCTTTCAAAACCGCGACTGAATCAGAGATTCCCTAGCGCAAGGGTTGGAAGGCACGAACCTCAACCAGACACGCCGCAGGCAGCTAGCCCCACCGCAGAGGTTTCGTCGCCGGGGTGATCAAGGGGGGGGGCGAGGCACAGACCTCCAGCGAGCCGGAACCAGGCAGCCTACTCCACGGTTCCACAGAAAATTGGAACCCATTTTCACGCTGAAAACGGCCAAAAGCAGCGCAAAAAACCTCTATTTTGAGGCTGTTTTTCACGTTTTACTCCGCGCCGGCAGGCAGAGATGCCGCATATTGCTTCGCGCCCGCAAACGCTTTTTGCGCAAATTATCCCTCCCTGCTCAATTCCTCGCGATCTGCGCCTACAAAAGCTTTCCTTCGCTCTGCTTATATGCAGAGTTGAAAATGCGGATTCCGCGGCTTCCGCGGTGCTGCCTCCGAACGCATTCAACTGCCCGCAGCAGCCGTCGTTATACTGGTACTGCTCGTTGTTTCTTTTGAGCGTCTTCGCCTGCCTGAGTTTTTTGCCATGGAATCGTTCTTCATCCGCTATCGGAATCTGTTGGTGCTGCTGGCCTTGCTGCTGGCGCAGATGATCGGGCTAGCCGTGCAGGTGCGGCGCGGCGAGAGCGGGCGCAACGGCTTGGACACCGGCGACGGGAAAGGTGTACGGCTGATCCGCCTATGGGCCAATGCACTGGTCTCGCCGGCCGAGTGGGCAATGCACGCGACCAAGCTGGGCACTCAGAATCTGTGGCAGAACTACATTGACCTGCGCCACGCGCGGGAGCAAAACAAGGATTTGCAGCAGACCATTGACCGGCTGCGGCTGGAGCAGGCCTCGCTGCTCGAAGACGCCGCACAGGGACGCCGCTTGCAGGCGCTGGTGGGCTTCCAGCAGAAGTACATCTACAAGACGCTGGCCGCGCAGGCCATCGGATCGAGCGGCACCGATCTCTCGCGGGTTTTCTATCTGGACAAGGGCTCGGCGGACGGCCTGCAGCGGGATATGGCGGTGGTTACACCGGACGGAATCGTAGGCAAGGTGCGCGAGGTCTTTCCGCACTCGGCGCAGGTGCTGGGCATCAACGACCCGACCAGCGGCGCGGGGGTGATTCTCTCCACGACGCGGATCCGCGGAATTCTCCGGGGAAATGCCGACGGGAAGCCACAGATTGTGGACATCCTGGCCGACAATCGCATCCAGCCGGGTGAGGTGGTCTTGACCGCCGGCGGCGACCAGATCTTTCCGCGCGGTTTGCCAGTGGGTGTGGTCGAAAAAGTAATCCGCGATCCCGAGCGCGACGCGTTTATTGACGTGATCGTGAAGCCGGCAGCGCATTTAGACCGCCTGGATGAGGTGCTGGTGATCACCTCCACGCAGCCGCAGTTCTCTGCCCAGCAGCAGCAGGACATGGCCGAGAGCGAGACGCTGAAAGGCCCGGAAGCCGCAGCGATTGAGGAGCAGAAGAAGGCCTCGGAGACAATGGCTGAACGGCTCCCTGGGCTGATTGACCCCAAGCTGCCCCCGGAGCAGCAACCGCTGAAAGACAGCACCCCGCCACTGTTTGTCCCCAAGCCCGTGCCCCCCAAGCATTCCGACCGGTTTACGCCGGGATCAGCGGTGGGCGCAACCCCAGATACTGGAGACGGAACGAAGGCTGAGGCGCCTCCGGCAGCTCCGGCGGACGCACCCCCTGCAACCGAGCCACGGAGGAACCAATAAGAATGTCTCCCTTAGGAGCCGATCTCCGCCGTGACCCTGAGATCCGCCGCTATCCTTACCTGGTTTATGGCATGGTTCCGTTGGCCGCGCTGGTTTTGCAGGCGTGGCTGCCGCGCGTCGTGGGGCGCTATGTCTGGTTCGATCTTCCGCTGGTGATCACTATTTATTTTGCGCTGGGCCGGCGCAGTCCGATTCAGGGAATGCTGACCGGCGGCGTGCTGGGCATCTTTCAGGATGCGCTGACCCACAACGCCATCGGCATCAACGGAATCGCGAAGACCGTGGTGGGTTTTCTGGCGGCCTCCGTGGGCGTACGCATCGCGGTCGAGAATCACACCATCCGCATGGCGCTGAATTTTTTTCTTTCGCTGGCATCGAGCGCCATTTATCTGTTTATCTATCGCGTTCTGCTGGGACTGACGCTGGAGTGGAACTGGTACGCGGTACTGATTACGGCAGCAGCAAACGCGGTGATTGCCGTCGCGCTCTTCCCGCTGCTGGACCGGACGCAGGTTAGGGATTAAGCACCTGCGATGCGGCTGACTGCCTTCGGGGTGGCTCGTTGAGGTTTCCCGTCGGGCAACATCGCATCAATATCTTCAAGGAACCTGGATGAGTTTCTTGGCTGTGCGCGTTTGTGAACATTCGATGAAACCGGATACCGGTCCCTTGACAGAGACGGACGCACTTGTGCTAGCGTCATCGTGTCATCTGTATGGGGCTGGCAGTTAGCCGCTCCTTTGAAAGCTCTTCTGCCATGTCCTCTCTTAACCATGGGGAGATCACGATGACCGGCAAGCAAACCAACATCATTTTAAAAAAACATAGACGTTTTCGCACATCGACCTAAGCACCTCGACTCTTATCTGGATGAGTTCCCCTTCCGCTTTAATCTTCAGCGAGGCCAGAGTCGGGGCAAGTTTTTCTTTCGCCTCGCACTGCGAGCAGCGGTATCCTTCGCCCCAGTGACTTACTAACCGGATCGTCACCCGACTTCGGGGCAGATCAGGGCAGACCGCAACCTGTTGGCGCTTTCTGCACGCAGGGAGTGCTCATTTCAATTAACTAATCCCATTAATACCTGAAAACCGTATCCCTTCGGGGTACTTTTTCGTTCGCAACGGCTTGTTACTAACTTCAATTTGAGGAGGTTGTATGAAGATGAAGATAGTGCGACAACTCAGCCTGCAGCTAACGGTGTCACTCGTATTCACGTTTTTGGTCTCAACCGTTCTGCAAGCACAGAACGCATGGCCGGATGGCGACGTCTATCCTTACTCAGGGAGCGGGTCGGGGGAACGCTTTACCGCTATCTACTACGACTCGTTGGGAAACTCGAACATAGGATCGGTAGACTTTGTTATCTCATCGATCGCTCCGGGAACATCTGGCTGGTCCGCTGGTCAGTGTGTCGTGCGATACGACGTGAACACCAACAGCAATCTCGGTATAACAGCCGGCAATCTCTGGTTGGTTCCAGATGCCGGCGGTAACTGGGGTTCTTACGCGGTGCCTGCCGGATCTTCAGGCGCTCTGTCTAACTCCCAATGCACGGTGAGGGCTTATTACACTGTTGTGTACAACTATCCAGGTGAAAGCTGGGTTGAGATATCTTTTTCAGTAGTGTTTTCGAGTAACTTCCAAGGGCCCAAGCAAATCTACCTGGGCGCGGAAGACGCCAGCGGCAATTGGAGCACCAACTATGCCCAGCAATTCGGCAACTTTAACGTCACGCAGCGCGATTGGCACAGGTTTTATCCCATGGCCCGAGGACAGGGGCGAGGACAACGCGCCGGAAATCCCTGGATTGACGTTGTTGGGCAGACCAGTGCACTCCACGCCCAGATGACCTGGAATCTGCCCGGCGGCCTCGTCCCAGGCGATGATCCGGTGTATAGTGCAAACCGGCCGAATCAATATTTCCCTTCTGTGGCCGCCGCATGGGAACCTTACTATCCCAGCCACCAGCCCGAATACTATTACAACTGGTGGTGCCAGCAAGACACAGGCATCTTTCCGCAAACGACCGAATGCCCTACCATCGGTGGTTACACGGAACTCATTACAGAAGTTCCGGCGGGAAGTATATTTGGCGTGAATCCAGCGGGTCCTATTACTTACCTTGGCCTGTGGGCGCAGGGCGCGACTGGCGCAGACTACAATCCTCCCAATCCGCCTCTCCCTGCCGATCCTCCCAATCTTCCGACGGTTGCTGTCTTCTATAACACGTCGGTATGCGATCAACTCAACACACTCACGAACTTGTCGATGTCAGCTCCCGGCTATAGCGCGACAGTCAATGCAACCAACGCGATGCTTCAAAATACCGGACTGGTCCTTCCAGAACTCTTTGGTATCCCTGCAAACGGACCCTATGTGACCCTGTATGGCACCAGATATATGTACAACTCGACGGTTATCGGTCCGCCTACCTGTGGCGTGGTATTCGATGATGCCTCGGCCCGGGATTACGCTCACATCTACGCCCCTGCCCCGCCAGACGGTTCTTCCACAATCGGGACGAAGCAATTCAGCATTGGATATATAGCAACTAGCCTGTTTGACGACTACGCAGACAGCTCGGGGCACTGGATCGAAGCAGTGAATTATTATTATTCCAATCCTTGCCCACCAAACTACCCGAACGATCCAAACGCACCCGTCTACCCGAAGCCGGTGCCGCCGAATTCCTATATGAATGAATGGGATTCCACCTACGGATTTTACGCGTGCGTAACGCAAGTAGAACCCTATACAATGGTTGACGTCACGAACGAGGTGGAATATAACTCCCTGTACGATGGCTATGGCGGCTATACAGCTCCCTACACACCGAACCTGACAAACGGCATGGTCTTTTGGGGAACTGCAACCCCATACGGTAGCGACCCATATGGCAATTTCGTGCCCAGCTATCTGGGGCAGGACTATGATTGGAGCGGCTACACCTCAATTTATTCATCACCGCCTCCCCAGCAGTTCTCTGTTAATACATGCGCCTTTACCGACACTGCGCAAACTTTGCCGCTGAATTGTTATTAATGAACCCCAACAATAGCCAAGCGCCCATCCTTTCATAGTCTTATCGTGAAAGGATGGGCTGCCCAGAGTTACGATGGAAAACGGTTGGCGCGCTTGGCTATTTCTGCCGTGAGTTCCGCGGGATCAACCGCAAAGAAGCGTACCGGATTTCAATGGGTAGGAACCAGCGGACGACTTGGCGACAAGATCTCTCGCTCACTCCGCCTGTTCTCCTTGATGGTGTACATGGCGGCATCTGCGGCGCTCAGCAGGCTGTCGCGGGTGGCGCCGTTCGCGGGATAGATGGCGATTCCGACGCTTGCGCTCCCGTGCACCGTGCAGCTTTCCCAGGTGAATGGCTGCTCAAAGCTGCGCTCCAGGCGCAGAGTAATCTCCTCAACGTCGGCGCGGACGCGTACGTGGGGCAAAATGACGGCAAACTCGTCCCCACCGAGTCGCGCCAGGATGTCGCCGGGACGCAGTTGGCGCTTCATGCGCAGAGCCACTTCCTGCAGGTAGAGATCTCCTATGTGGTGCCCGAACCGGTCGTTGACCTGCTTGAAATCGTTCAGATCGATAAAGAGCAGCCCGAAGACGCTGGCCGATTGCCGCGCGGCCTCAATCGCGGTCTCGATCTGCTTTTCGAAGGAGAACCGGTTGTGAATGTCGGTGAGCAGGTCGAACTCCGAGCGATGCAGGAGATCGGAGTAGAGCCGCGAGGTCTCGATGGCCAGCCTGGCCAGCCCCGCCGCCTGCGCCAGAGACTCGATTTCAACGGGGCGCGGCTTGGTGTGCGGGCCGAAGGCGGCGCAGATCACGCCCAGCGCGGGTCCGGAGTGGGAGAGAATCGGCTCCTCGACGAGACGCAGTCCAGCCCGTGCGCTCTTTGAGAGAAAATCGCCCAGGGTGGCGCCAGCCTCCACTTGAATCCAGCAGGGCACCCCGCCCAGCCGCGCTGAGACCAATTCATTGATGCCCTCCAGAATCTCCGCCAGCGGCCGGAAGTTGGTGATGTCTTCTAGAATCTTCCCGCGCCCGCGCTCGAGGTCGGCCATTGCGGCGTTGCGCAGGCGGGCCCGGCGCTCTGTCCTTATGGCCCGGATGCCGATGATGAAGATGAGAACCAGCAGGATCGCGATCAGCCAGACGAGATTGCGCACATTCAGCAAGGACGGTTGCGCCACCACCTCGATGTCGTCGAAGGAGCGTAGCAGGACATCGCTGTCGGCCGGACCCTCAAACGGATTGGTGCTGTACGATAGCGATGTGATGCCGGTGACGCGAACCGTTGCGCCCACCGGAACCTGCTTCATGGGTGGCAACTGGAAGCCCAGATCCTCGTCGATATGCCGGTAGACAACCGAGAAAAGATTGCCGCCGGCGGTGAGCAGATATTTATCCTGGTACTTTTCCCGACCTTCTTCGACTACTTTCCCTTCAATTGAAATCAGGTTGAAGGCATTCGCGCCTGAAATCAGTTCGTCCCATCCGATTCTTCGCGGCGCAATGGGCAATCGCCGGTGGCTGTCTTCCACCTCGGCGGCGGTGAGGGTAAGCACTCGATTGCGGACGGCGGGGTAGCCCAGCGCGGTGGCCCGGTCGCCGATGTTCAGCGGCTGTTGATCTTTAGTCTCGATCCACAGGCTCCTGGCGCCGTTCTGCAGCACCACCGCCGCCCCGGGAAGGTAGTACGTGATGGTTCCCTCCACCCGCACCCGCTCCGACAGGTCCTGCACATAAGAGTGCTCAAGGATATTGTCCATCGGGGTGGTGGGGAGCGCGCCGGCGCCACTGGGAGCCGGCGCGAGAATCTTTACGTCCGAGAGCGCGGGCACCTTCAGAATGGTTCCTGTCAACTGTCTTTTGCTATCGAAGATTGCACCCGCGGAACCGGCCACTTCGACTTCGGCGCCGGGCAGTTTCTCGAGCATGTTGCCGTCGGTGCTGTTGATGATGGCGTCGATGAATCCACCGTCAATCGACAACTCCAGGTAAATATTCGACACGTTCCCGTATGTGACCAGGTCCGCGCTTCTCACCGTTCCGCTCACCTTTACACGCAGGCAGTCGAAATCGGAGCGAACCAGCTGCATGTAGCTGGCGGGCACGGGGGCCGGGGCCGCTCCGTGGCTCAGGACAGTAACGCTCTCGGCCACGATGGAGGGGCGGAAACCAGCCTCGGTCTCTCCGCGCAACAGAACGCGGTCACCGGGCGTCAGCGTCAGGTTCTGCGGCGCGTCCGCATAGATGGCTAAACCGCCGTCCTGGACGAAAAGGCCGCTGCTGCCCCTGATGTAGTACGTGACTGTAGCCTCGATGGCGACGGGGATGGTTTTGGCTGCCTCAACGTTGTTCAGTGAATGAAGCGCGGCAACGGACGTGATCGTGGCAGGTGGAGAGGCGGCGGCAAGCGCGGAAGATACGGTAACAATCGCCATGGCTACGATGCGGCCACAGAACCGGAACCGCGACTGGATTCGCGTATGGAGTTGCCGGGTTCCTCGCCGGTGGCTCATGTGACAATGCTCGATTTCTCAATCTCCCACAAACAACTGCTGCAATGCCAGCGCAAATACGCACAGCCGCCAAAAAACCGCCGCGCACCCGGTGCGGATGCAGGCAAGTCCATCTGCTTTGCGGGCACTGCTGCCGGGACGCACACCGACCGTACGCCCGGATGTGAAGAGCGTGTTTGCGCCTTACATACGTACTATCGGCAGTTCGTCCCCTCGACGATAGGGCCTATTCTTGTGAGGCGGGACTCCCATTATTGGATTCCAACGTATGGGGATGGGCGGATCTGGGGCTTGCAGATCATTTCGCACGGTTGTAACTGCATCCTGCTCACCCGAATACGCGCCGGCAGTTCCGGCCTTTGCATACCGCAATCCGGTGACAAATGCCCCGTTTCATATACTGGAGCTATGGCAAAGCCGGCAAAATGCGGATGGCGCCTTGAGGAAGCCGCGCGGTCAGGCGGCGCGTTGCGCATTGCCGGCGTGGACGAGGTTGGCCGTGGACCACTTTTTGGGCCAGTTGTGGCCGCTGCGGTGATTCTGCAAAAAGGCTGCCATCTGCCCGGTCTTGACGATTCCAAGAAGTTGTCTGAGAAGAAGCGCAACGCAATTGTCCCGGAGATTCGCTCGAACGCCGTCGCCTGGGCCATCGCCGCCGTGGACGCCGAGACGATTGACCGCATCAACATTCGCCAGGCGTCGCTGCTGGCGATGCGCCGGGCTGTGGAGCAACTGGCGCTGAGTCCGGATTTTTTACTGATTGACGGTCGCGACACAATTGACTGGGACTGCCCGCAACAATCGGTGATTCACGGAGACACGCTGAGCCTGTCGATTGCCGCGGCCTCGGTGTTGGCCAAGGTGCATCGCGACCGCCTGCTCGTCGAGCTGGATCGCGAGTACCCCGGTTACGGACTTGCCGAGCACAAGGGATACGGCTGCCCCGCGCATCTTGAGGCCCTCGAACGCCTCGGACCAACGCCGCTGCATCGCAAGAGCTTTCATCCTGTGGCGCAGTCGGTGCTACAATTTCGCGAATCTTGATCTTCTTTGATCGTGCTGGCGAGGACGCCAGCACGACGGCCGGTCTGGAGACCGGCGCTACATTCCAGACCGGCGCTACAGTTCGTCCATTGCACAATCAAACGGTCAGGAAACTAGTCGCCGGGTTGGGGAACTACTGCCTTCTTTCGTTGCTTGTAACTCTGCACCCAGTTGAGTATCGGCCTTGCCGCCAGCAGCACCGCCAACGAAATCGTCATATTCAGCGGAGCCAGCACTCCCGGTTTTACTTGCCACCAGTAGTGAATGATTCCGCAGACCGCGGCCAGATAGACCAGCTTATGCAGCCGGTTCCAGCTCTTGCCGCCCAGTTTGCGGATTGCCCAATTGGTCGATGTCGCAGCCAGCGGAACCAGCAACAGCCATGCGGCAAAGCCGATAAAGATAAAGCGGCGCTTGGCGATGTCGTCGGTGATGGCGTGCAGATCGAAATTCGAGTAGAGCGCGACGTAGGTGAGTAGATGCAGCGTGCCGTAGAAGAACGCGAAGAGTCCCAGCAGGCGGCGGAATTTGATGAGCCAGACTAACTTTGGCGATAACTTGCGCAGTGGCGTTATGGCCAGCGAAAGAATCAGCAGCAGCAGCGTGTCATAGCCAGTAGTTAGCGCAAACTTCGCGGTGGGGTCGGGACCAAGGGTATTGGCGAACGCCTGATAGACCAGTTGCCCCAGTGGAGCGAGGCAAGCAAGCCAGGTAAGTATCTTGAGCAGGATGAGTGTTGTTTTTTTCATAGCCTTTCAGTGATAGCGGAGTTAGTAACATTGCCACGCCACCCCCGCTAACATGCGCGCAGCGCCGCTAAAAATACTTTTTCAGGTCCATGCCATTGTAGAGAGAGGCGACCTGGTCGCCGTAGCCGTTGAACATCAGCGTGGTTCTGCGCTGCGCGTAGAAGGGCTGGCCGATGCGGCGTTCGTAGGCCTGGCTCCAGCGGGGGTGGTCCACTTTGGGATTGACGTTGGAGTAGAAGCCGTATTCCTGCGGACCCTGATCGTTCCATGTAGTGGGCGGCTGCTTGTCGAGGAAGCGGACGGCAACGATGGACTTGGCGGATTTGAAGCCGTACTTCCACGGCACAACGATGCGCACCGGCGCGCCGTTCTGGTTGGGCAGCACCTCGCCGTAGAGTCCGAAGGTCAGGAGCGTCAGCGGGTTCATCGCCTCATCCATGCGCAGCCCCTCGGAATAAGGCCAATAGATGGTCGATTCCGATGTCCACTTCTCGATCTTCTTATCGTAGTAAGAGAGAAACTGGACAAACTTTGCGCTGGGCAGCGGGTCGCACTGCTTGATGAACTCTGAGAGCGAGTAACCGACCCAGGGAATGACCATGCTCCATGCCTCGACGCAGCGATGGCGGTAGACGCGGTCTTCGAGCGGGCGCAGCTTGAGCAGCGTATCGATGTCGAAGGTCTTGGGGGTTTTGACTTTGCCTTCAATGCGCACGGTCCAGGGACGCGTCGGCAGTCCGCCGGCGTTTTTCGAGGGTTCGGTCTTGTCGACGCCAAACTCGTAGAAGTTGTTGTAGGTGGTGAGGGCCTCGTAGGTGGTCAACTCTTCGCCGGTAGTGGTGAGCGGGCTTTTGACGGTTTGCAGTTTGGTTCCGGCAAGGACGCGCGTGCCGGGATTGAAAATCTCCGCGAGCCGCTCGGCGCCGATGGCAGCCGCGCCCACTGCCGCAACAGTGGAGGCGGCTGAGCGTAGAAACTTGCGGCGGTTCAGATACAGATCCTTGGGCGTAATGGCCGAGGAGGGAATATCCGGCGGTTTACCGATAAACATGTAGGACCTCGTGCGCGGGAAGCCGCTGTTGTAAGTGTTTGACGCTTGCCAACTCGGTGACGTTACAGGATTTCTTTATCGACCGCAAACGGCCATTGCCTGAGCCTTTTGGCTCGAAAGAGATAAATCAGTGTGCCTGAGAGGCCGATTGCTGCCGCGACAACCAGCCCGCCTAATGCTTGAGTGCGATTGACGAGGATGAAGATGAATCCCGCGATGGCGATAAGCGGAGGCAGTGGGTAAAGCGGCATCTTGAAAGGCCGGGCGAGTTCAGGCCGCTGAATGCGCAGCAGAACCACTCCAGCTTGCTGCAAAAAGAACTGGAGCAGAATACGCGTAACCACCAGCATGGTGATGACCTGTGAGAGCGAGAAAAAGCAGAAGGCCGTGGCGATCAGTCCCAGAGCCACGAGAGAGCGGTGGGGAATCTTGTGGCGCGGATGGACGGCGGCGAGGAAGCTGAAGTAGTTGCCGTCGCGGGCCGCCGCATAGGGCACGCGGGAGTAGCCGAGCAACAACGAAAAAACCGAGGCAAAGGCCGTCCAGATGATGAGCGCGGCCATCAGCCTGCCCGCCCACTGGCCAAAGGCGGATTGGGCGATGTCGGCGACGAGTTGCACTCGGAGAACGGCGCTTTGCGCGGCTTGGCCGAGATGCCCGGAGGCATCGTGCAATGCAGGCAGAGCGGCGAGATTCATCGCGACGTAAAAGGCAGAGACAAAGAGCACTGAGAGCAGAATTGCGCGGGGGATTGTCTTCTCGGGCTTGCGCACCTCGCTGCCGAGAAAAGTGATGTTGTAGTAGCCCCAATAACAATAGGTCGCGAGCAGCGTGGCCTGTGCAAGTCCGCTGATCGCTAATGAAATGGGGAGGGTAGCGGAGATTGGCATCTGCCAGCCACCGGATGCCGCGGCGTGGGCGAAGCCTGAATAAATCACTCCGGTAATCGCTGCCAGCACACCCACAAACATGACCCATGCAAGGCGCGTCACCGCGTTGAGGTTGCGATAGAGGAGAGCCACCACCAGCAGGCAGGAGGCGGCAGCGGCCACGTTGGAAAAATGCAGCGCGGGCAGGGCAGCAATTGGCGCTTGGTCCAGAGATGGCCAGAACCAGGCCAGAAAACTGGACAGGCCGATGCAGCCCGAGGCGATGGAGAGAGGCGCGGTGAAGCTCAACTGCCAGACGTAGAGAAAGCTGAGCCAGTTGCCCGCGCGGTTGGGTCCGTAGATTTCTCGCAAGAAAGCGTACGAACCGCCAGCGCGTGGAAAGGCCGCGCCCAGCTCTGCCCAGACGAGGCCGTCGGCCACGGCGATCACCGCGCCCAGCACCCAGGCCCAGACGGAGAGCCGCGCCCCGGCTGCCGCGATGACCAGCGGCAGCGTGATGAACGGGCCGACGCCGATCATTTCCAGCATGTTGAAGAGAACAGCGGAGCGCAGGCCGATGCGGCGTTCGAGAGCTTGTGTGCTGGCGGCGGTGGTTGAAGAAGAAGACATGGGGTGAATTCGCTCCCCGGATTGTACACTGACGGGAAGATGTTCCTTTTCGAGAGAATTCAACGAGCAGTAGCGGGCGCGGCTTTGGCCGGGCTGATGGGGTGGTTTGCAGGCGTAGGCGTACTGGCGGCGCAACAGGCGGCGCGCCTGGCTCCGCCGCAAAACCCGGTTCTGATGCAGAGGGATGACGCGGCGGGGCCTGAGGCGAATGAGATTGCAGAACCGCTGCCGGAGGATCGCGGTGCGGCGGGGCTGGAAGAATCGCTGCGGCGGTTGGGAACAACGGCCAGCGCGATGGTGATTGTTGCTCATCCCGACGATGAAGACGGCGCGCTGATGACGTATCTCTCGCGCGGCCTCGGCGTGCAGACAATTCTGTTTACGCTGACGCGCGGCGAGGGCGGGCAGAATGAGATGGGCGAGGATTCGTACGATGCGCTGGGTCTGATCCGGACCAATGAGCTGCTGAAGGCTGATGAATATTACGGCGTGAAGCAGTTGTGGGGTACGGAGGCGGATTTTGGCTTCTCGAAAACGCAGGAAGAGGCCTTTGCGCGCTGGGGCCACGACCGGGTTTTGTATGATGCGGTGCTGGCCGTCCGGCAAGAGCGTCCGCAGATACTTTTGTCCACGTTTGTCGGCGGAGTATCGGACGGACACGGGCAGCACCAGGTCTCGGGGGAGATTGCGCAGGAGGTTTTCAAAGCCGCCGG
>Ga0181528_10001448_pt1 | contig 14801 bp, 13 predicted proteins | sample PEATcosm2014_Bin_47_FD_119742 | JGI IMG/M metagenome (GOLD analysis project Ga0181528, IMG submission 119742) | Peatland microbial communities from MTU Mesocosm Facility, Houghton, MI, USA - PEATcosm2014_Bin10_10_metaG | ecosystem: Environmental > Terrestrial > Soil > Wetlands > Peat | place...
AGGGCGCGCGTGCGGCGCAGGCTGGCCACGGCGTGGTTCACGGCTTGTCGCGCATCGGCGCGGGTCGCCACGGTTACCCGGCCCACCAGCCCTTTGTCCCACGGCGAGTGCACTCCCAGCGCCTCGCCTTCGATCCACTCTTTGCCGCATAGCAAGAATCCCGTTTGTGTTCCCGGCCGCATCTTCATGGTTTTGGCGCTCCCGATTGTCCTGCACTGGATTTTACAGGGGCGGGGCGTTTATGAGGCAAGATTGCAAAGGCGGCTTGTCTGCAAGGTTCAGGTTGAAACCGCGGACGCCACATTCGGGCGGATTCCTCGCAAAACAAAACTCAATCGCAAATCCCTACTTTACGACCTGTTCGCCTTGCTGCCGCATCGATTCCCTCTCCAGTTTCATTTTCTTGTACTGGTAAATAAAAGTGTTGATCGCAATCCCGGCCTGATAGTTACCCTCGCGATTCGACCAGTATTCCATCTCATAGGTGTCGCATCCCGGAGAAATGATCGATAATTCCTGCGTCCAATCTCCGCTATCGACGTATGCATTGGCGCCAATTTGCAGGGGGCAGGTCTCCAGGCTGTGGTAAGAAAACAGTTGAGTATCCTTGGTCAGCGTTTCGTCTTTCATCGAGAACACGGCGGTGTCGGTCCAGGTGAGCAGCAGTGCCGCTGGAATCCAGAAGACCAGAGTCGGAAGGAGCGTCCAAAGAGGCTTCTTCATAAAGACGACCACGCGAATCGCGTTGAAGAAAAAGTTGGAGGCTCTGGGGGAAAACTGCGATGGCGGAAAGGGATGTTGCGCCTTAAAGGCAGTGAGTTGTTCCGGATGCCGCCAGGCAAACAGGAACAGAACGCTGTAGGAACCGGCTATCGCAGCAACGAGGCCGAGAGCGAACATCCAGAGCGCGGAGCAATAATTGGGCGGAACATATACAGTCAGCTTATCGGGTGAATTCAGCTTCCACTGCACGGCGGAAGACGGAAAGAATCTCCGCTGCGGAGGGGGACTGCTCGTTACCGGGGCATACGCAGGAAGCTGCTTCACCCATTCGCATTCTTCCGGCGGTTTTATCTCTTGGGGAGAATCGCTATCGCTATCGGAGAGAAAGTTATTGATGGCGTTTCCGGCGTCAAAATATCCGTTTCGCGACCCCCAGGAAGAAATCGGAATCGTCTGCCCTGAAGACAAGACAAAGGAAAGCTGCTTATTCTCGTAGTAGTAGTTTTGATACTCGTGGGCTACAGTAACCGATGCAACCACCGCCTGCAGAACCGATTGGAGAGGATAGGACCGGTGCGTGTACAGGAATCCCCTCTGCCGGTCGATGGTCAGAGTTCCGTTGCTTTTCGAGAGCACCGCATCCGAGTGGCAGTTGAGCGAAAATAATGCAAAAAACAACGGTATCGCTGGAGGAATCGAGAGCCAGTACCAAAACAGTTTGCCTCGCTTGCCTTTTTTGACAAATTTGGAGACGATCCAAGCGATGAAAAAGAGAACAGCGCCTACGATAAGCATAAAAACTGCAAAACCATAATCCGGCGGCACGTGAACGGTGAGCTGGTTCGGTGAGTTCAGCGTCCAGCGAACAGTATCGGATGGAATAATTCTCATTTGCCTCAACTCACCCGGGAGTCGATTCTCCGCAGAGCCTCGCGAAACAAAGGCGCCCCGTCAGACAGCATGGATTTCTGCTGCAAGTATACAAACCGGGAATTCTTTGTGGTCCGATTTGTTTCAATTGTGCCGCTCCCGAGTGGACTCGCAAGACCAATGCTGGCTTTGCAATTGAGGGACCGCGCGAGCCCGTCAGGATTGCTGTGACTCAGTGCGCGCCCTTCTTCTGCAGCAGCTTGATGACTTCCTGCTTGTTGTTTCTGATTGCCATCTGCAGCGGCGTCCGGCCGTTATCGTCCTTGGCGTTGACGTTAGCTCCCTTGGAGAGCAATAACTTCGTGACCTCGACGTAGTTGCCGCCCCAGTCGTAGTTCGAGTCATCGTCGATCGCCGCGCGGAAGAGCGCCGTCTGGCCTTCGTTGTCCACGGCCTCGATGTTGGCGCCCTTGGCCAGCAGCAGGCTGACCGAATCGATGCGCTCCTCGCTGACGGCATGCATCAGTGCGGTTTCGCCGTCTTTGTCCGCGTCATCCACCTTGGCACCCTTGGCCAGCAGCAGCGTCTCCGCCTCGGTGTGGTCATCGAGAGCCGCCAGCATCAGCGCCGTCTGGCCGCGCTCATTCTTGGCCTCGACGTTGGCGCCCTTGTCCAGCAGCAGCTTCAAAATGTCGGTGCTTCTGTAATTTGAAGCTGCCAGCATCAGCGCCGTAAAACCGCTCGATGTCTTACCGTCGGTCTTTGCGCCCTTGTCCAGCAGCATCCTCACGATTTCCAGCCGATCCGCATACTCCGGCCGCCGGATATCTCCGTCTCCGCCCACGGCCCAGTTCAGGGGCGTGCCCTTCGAGTTGGATACAGCCTCGACGTTTGCGCCCTTGTCCAGCAGTACTCGGACGACATCGACTTTGGCGAGTTCAGTGGCCACTTTCAGCGCCGTTTGATCGCTTGTATCCCTGCCTTCGATGTCGGCTCCCTGCGCCAGCAGCATCTTCACAGTCTCGGCTCCGCCATTTTGGGCGGCTTGGATCAGTTGCCGATTCAGGCTATCGGATTTGGATTGACCGACAGCCATCGAGCTTATCGAAAAAATGACTGCGAAAAACAGTATGTGACCTGCATTCTTCATCGTTCTCTCCTGGTGGAATGCCTTGGTTGGTCCGTTCTTCCGGCCTGGCCGGCGTTGCCTGTTCCAAGTGTCCCACCCGAACCATCATATATCGCATGAGTGCAGTAGCTCTCTTGATGGCATGACCACGCATTCTGTTCCGTCAATGCGCCTTCAGGCGCTCCGCGGTACACTGTTTTCCTATGATTCAAAACGGCCGCAGCCCAAAACTTCCCTTCGATCCCGACGAGGCGCTGGCGCATCTGCGCGCTGCCGACGCCAAACTGGGCGCGCTGATCGACTGCGCCGGCCCGTTCACGCTCAAGCTCGATCCTTTGCCTTCTCCCTTCGAGTCGTTGCTGGAGTCGATCCTCTATCAGCAGTTGCACGGCAAGGCCGCGGCCGCTATCCACGCCCGAGTGCGCGAGTACTTTGGCGGCGATCCTGCCCCGCAACTCCTGCTCGATACGCCGGACGAGGTCCTGCGGACGGCGGGGGTCTCGGGGAACAAGGTGCGGGCACTGAAAGACCTGGCCGCCCGCACCCTCGACGGGACGGTTCCGACTCATGCGGCGATCAAAAAACTTTCCGACGCTGAGATTGTCGAGCGGCTTACCGAGGTCCGCGGCATCGGCCCGTGGACCGTCGAGATGCTGCTGATCTTTCGCCTGGGCCGGCCCGACGTGATGCCGGCGACCGACTACGGCGTGCGCAAGGGCTTCGCGCTCACCTTCCAGCGCCTGCCCAAAACCCGTCCCCTGGCCGCCGAAGATCTGCCCAAACCGGAGGTCGTGTTCAAAAGGGGAAAACGCTGGGCGCCGTTCCGCTCCGTGGCCAGCTGGTACCTGTGGCGAGCCTGCGATCTGGCTAAGAACACAGCGCCCACCGGGCGGTCCAGCCTACAATAATGAAACACAGCTTTTAGCTACCAGCCATTAGCTTTTAGCTTACCTGTTATCTGGGTAATCGCGCAGAAGGAGCACTAACCCCATGGTCCGCACCCATCGCACCGAGGCAGGATCTTCTGCTGCATGGATTAAGCACTGGGTGCTTTTAGCTAGAGGCTAGAAGCTAGGAGCTGTTTTTAATGCCCGCAAGTAAACGCTTCATCTGCATTCACGGTCACTTTTACCAGCCGCCGCGCGAGAACCCCTGGTTGGAGACGGTCGAGACCCAGGACTCGGCCGCGCCCTACCACGACTGGAACGAGCGAGTGTGTGCCGAGTGCTACGCACCCAACGGCGCGGCGCGCATCCTGAACAGCAAGAACCGCATCATGCGCATCGTGAATAATTATGCGCGCATCAGCTTCAACTTTGGCCCCACGCTGCTCAGTTGGCTGGTGGAGAACGCGCCGCGTACCTATCGCATGATTTTGGATGGAGAGCGCCGCAGCCGCAGGACCTTTCGCGGCCATAGCTCGGCCATGGCGCAGGTTTACAACCACGTGATCATGCCTCTGGCCAGCCGCCGCGATCGCATTACACAAATCCGCTGGGGCATCGCCGACTATCAGCGCCACTATGGCTCAGCGCCCGAGGGCATGTGGCTGGCCGAAACCGCGGCCGACAACGAATCGCTGGAGTTGATGGCAGAGCATGGCATCAAGTTCACGGTGCTCGCGCCGCACCAGTGCAAGCGTATCCGACCGCTAAGAGACGGCGCGAATTGGGTGGATACGCCCGGCGCCAGCGTAGACATCAGTCATCCCTATCTTGTCCGTTTCGACTCCGGCCTCTCGATTGCTGTCTTTTTCTACGACGGCCCAACCTCGCGGGCTATTGCCTTCGAGGGCCTGCTCAACTCCGGCGAGAGCCTTGCCGCGCGGCTCAAGGCGGGATTCAAAGACAACGCCCAGCCGCAACTGGTTCATGTGGCGACGGATGGCGAGTCGTACGGCCATCATCACAAGTACGGCGAAATGGCGCTGGCCTATGCTCTGCGACTGCTCGAAAGCGACAAGACCGTCAACCTGACCAACTACGGCAGCTTCCTGGAGCAGTTTCCTCCCGAGTATGAGGCCCAGATCGTCGAGAATACCTCCTGGAGCTGCGTCCATGGCGTCGAGCGCTGGCGCTCAAACTGCGGCTGCAACGCCGGCCATGGGGGCTGGAGTCAGGCCTGGCGCGCGCCGCTTCGCAAGGCCTTGGACGGGCTGCGCGACGGGCTTGTTCCGTTAACCGAGCTAGAAGGCGCCAAGCTCTTCAAAGACGTCTGGGCGGCACGCGACGGATATATCGATGCCATGCTCGACCACAGCCCGCAGGCGGTGGAGCAGTTCCTTCGCAGGCACCAGCTTCACTCGCTCACGGTGCCGGAGCGAGTGCGCGCATTGGAATTGATGGAGATGCAGCGCCATGCCCAGCTGATGTACACAAGTTGCGGCTGGTTTTTCGACGACATCTCAGGCATCGAGACAGTGCAGGTGATCGCCTACGCCGCGCGAGTTTTGCAACTGGCCCGAGAGGTCTCGCTCGAACTGGCCGCGCCCCTTGAGCCGGCGTTTCTGGCTCGCATGACCGAGGCCCGCTCCAACGTGGCCAAAGCCGGCGACGGTGCGCTGATCTACAAGGAGCAGGTTGCCACCAAGCAGTTGGGCCTTGAGCAGGTAGCGGCTCACTACGCCATCAGCTCCATCTTCTCTTCCTTTGCCGAGGAGACCGACCTCTTCAGCTTCCGCGTCTGGCGCAATTCATACGACGTGTACACCTCCGGCCGGGGACGTCTCGCCCTGGGCCGGGTGAAGATTGTCGGCGCCGTCACCGGAAAGCAGCGGAGCTTTTCCTTCGCGGTCCTACATTTTGGCGACCAGAACATTACCGCGGCCGTCAAGGCCTATGAGCCGGAAGATGCGCCCGCCTTCGAGGCTTTTGCTACCCAGGCCGCCGCTACCGTGCAGCGCGCGGACTTTCCCGAGGTGATTCGCCTGCTCGACCGTTACTACGGACATATGGACTACTCGCTCACCTCGCTCTTCGGTGACGAGCAACGGCGAATCGTGCAACTGATCCTCACATCGACGCTCTCCGACATCGAGAACTCCCTCACCACGATCTACGAAGACCACGCCAGCCTGCTCCACTTTCTCTCCCAAGCCGGACTGCCCAAGCCGCCTGCACTTACCCTGGCCGCCGGCTTTGCCATCAATGCGGGTCTGCGCCGCGCCCTGGAAAGCGATCCCATCGACCAGCCCCAATTGCGTTCCTTCCTGTCGCTGGCCAAAGCCGACCAGGTTGCGCTGGAGACGGCCACTCTCTCTTACATCGCCGACCTGCGCATGAAACGCGCCATGATCGATCTGCAAATGTCCTCCGGTTCGCTGGAGATGTTGGATCGGGCGCTCGGGCTGGCTCGCACGCTGACCGAGTTGCCCTTCGAACTCAATCTGTGGCAGGCGCAGAACATCTGGTACGAGATTCTGCGGACTGCCAGCTACGCACTCACAGCACTGGCCGCTGACGACCGCCCGCGCTGGGATAAGACATTCAGCGAATTGGGAACCTGCCTCTCGATCGACTGCGCCGCGATCGGCGCCCAGGATCCGGCGGCGGTGACCACGGGGGATTAGCAACTGGGCTGCTAGGGGTTATGCCACCCGCCGTGCGCAGTGATGATCGCATCAGCCGCTTTCGGACCCCACGTGTCTCGCTTGTAAGGGCGGACCCTGTGGTGACGTTTGAGCACTGGATCGACTACAGCCCAAGCGGCTTCCACGGCGTCTTCCCGCGTGAAGAGTGCGCCATTGCCGGCCATGGCGTCGCCCAAGAGTCTTTCGTAAGGAGTTTCTTCACCGGGCTGTTCTTCTGACAAATAAAGCTCTCGCTGTTCTCCGATGAAATCCTTACCGGCAAGCTTGACGCGAGCCGCGAGAGCCAGGGCTGAGTTGGGCGAGAGGCGGAAGCGAAAGTAGTTGGACCGGCCGGTCACCGATTCCGCGTCAGCAAAAAGTCTCTGAGGCGGCGGCTTCAGTTCGACCAGAATCTCGGTCGCTGTGTCTGGGAGGAATTTGCCGGAGCGCAGATACCACGGCACGCCATCCCAGCGCCACGAGTCGATGAAGAGCCGGAGAGCGCAAAAAGTCTCGACATCCGAGCGCTTCGCCACATCCGGCTCCTGTCGGTAGCCGGCATACTGACCGCGCACCAGGTCATCGGGCCTCAGTGGGCGCATGGCCTTGAAGACCTTGGCCTTCTCGTTGTGCACGGCTCCGAAGTCCCTGCCCGCGGGTGGCTCCATGGCAAGGAGCGCGACAATCTGGAACAGGTGGTTCTGGATCACGTCGCGCAGGCAGCCGGCAGTCTCGTAAAACGCGCCGCGATTCCCGACGCCGAAATCTTCCGATAAGGTGATCTGCACGCTGGCTACGTAATTGCGGTTCCAGATCGGCTCCAAAAAAGAATTCGCAAATCTGAAGTAGAGGATATTCATGATCGCTTCTTTGCCGAGGAAGTGATCGATACGGAAGATTGAGTCTTCGGGGAAGACTGTATGCGCTACCCGGTTGAGCTCCAGTGCGGAGGCCAGATCGCGGCCGAATGGCTTTTCGACGATGACACGCGCGCGTTCGGCCAACTTCGCGGCGCCAAGCGCTCTGATCACCGTTTCGAAGAGCGAAGGCGGGATTGCCAGGTAGTATGCAGGCCGCCGCGCAGGCCCCAGCGCCTGCTTGATTGCGGCGAATGTGCCGGGAGCTTTATAGTCTCCACTTACATAATCAATTATGGAGAGAAGCTGTCGCAGAGCGCGTTTGTTATCGACTCCGCCTGTACGCTTAATGCTGTCCGTCACACGTCTGTGCAACCGATCCTTGCTCCACTTCGGTAAAGCGACGCCGATCACCGGAACTTTGAGTGTCCCTCGTTTCACCATTGCGTAGAGCGCCGGGAAGATCATCTTGTGCGCCAGATCGCCTGTTACACCGAAGATCACCAGAGCATCTGACTGAGTTTTGGCCATCACGCGCCTGCCTTGTCAGCCGCGGCCTTTTCATGATGGCCGCCGAACTGAAAACGAAGAGCCGATAATACCTTTTCCGCGAAGTCGTCTTCGCCGCGCGAACTGAAGCGCTCATAGAGCGCGGCGCTCAGGACGGGAGCGGGAACGGACTCGTCAATGGCGGCGGCGATCGTCCAGCGCCCTTCTCCCGAATCCGACACGCGGCCCTCGTACTTCGCCAGGTCCGGGCTATCGAGAAGAGATATAGCAGCCAGGTCCAGCAGCCACGAAGCGATGACGCTGCCCCGTCGCCAGACCTCGGCAATGTCTGCGATGTTCAGGTCGTAGAGGTAGTGTTCGGGGTTGCGCAACGGCGTGGTCTCGGCATCCACGGTACGCTGTTGCTTGCCGACGTTGGCATGGCGCAGAATATTCAGCCCCTCTGCATAAGCGGCCATCATGCCATACTCAATGCCGTTATGAACCATCTTGACGAAGTGGCCCGCGCCGCTGGGACCGCAGTGCAGATAGCCGTGTTCGGCTGTGCCGCCGGTCTTCTCCCGGCCCGGCGTCCGGGGCGCCGAATCGATGCTTGGGGCAAGAGCGGAAAAGATGGGGTCAATGCGCTGGACGACTGCATCATCGCCGCCGATCATCAGGCAATATCCTCTCTCCGCTCCCCACACTCCGCCACTTGTGCCCGCGTCCACATAGTCAATGCCTTTCGGCTTCAGCTCGGTTGCGCGGCGGATGTCATCGTGGTAGTACGAGTTACCGCCATCGATGATCACGTCGCCGGCTTGGATGAAAGGAGTAAGGGCGTTGAGTGTCGCATCGACCCCGGCGGCTGGCACCATCATCCAGACGGCGCGGGGCGCTTGCAGTTTGCTCGCGAGATCCTCAAGCGAATTCGCCCCAACTGCGCCCTCTTTGACAAGCGCCTGCACGGCTTCCGAATGGAGATCGTAGACGACGCAATGTTGGCCGGCCCGCAGCAGGCGCCGCACCATGTTGGTTCCCATCCGGCCCAGTCCGATCATACCCAATTCCATAAGGTTTTCCCTTCGTTTGAGAGTGGAAGCGTGCAATCCGCACAGAAGTCAGATGCATCCACCTAATTGTTGGATTTTCAAAGTTTTCACATTGTCTGCTCAACGCCTTTGCGCGTCGCCGATGAAGCGAAGGGTTTGAATACTCGCGATCATTTCCAAGGCTCTGGCAATTACTTGATTCAGCGTTTTTCTTTGCTCTGAGGGTAATGCTGGAAGGAATGATTCTGAAGCCGAACACAGTGCTTCCGGGGCAGGGTCTGCGCAAACGAGCCGAGACAGGAAGTCATTACGGGAGAACAGCCGACTGCTTTCTTGCGCGTTTTCGCGGCTGTTCCTGCCATTGCCTTGAAGACTTGGCTCAACAACCGCGCCGGTGACGTCTTGGGTGGTTCACAAGAGGTGACTGCCATGCAGCCGGTCAACAATCCTGATTCGCGATCCGATTCTCGCTCTTGCCGTGCGCACAGGCTCCGCGCAAGTGGAAGCGGTGGTGCTTCCTGGAGCCTGTTATGAGCTTTCACTGGGGCGGCGCAGGCTTATTGTGAACAGTAGCTGCATCAACAGATCGCAGCACGAGGATCGGCAAATCCGGTGGCCTCTGAACCGGCCAGTTCACCCGTTCTGCAATGAACGAGGCAATAAGAGGCGCGTCAGAGATTGCTTCGCCGCCCGGCGATCAGGTTGAAGACCAGAATGATCAGCGCTACAACGAGCAGTAGATGAATCAGGCCGCCGGCGATATGAAAGCTGAAGCCCAATAGCCAAAGAACGAGTACGATGACAAAAATTGTCCAGAGCATAAATACCCTCCCTTCGCATAACGGGAACCCGAGATCAAGATGAGCCCGGGAGCCCGCGATGCAAGTTACAGCCGAATGTTAATTCGAAGCGATGGCTTTAGCCTTTGCGTTCCTGACTGCATCGAGGAACGATTCAGCCACGGACGGGACGGCAACCTCGCCGCGCAGAATGTGGCGCGTGGAAACGTCGTGGCCGTAAATAGCCTCTGTAGAGTCGTCGTCGCGACGGATTGCGGCGCCGGTCAGCGTGAGCCCGGCAAAGGCGCCTCTGGCGCGCGAGTAAGTGAGAACTTCGGTATTGAGCTTCCAATCGGTATCGGCGGAAGCGTGGCGTCCAACCGGCCCGGCTGCTGCGGAAGCATCTCCGCCCAGTTCAAAATTGCTGTTGATCAAGTGCTGCATGCCCCGGTCGTTTTGGATAATCATGACCAGATCGACACCTTCAACGCCAATCTGCAATCCCCAGCTTCCGCCGGTAATAGTAAAGAACGCTGGCGCGCTCCATCCGTTTTCGGTCCTGCAGGTGGCAACTCCTCTGCCATTCTCCGCGCCGAAGACAAAGCCGCCCTTGAGCATGTGCGGCACTACGGCCACGCATTTTGCGTGTTCGAGAACTTCCTCTGGAATACCCTTGTCTGGCGCCGCCATAATTTCATGCAGCACTGCGCCGGCATGATCCAACCGGTCGACCGTTGCTTCGCGACCTGATCCCGCCCAGCAGAGGCTTGTCATACCGAGTAAAGCTGCAATCGTCATTAGTTTCTTCATGTGATTCACCCTTTTCTACCCATGCGCAGCGTCACTTGCTGTATGCGCATTGTGGCGCATAAGGTACTTTCAACGCTAGAGCGATTGAGAGTGTTCGTCTGAGCAAGATCGCTCAGGCAAAGATCGCCCCGGTATCGAATCAACCGACCCCGATACGATTTGGAATTGTGATCAAAACAGACCAGACTTCTCTCGCAACCTTATGGGAGGATGACGTGCGGAGTAGTTTATGCGCACCGCGGCATGACCTTGATCCGTCTTTACTTGGCCAATTCCCCGAGCCATCACGGCCCCGATTCATCGATTGTTTTGCTTTGAATGCAGCAGTCTTCCGTTAAGCCAATGAATCCATGACTATGCCTTCTCAGCAGCCTGCCAAGAGAAGGCAATATTCCGCAGGAGGCCCTCTGTATGGCTCAGTTCGCGTATCCCCCTATAGCCTACCCTGCTTTCGATGCCGCGACCTTTCTCGCCAATGCCGGCCTGGGACGGAAGATGATTCAGTTGGCTCCCAGGCAGACCTTCTATTCCCAGGGTGATCCGGCCGACTCGGTCTTCTATATCCAGAAGGGCCGGGCAAAAATCACAGTGGTTTCAGCCTTTGGTAAGGAAGCCACGATCTCACTTGTCTCCGCGGGGGATTTCGTCGGAGAGGCGGCGCTGGTGGCAGTGCCCGGACAGCGTTTGTCCACTGCCACCGCCATCACCGTCTGCTCCGCGCTCAAGATAGGGCGCGATGAGATGATTCGCGTGATGCACGAGGAGCACGAGTTCTCCGACCTGTTTCTGGCGTTCCTGCTTGACCGCAGCATGCGCATCCAGGCTGATCTCGTGGATCAGCTCTTCAACTCAAGCGAGAAGCGCCTGGCAAGAATACTCCTTCTGATGGCGCAGTTCGGCGTGCCGGGGGAACTTGGCGATTCGCAAAAGATCATTCCCAAAATCTCGCAGGAAACTCTCGCCGAGATGATCGGAACCACACGGTCCCGCGTCAGCTTTTTCATGAACCGCTTTCGCATGCTCGGCTTCATCGATTACAAGGACCGCATCTGCGTGCACAAATCGCTGTTGAATGTGGTTCTGCACGATCAACTGCCAGGCGATAACGCCGAAAAGCAGCAGATCACAACATTGCCAGGCGGCCGCCCAAAGCCGTCCAAAGGCCCTCCTCCAAGCTCTGTACGGAATTGAACAGACTTGCATTCTTGTGAAAGGCATACTTGCTCATTCCCTAAGTGAAGCACTTGAGAGGGGGGCAAGAAATGATAGATAGGATTGCAACACTTCTCATCGTCGACGATGAGCCTTCCATTCGAGAGTCGCTATCGCACGTGCTGACTGAGATAGGTTATCGGGTTCGCTCCGCCGAGGACGGCTTCTCCGCATTGCGCGAGATACGGCATGAGGTTCCCGATCTGCTTCTTTCTGATCTCAACATGCCGAACATGTCCGGATTCGAGTTGCTCTCGGTGGTGCGGCGCCGTTTTCCCGCGATCAGGACGATCGCCATGAGCGGCTCGTTCTCCGGCGATGAGGTGCCTTCCGGCGTGACCGCCGACGCCTTCTTTGAGAAGGGCAGCAGCATCCGCTCTCTATTGAGGATCATTGGAGGGATGGCACTGTCAGCGCCGGTGCCTGCCAACGATGCAACCGTTTCGGCGCCCCTCTGGGTTCAGCGAAAAGGGAACGAAGACGGCGGAGAGCCTTACGTTACGATCCTTTGTCCTGAATGCCTGCGGACATTCCCCCAGGCTGTCGGAGGGACTCTCAGCCTCGCTCGAGAAGCGAATTGTATCCATTGCCGAAGCTCCGTTTACTACGCGATCATCGAGCCGGTCGACTGGGCGTCCGCGCTGGTCTCTCAAAAGGCTCCCAGCGAACGAGGCCATTTAACCAGCCCCAGCTACTGAATCCAGTAACAGGGAGAGTGTAGAAAATGTATACCATTGCCCAATCGCAAATGCTTCTGCGCACACGAACTGAACTGCCCGACGGCTTGAAGCTCGCGACAGAGGAGTTTTGCGAAGACTGGAGCTTTGTGCGGTCAGCGAATGCGCTCCGAATAGGGAAACAGATCATTATGCGCGGATGGAGTTTTGTTTGTGTTGCCGATGGGTCGCTGCGGAGCGGCGTGGGAGATACGTCGCAGGAAGCGATTGGCGGCGCGCTCAAGTTGGCGCTTCGACACATAGGCCCGAATTCCAATGCAGCGGAAGTGGAGCATATCCAGTTGACGCCCTATCCATGGTTTTTTCTGGCCAGGGTCAAGATTCTTCCATATTGCATTCAGCCAGGTGCGACACTGCCCGTGTACGGTGAATCCGAGTCTGTTCGGTCACCTCGCCGCCGGACGAGCCGGCCGATCGGTGCGGAGGTTCTGTACCCGCGTTTTGGCGGCGCCATGCCCCAGTTGAAGCAGATGCTGATCTCCTCCGGATCAGCATCGGCCAAGTCGAAATGACCATCGGGCAAATGCAGGTTCACCGGTTCCTCTTCCAGAGAAGCTTGCGTTTTCAGCGGGAACAGGGGATTCTTTGCGCAAGGATGGCGGGCAGACGAATCCGATGGTGCGCAAGCGCCGTCTGCCCACCGCAGGTGGTGGTTTAAGCTGAAGGAGCATGAAAGAATCTGCCGTTCTGCTTATCGACTGCCCGGACCGGAGAGGCCTTATCTCGCGCGTCTCCACGATGCTCTTCGAGCATGGCGCCAACATTCTGCACGCCGACCAGCATCAGGACCACGAACTCGGCCTCTTCTTCATGCGTGTCGAGTGGGCGCTCAACGGAGCGAGCGGCGACTCAACCACGCTGGGAGCCAATCCAAAGCCCTTCGATCTCGAATCCTTCAAGGCCGCCTTTGCGCCGATGGCCGAGGAACTGGGAATGCGCTGGCAGTTGACCTCGTCGGCTCGTCTGCCGCGCGTCGCTCTCTTCTGCTCGCAATATCTGCACTGCATGGCCGATCTGCTGCACCGCTGGCGCACCGGCGAACTTGTATGCGAGATTCCGGTGATCGTATCCAACCACCGTGATGTCGAGAACCTGGCCGGCTTTTACGGTATCCCCTTCGCGCACGTCCCGGTTGCTGCGGCAACACGCTCCGAGGCCGAGCGGCAGCATTTCGACTTGCTCTCGCGGCACGGAATCGAATTGGTGGTTCTGGCGCGTTATATGCAGATTCTATCGCCCGCCTTCGTTGCCAGCTATCCCGCGGCGATCATCAATGTGCATCACTCGTTTTTGCCCGCCTTCACCGGGGCCAAGCCTTACCACGCCGCCCACGCGCGCGGGGTTAAGCTGATCGGGGCCACCAGCCACTACGTGACTGAAGTTCTGGACGACGGCCCCATCATCGAACAGGACGTAGCCCGCATCTCGCACCGCGACCAGGTGGAAGATCTCGTGGCGCGGGGCCGCGATCTCGAGCGCATTGTTCTCTCTCGCGCCGTCCGCTGGCACCTGGACCGCCGCATTCTTTGTTATGGAAACAAGACGGTGGTCTTTGACTGAGGGACTGAGGAACAGGGGCAAGGGAAGAGGCACTAGGGAACAGTCCGGTACAGCAGCGATCAATTCCAACACCTGAGATCGTCAGTCCGCTTCCCAACCTCGTTCGCGTCCGGTTATCATAAGCCTCCATGTTCCCCTATGATCCAACAATCCTTGCTGCTGTTCGGTCCACACCGCAGACGATCGCGGATGTGGTGCGAATCTTCGAAGCCATTCAAGCTGCCTGCGCCGATGGCGACGGACTGAAGTGGTTCAACGGGCTCTATCTCCAGGTGACCGAGGCGGTCCAGGCGCGGGTCAATGCGGGAGATTTCGAAGATCCGGCCTGGGTCGCCACTCTCGACGTTCGATTTGCCCGCTTCTACCTGGCCGCCGTCGAGTCCTCGCTCTCTGTCAGCGCGCAAGGGCAGACACCCGGCTGCTGGCAGGCGCTCTTTGACCGGCGCAGTCAGGCCGCCATCGCACGCATCCAATTTGCCCTGGCTGGAATGAACGCGCACATCAACCACGACTTGCCGCAGGCTCTTGTCGCAGTCTGTCAGAGCACGAGCATTGCGCCGCAGCACGGGAGCGCTCAGTACAACGACTTCACCGCCCTCAACACGACGCTCGACAGTCTGATAGAAGCAGCGAAGCAATCCCTCAAAGTTCGGCTGCTCGGCGATGCGCTGCCGGCGGCTTCGAATCTCGAAGACACGCTGGCGGCTTGGAGCGTAGCCGCAGCCCGCGAGGCGGCCTGGAACAATGCCGAGCTGCTCTGGCATCTGGAGGGTGCGTCGCTGGTCTCTTCGGCCTTCCTCGATACCCTTGACGGGCTGACCACCGTAGCGAGCAAGACGCTGCTGGTTCCGATTCCGTGACCTCCAATCTCTGTTCTCTGATCTCTGAGTTAGAATTGGCCTTGTATGAAGTGTCCTTATTGCGGCTTCGGGCAGGATCGGGTGGTGGACTCGCGCGAGAGCAAAGAGGCCGACTCGATCCGGCGGCGGCGGGAGTGCGAGCGGTGCAATCGCCG
>Ga0181528_10001451_pt1 | contig 14778 bp, 8 predicted proteins | sample PEATcosm2014_Bin_47_FD_119742 | JGI IMG/M metagenome (GOLD analysis project Ga0181528, IMG submission 119742) | Peatland microbial communities from MTU Mesocosm Facility, Houghton, MI, USA - PEATcosm2014_Bin10_10_metaG | ecosystem: Environmental > Terrestrial > Soil > Wetlands > Peat | place...
ATCGAAGGCGTCAACTCGGTGTCCGCGCTGGCCGGCTACGAAGTTTTGACTGAGGGCCGCGGCTCGAACGCGGGAACCTGTCTCATTAATTTGAAGCCTTGGGCCGAGCGCAAGTTGACCTCGAAGGAGATCATTCAGGAGCTCGAGCACGAAGGTCGGAAGATGACCAACGTCAAGCTCGAATTTTTTGAGCCGCCTGCGGTTCCTGGCTTCGGCGCAGCCGGCGGGGTGTCTCTGCGTGTCTTGGACAAGACGAATACGATGAACTACAAGATGCTGGGAGATGAGACCGAAAAGTTCCTGGCGGCCTTGGGAAAACGCAAAGAAGTGAAAAGTATCTTCACCTTTTTTGCCAGCAACTACCCGCAGTACGAACTGATCATCGACAACGACGTGGCCATGCAAAAAGGTGTGTCGATCAAGGACGCCATGGACAACCTCTCGATTGTCGTCGGGAGTACTTGGGAGCAAGGCTTTATCCGCTTCAACCAATTCTACAAGGTGTTTGTTCAGGCCTTGCCCGAGTTCCGACGCTACCCTGAGGATTTCGGGAATTTGTTCGTCAAGAACGATACGGGTGAAATGGTTCCGTATTCTTCGTTCATGACTCTTAAGAAACAACAAGGCTTGAACGAGATCAACCGTTACAACTTGTATCCCTCGGCCCCCATTCAACTTGCACCAGCCCCCGGCTACAGCAGCGGTCAAGCCATCGCGGCCATCAAAGAGGTCGCTCGCGAGACGCTGTCTAACGGTTATGGCATTGGCTGGGAAGCCCTCGCTTATGACGAGGCGGGCAAAGGGAACGAGGCGATTTATATCTTTTTGATTGTTGTTGTCTTCGTCTACCTGGTGCTGGTTGCGCAGTACGAAAGTTTCATCCTGCCGCTGGCAGTGATTCTATCGCTTCCGGTTGGGATTTTCGGGTCGTTTTTCCTTTTGCAGGTCATGGGCCTGGCCAACGATGTTTACTGCCAGATTGGCTTGGTTATGCTGGTCGGACTGTTGGGCAAGAACGCGATTCTGATCGTCGAGTTCGCGGTGCAGCGACACCACGAGGGAGTCAGTATCAAGGAGGCGGCCATCGAAGGCGGAAAACTGCGATTCCGGCCGATTCTGATGACCTCTTTTGCCTTCATCGCTGGTCTGATCCCGTTGCTGCGTGCCTCCGGTCCTGGGGCGATCGGCAACCGCACGATTGGCTCCACCGCGGTTGGTGGAATGCTCATGGGAACCGTGATCGGGGTCTTGGTCATTCCGGGTCTTTACTACATTTTCGGTATGATTACTGACCAGAGTGGAAAGTTCATCCAGGATGAGTCTGACGAGCCATTGAGCGAAAGAGCCGAACATTCCCACAAGCCGCACGAAGTGATTGCAACATCGATTGTTGCAAGCCTTCAGGACCAACATCGGATGGAACGGCATTAGGGCATCGAGTTGCATTAAGGCTGGAAAGCATCTGTTTGCCGCGAATGCGGCTGAAGTGAATAGCTGCGGGCAGGCGTCTTCGCCAGCCCGCAGTTTTCATTGAGGGGCATTATTTCTTGATTCGCGAAAGCGACGATAGTGTGATATGAGGATTCGCAATCAGATCTTAATATGCGTTAGCTTTTTATGCTCATTAGCAAAAAACAATTTCGAAATACGCTCCGTTCTGGGGCGTTACAACTTTCTTTCGATCTGAGCTCAGATCTTCGATCAGATTTCCGGTGATGAAAGCGTGGCGATGATCGTCGGCAGTTAGCCTGCGGCAACGTTCGCATAACCGAAACTCCAGTGAATTGACTTGGCATTCACTGGAGCCGGCCAATCAGCGAACAGCACAAAAGAAGTACGAGATACCAAGCCTGATCGCAAGCTTTTTCAGCAGAGATCGCCTGGAAATCCGTCAATCCGCATGAATGAGGGACGCCGTGGATCTTGACTTCACCATCCCATTTTGGAGATGCGACGCTTGCAAGTGCTTCGTCGATATTGACGTACGGGACGCGTAATACGTTTCTCGCATTTTTATCTCGTGCTTTGCAAAGCGGGGTATGCGAATTGCGAACACGTTCGATTCGATCAGCCGTTCCCGTGGCGGAGTTGGTTTTCTGACTTGCGACGTTCCGTATTGTGGTTGTTTCTAAGAATTGCAAATGGACCCCTATTTAGCCAGATGGAAATTTACTTCCAAAAAGTTGGAACACGAGGATCATGACCCGGTGCAATTTGTCGGCAACTTGAAATACCACGCGGAATAGTAACCTCTCACCGATACTGAAGTACGGAATTCACGGGACAATCTCAGAACCATGTTTTCACAATTTCTCCGTAGACCCGCTTTGGCGATCGTCATCTCGATCATCATTTTGTTCCTGGGGGGGTTGTCGATCAAAACCCTGCCGATCTCCCAGTTTCCCTCGGTCGCCCCCCCAAGTGTGGTGGTGACAGTGGCGTTTCCCGGTGCCAGCGCTCAAGTATTGGTCGATTCGGTGCTGGTTATCTTGGAACAGGCCATCAACGGTGTCGCGGACATGCGTTATATGGCTTCGAGCGCCACCAGTGCCGGCGAGGCAACGATCCAAATCATCTTCGAGCCGGGCACAGACCCGAACGTGGCGGTCTTGAACGTACAAAACCGCATCCAGATCGTAAAGAATCGGCTTCCTCCCTTGGTGCAGCGTGAGGGCGTCATCGTCATGCAAGCCATGTCGAGCATGCTCATGTATGTGAATCTCTACAGTACGGATCCAAACCACGACCAGAATTTTCTCTACAACTACGCTTTCGTCAATTTGCTGCCCGAGATCAAGCGAGTTCGGGGACTTGGCAGCGCCACGATCCTCGGCAGCCGCCAGTATTCCATGCGGGTTTGGCTAAATCTGGACCGAATGCGAGCCTACGACCTGTCTTCCGAAGACGTCATGAATGCAATCGGGGATCAGAGCATGATTGGTTCACCCGGACGAATCGGTCAGGCGACGGGTAGACGGTCGCAAACCGTCGAGTACGTGTTGACCTGGGTTGGCCGTTACAACAAGCCGGAACAGTACGAGAATATCATTCTAAGGGCGAATGCCGATGGCGAGATCTGCCGGCTCAAGGACGTTGCGGAAATCGAGTTGGGTTGTGCGTACTATAATATTTATTCGGATATGGACGGCCATCCATCGGCGGCCATCGTTCTCAAGCAAACCCCAGGCTCCAATGCCTCGGTCGTGATTGAGGAGGTCAAAGAGAAGCTCAAGGAGATCAAGGAGGAATTATTTCCCCCGGGCATGAATTTTGAAGTCAGCTACGACGTATCGAGCTTTCTGGAGGCTTCTATCGAGCAGGTGCTGCACACGCTGCTCGAAGCCTTCGTGTTGGTCTCACTGGTCGTCTATCTGTTCCTCGGTGATTTTCGTTCAACCCTGATCCCGACCTTGGCAGTGCCTGTTTCGTTGATCGGAACTTTCTTTGTCCTACAATTACTCGGTCTGTCGATCAACTTGATCACGCTCTTCGCGCTGGTACTCGCGATCGGGGTCGTCGTAGATGACGCGATTGTGGTGGTCGAGGCGGTGCATGCCAAGATGCATGAGAAACACCTTTCGCCCTATCTGGCAACCTTGGAAGTCGTTAATGAGATCAGTGGCGCGATCATCGCCATCACGCTCGTGATGACGGCGGTCTTCGTTCCCGTGACGTTTATGACCGGGGCGGTTGGTACGTTCTACCGCCAGTTCGGTATTACGATGGCCACGTCAATCGTTCTTTCCGGCGTTGTGGCGCTGACGCTTACGCCGGTTCTTTGCGCGATGATTCTCAAGCCCCACACGGGTGCGAAGAAACGAGGACATCTGGGCAAACTATTACATATATTTGACCGCGGTGTGGAGAAGGTTACGAACGCTTATGGCAGCCTCCTTCGCCGAATCGTGACGCAACGGTCGATGACATTGATGGTCATCGGGGGATTTACCGTTGCGATTTGCGTCGTCATCAGTGTGCTTCCGTCGGGCTTTATCCCGCTGGAGGACCAGGGCATGATCTATGGGATCATCCAGACGCCTTCAGGCACGACGATTGAGTACACTAACGCGAAGTCACGCGAGTTGCAGGAGATCGCCAAGTCGATCGATGGAGTCAACTCGGTCTCTTCGTTGGCTGGTTACGAGGTTTTGACGGAGGGGCGTGGCTCGAACGCGGGAACCTGTCTCATCAATCTTAAGCCGTGGTCTCAGCGCAAGTTGACCTCGAAACAGATCATTCAGCAACTTGAGCATGATTGCCGTAAGATGTCCAATGTGAAGCTTGAGTTCTTTGAGCCGCCTGCGGTACCAGGATTCGGTGCGGCCGGGGGGTTCTCCGTACGTGTCCTGGACAAGACAAATTCGATGAACTACCAACGGCTTGGCGAAGTGACCGAAAAGTTCATGGCCGCTTTGGAAAAGCGCAAAGAAGTTAAGGGCTTGTTCACATTTTTCGCCAGTAATTTTCCGCAGTATGAAGTCGCCATCAACAACGACGCGGCCATGCAGAAGGGTGTGACAATCGGCGATGCGATAAACAATCTGTCCATCACCATCGGCAGTACTTGGAACCAAGGTTTCATCCTTTACGGCCAGTTCTACAAAGTCTTCGTTCAGGCTGCACCGGAGTTCCGGCGATACCCCGAGGATTTGGAGAATATGTTCGTGAAAAACGATAAGGGGGAAATGGTCCCTTACTCATCGTTCACGACGCTCAACAAGCTGCAGGGTTTGAACGGGATCAACCGTTACAATCTGTATCCTTCTGCCGCAATTCAAGGTGCCCCGGCTCCCGGTTACAGCAGCGGCCAGGCGATCAAAGCGATTGAGGAAGTGGCTGCGGAGACGCTGCCAGGCGGTTACGACATCGGCTGGGAAGGCCTTTCTTATGACGAAGCGAAACAGGGGAACCTGGCCGTTTATATCTTCTTGATCGTGGTTGTTTTCGTCTATCTGGTTCTGGTTGGGCAATATGAGAGTTTTATCCTGCCGTTGGCAGTGATTCTGTCTCTGCCTGTCGGAATCTTGGGATCGTTCCTGTTCCTGAAGCAAATGGACCTGGCCAACGACGTTTACTGCCAGATTGGTCTAGTGATGCTGGTCGGTCTACTGGGCAAGAATGCTATTCTGATCGTCGAGTTTGCCGTGCAGCGTCACCACGAGGGCATCAGCATCAAGGAGGCGGCCATTGAAGGCGGCAAATTGCGTTTCCGGCCAATCTTGATGACGTCCTTCGCCTTCATCGCGGGGCTGATTCCATTGGTGCGTGCGACTGGTCCGGGGGCGATCGGTAATCGCACGATTGGCAGTACCGCTGTCGGCGGGATGCTGTTGGGCACCGTGATCGGGGTCTTGGTCATCCCCGGTCTTTATTACGTGTTCGGTATGATTACTGACGGAGGCGGCAAATTCATTCAAGACGAGTCTGACGAACCGTTGAGTGAGAGATTCGAACACCCGCATCAGCCACACGAAACGATTGTGGTTGAGGCTAATGTAGAGGCTGAAGCAGAGGCCGTTTCAAGCATTTAGGAACAATTCCGAACTGAAACCCCTGCCACCCATAATGATCCTTGTCGATCAATCTCTTCGGCAATCCGCACGGCTGGTAGCGACGCATTTCAAACCGGCTGATATCAACCGCAGGCCCTTCCATTTGGAACTCAAATGGTAGGATATTCCGCGAATTCAGAATTCTCCGCTGATTCACGATACGCCGCCGATTCAGGATACACCGCCGATTTGTGAGCGTCCAATCGTTACGCCCTCTCTGATCCGGGAAACGCTTAACAGGTGGCGAACGCTGAACCGAACCTTACTCCTAGAATCGAGGAAGGAACTGAGACTCGCATTCGGCGAAATGATACACGGACGTCAAAATGAGATTACCGCACATCTGTTCCGTAGGGCATTGCCTTAGACCTGGTGAGGCAGCCATCGAACGGAGAACGGTTCCCTTCGGGTTGATTCTGTTGACCTTCTTCGCCGCCAACGCCCGTCACCTTCCGTTGGTTGTTGTCACTGGCTCTCGGGCCAACAAAAAACATGCCATCGGCTCAGACGTGAGAGCGGATGGCGGAATTCTCGTGGGCACCGAAATCGGAGTCCAATTAATTCCTGGCTATTAAAACTCTATCGGCAGGATTGCCGACAATTGCAATTTGCTCAAGGACGAGACGGATGAACCTCTTACTGACATCGACTTACACCAAGCTCACGAACCTTGTGCTGCCGACATCTCTTGTTTGCAGCTTCCTGCTGATTCTACCGGGCTGTGGAATCCCCCAACTCCGAAGTCGCGACTCGCTACGTGACCTCCCCGTGAGTTTCAACGGCGAGATCAGCGCCGACAACTCATCTCAGGTCGGGATCGAAGAATTCTTCGAGGATCCGATCCTTACGAGTTTGATGGACGAGGGGCTGAACGGCAACCTGCAGTTGAAGGTTCTGGCTGAGGATATCCAGATCGCCAATAACGAGGTTCTGAGGCGGCGCGGTATGTACCTGCCCTTCGTGACTCTCGGGGGAGGCGCTTCCTTGACGAAATACAGCGCTAACTCGGTTCCTGGAATCGACAATCTGACTGACGCACGCCTCGGCGGCGGGGGCTTTCCATCTCCTCTGCCAGATTTCATGGCTGCGGCCAACATGTCTTGGCAGATCGACATCTGGAGACAATTGCGGAATGCCAGAGACGCCGCAACTCTGCGATGGTTGGGGACGTGTGAAGGACGAAACTACGTCGTGACTCGTCTAATCTCTGAAATTGCCGAAAACTATTACAGTCTATTGGCACTCGACCGGCGGATTGAAAACCTGGATACGATCATCGAGATTCAGGAACAAAGCCTCGAATTCTCGAAGGCAAGAAAGGCTGCGGCTCGAGGCACCGAACTGGCTGTCCAGCGTTTCCAGGCCGAGGTTCGCAAGAACCAGAGCGAAAAGTTGATTATTAAACAGGACATCATCGAAGTCGAAAACCGAATTAACTTTCTCGTTGGTCGCTTTCCCGAACCCGTTCAGCGGTCTACGAATTTCTATGATCTAAACTTGCACTCTCTGAGCTTGGGTGCGCCAGCGGAGTTACTTCAAAATCGTCCCGACATCCGCGAGGCTGAGCGAATTCTGGAAGCTTCCGGTCTCGACATTAAAGTCGCCCGGGCCAACTTCTATCCCAGGGTGAACCTAACCGCGGGCGTTGGCTACGATGCCTTCAACACGAAATATCTGATCATGACACCGGAGTCGTTGATTTGGAATGTTGCCGGTGACGTCGTGGCGCCATTGATCAACAAGACTGCGATCAAGGCCGAATATATGAACGCGAATGCCAAGCAGTTGCAGGCCCTCTACGACTATCAACGCGTCGTGCTCAATGCCTTCACCGAAGTGATCAATCGCGTGTCGAAGGTGCAGAACTACAGCAAGAGCATTGAAATCAAGAAGCAGCAGTTAAAATCGCTCGAGGCATCGGTCGCCGCCGCCACCAATCTCTTTCAAAATGCACGCGTGGAATACATGGACGTGCTGTTTTCTCAACGTGACCTGGTGGACGCGCGAATGGTCTTGATCGAAACCAAAAAGCAACAACTGGCTGCGATCGCCAATACCTATCAAGCACTCGGCGGCGGGTTGGTGAGGTTTAACAGCGAGCCGTTGCCACCAATCTCGGATCAGCCCAATGCATCGCCCATTCAAATGCTTCCTTCGCCGGAACCGGTTGAAGCACCGCAATAACTCACTCTGGGGGTATCGAATCTTTCGCAGGAAATTGTGAAAATACGGGTTGGCATACAGAGACGAAATTGAGACGGTCGCTGGAAATTGCGAATCTCCACTGAAAGTTAAAGCAACTCCAGCTATAATCATTGGTGTGTCGGTGCTCGCGATGTTATGGATTAGCGAAAGCGCGTCGAAGCCGAATCACGTGATTCTGGCCATTGATTAGGTTCTTCTCGATGTCACCCTCTACAGGAATGCCGCCAGGTCCCAGAGGGACTTTGATCGGTGGAAATCTAATTCAATTCGGTCCTGGACGACTCGATTTCTTGCTCAGTGTTGCTCGTGACTATGGAAGTTTGGCAAGCTTGCGGTTGGGAACGAATCGGATATTTCTCGCCTCCGATCCCCATCTGGTTGAACGCGTGCTGGTGACGGATGCCAAATATTACGTCAAACATTTTGGAGCCAGGGCATATAAGCCTGTGCTCGGTAATGGTCTGGTCACGAGCGAAGGGGATGTCTGGCTGCGACAGCGGCGTCTCAGTCAACCCTCATTCCTCAAACAACGTGTCCAGTCCTATGCCCCGCTGATGGCCGAATTGACAAAAAAAATGTTGGACCAGTGGCAGCCCGGTTCCGATGTCGATGTTCATTTCGAATTCAGCTCGCTGACGAGTGCAATTGCCCTCAAGACATTGTTTGATCTTGACGATGCGGGGGATCGTGAACGATTCACGGCATGCTTACGCGAATCGTTCACTCTCATGAGTGCTCGTCTCAGGCATATCATCAAGCTACCGGCATGGATTTCGATCGGATCAAATCGAAAGCTAAACCGAGTTGTCAAAGAGCTTTATTCGGTCGTCGACGGTTTTATTGCCGCTGGTCGCGCTCGAAAGGAACCCGGCGATGACCTTCTTTCTCGGCTGATCGCGGCGCGCGATGACGATGGTTCGCGGATGTCGGATCGTCAACTGCGCGACGAAATGATGACGCTTTACCTCGCGGGACACGAAACAACGGCGTTGACGCTATCTTGGAGTTGGTACCTGATCTCGCAGCATTCGGATGTCGAAGAAAAACTGGTGGCCGAATGGAATCAGGTATTAGCGGGACGTATCCCAACTCCCGAAGATCTGCCGAACCTTCCCTACACCGAAGCGGTTTTGACGGAAGCGATGCGCGTCTATCCGCCAGTCTATTTGATCGGTCGTGAAGCGACGCGAGACCTGGAACTGGGCGGGTACCGAGTGAAGAAAGGTTACACCATCTTTATGAGCCAGTGGGTCAACCATCGCGATCCGCGATACTTTCCTGATCCCGAGCGATTTTTCCCAGATCGATGGGAAAATGGATTGGCGGCGCGAATTCCTAAATTTGCGTACTATCCCTTTGGAGGCGGGCCGCGAATCTGCATCGGCAATACTTTCGCGCTGATGGAAGCGGCGATCATCCTGGCGGCAGTCGGCCAAAAATATCGCTTCACGCTGAAGCCGGATGCTCGGATCGGTTTCAATCCTCAGATCACTCTTCTGCCTGCCTGCGGAATTCCAGCAACATTGTCGCGCCGGTAAGACGCGCAATCAACCGCATTTACCAAACCTTAATTGACTTGCTGCAATTCTGATCTATGTTTCAAGTGGAATCTATGTTTCAGGTGGAACACGTGGAGTGCCAAAAGCAGGAGTTGCGATGTCCGGCGTATCAACGAATGAAGCAACCGAAATTGTGACCGATACTCTCGATAGTCGAAGTCTCGATTTACTTTCGACGACGATAAACGGTCAAGAATTGCGATTATCGCTGCCGTCCAATCGTCGGGTGATCGTTCCCGTCATCGAGTTGTTGCGCGGTGTCGCCGAAGCAGTGGGAGTTCTTTCCGAAAAAGAGCAGATGCCAATGAGTATCGCTTTGGAAGAAGCGTTGAATAACGCCGTCGTCCACGGGAACCTGGAAGTCAGTTCCGAATTGCGAGATCGTGAAGACGATTCATTTGAAAACATGATCGAAATCCGGTTGCATCGGAAGCCATATCGCGAGCGAAGGGTCGACGTGACCGCCAAGTTTTCAGATTCCGAAGTTCGTGTCACCATCTGCGACGAGGGCCCGGGATTTGACGTTTCGGCCGTTCCCGATCCCACGACCGAAGAGAATATCTGCCTGAATCACGGTCGCGGATTATTTCTGATGCGATCGTTCATGGACGAAGTTCAACACAACGCAACGGGCAATCAAGTCACACTCGTCAAACGCAAAAACCTGGCGTGATGCGTTTCTTGGATGTTACCAGTTGGATTCCAACTCGAACGCGCCTGACTATTTCACGATCAAGGCAAAGGGTGGCCGAGTCGTCGAAGTCCCACCATCATTCTCGAACGCAGACATTCTTAATCTTAAAATGCAAATTGGCGGGACTTCGAAGACTCGGCCCACCCATCGTCAAGACGAATAACTCGCGTCTCGCTTGGCTACTTCGCGGTCAAGCTGTAGCACATCAGGGTGTTCTGCTCGCGAAGGAACAGCTTGCCAGCGGCGACGACAGGATGCGCCCAAGATTCCTTGATTTGAACTTCCGGCTTGAAGCTGCCTTTCAGTTTGTATTCCGTCGGCTTCGCTTCGATTAATGCGACTTCCCCGCTTTGATAGCGGAAAATCAGATGGTCATCGACGCATGTGATTGCCGCCGATCCTGAACCTGGTCCACGAGTCTTACCACCCCACTTGATGTCTCCCGTCGTCAGTTCGACGCAGGTGGGAAACCCCTGTCCGTGAGCGTTGCCGAAATAAAGGTAATCGCCCAGCAACACCATTCCACCGTGCTGGTTTTGCAAATCCTTGGCGGGACGCTGGTATTTCTCCTCGGCATCGACTCCATCGCCGTTGCGCACGAGTTTCAGCAATATCGAGCCACCGTCGCCGTAGCCCGTTGAGCCGAACACATAATCACCGTGAACGATGGGTGTCGGAATATCGGCAACGGCCGTCGCAATTCGATTGGACGTCCACAGCAGCTTTCCGTCGCTGGCGCGAACGCCGATCAACCCGCGACCGATCAGTTGGACATATTGTTTCACCCCAGCCCCTTCGCTGATCGCGATGGACGAATAGCCAGCACCAGGAGCTCCTTTTTCACCTGCATCTGGAACGGCCGAACGCCAGATTTCACTACCGGTTTTTTTGTCCAGGCAGACGATCATGGCGTTTGGGCTGCCCGGCGTACACAGCACGCGATCTCCATCCACCAGCGGAGATTCCGAAAAGCCCCAGTTGGACATCAACCTGCCGCCCCATTCGGGCTGAAACACTTTCTTCCAGACGATGCTTCCGTCAGACGTTTTGAGGCAGGAAATCTGGCCGTTCGAAGAAATCGCAAAAATGCGATCGCCATCGACCGTCGGCGTACTACGAGAGCCTTGGTAGTCATGCTTGGGCACCGAATCGGTCAGCGCAGATGTCCAGGCGACTTTTCGGGCTTTCAGGTCCACGGCGATGACAGCCTGTGCATTGCCGGTATTTCCCGTTGTGTACAAGCGATCGCCAACGACCGAGACACTGGCATAACCCTCGCCCATGCCTTCGAGTTTCCATTCGAGCGCTGGAGGATTGCTGTCCCAATTCGTCGAGATACCGGTAAAGTGGCTGACGTTATCTCGATTCGGACCACGCCATTGAGGCCAGTCTTGTGTTTGAATTGTTTCCAGGCCCCACGACAACGGCGACCACTGAGACAAAAACACAAGCATCAACATGCCTCGCAAGGCAGACAGACGCGGCATCAGAAATCTCCTGCAAGAAAGACGTCAACTCATCCAAAGTTCGAGCGAAAACCGCGAAATCAACATATTGAGCCTCAAGGATTCATTCAAAAGTTCCCTGGATCAATCGCGACGATCAGCGGTCAACGCCAACGTATCGCAGATCATAGAAGTGTCACCAGACATCGTCCAGCCGCTCATAGACGATCCTCGTCGTACGGGGTTCCCTGGTGAAAGCGAAGTTGCCAGCCGGTTTTGGTTCGTGTCCAGATCGAACTGCGGCGCGCTCGTAGGATGCTGGTCCCAAGACGAACTTCGCTGTTATAGGTGATTTGTACGACGTCCGGTGCAATCAGTCGCACCTTAAAATTCGACAGTGGTAACACGGCATTGAGAGACGAAGTATCAATGGCCAGCACTTCATCACGCGAATACACGCGTCCTGACCGACCGAATTCCATAAAGTCGTCGGCAATGATATCGAGCATTCGCCGTCGATTGGACCGCGTCTCGACTCGCCACAACTCTTCTTCGAGTTGGCGAAGTTCGTTGTATTCAATCTCGGTCAGTTCAACCATACGAATGTTCTTTGATTCGACATGGCCCGGTCACAACGTCAACGTTCACGACTTCGCCGTCGAATCAGAGGCTGAAAAACTTGATACATACCGGCTTGCCAACCTTCACGGAATGCCCCGTCGGCTGGAATTCACCGGTCGTCGCATCGATTCGGAACGTGACGATGTTGTCGGTTTCCTGGCCTTCCACAAGTGCGAATCGGCCCGTGGGGTCGATGTTGAAGTTTCGCGGAACCTTCATGGTTCCTTCCGCAAACTGGCCAATCGCGGTCAACCGTCCCGTACTCGCGTCAACTTTGAATCCGGCGATCGTGTCGTGGCCTCTGTTGGACCCATAAACGAATTTGCCCGAAGGATGAACCACGACTTCCGCCGTCGAATACCCTTTGCGATTGACTCCTTCTGGAACCGTGGAAATCGTCTGCACCGCCGTCAGCGCACCCGAATCGGCGTTGTAGTCGAATACGGTGATGCTGAGTTCTGATTCGTTGATCGCGTAGCCATGCTTCCCGTCGGGATGCCAGGCAAAATGACGGGGTGCGGCGTCTGTGGCCACGATGCCTGCCGGGGGATCGTTTGGCGTCAAAGAGCCTTTTGCCGAGTCGTACTTGTAGATGAAGACCTTGTCAACACCGGCGTCACACACAAATGCGAATCGGCCTGCCGCGTCGAGATTGATCGAATGTGCCAGGGGGACTTTCTTCTTGTTGTTCGAACCGGTGATCGATTCGTGCTGCACATGACCGGTTTGCGGTCCAAGTTTTCCGTCATCGCCGATCGGAAGAACGGACGCGTTGCCGCCGCTGTAGTTCGCGACTAACACGTGAGTTCCCGACCTATCGACGATCAGATGACACGGACCCGCGCCACCCGACGGCTGTTGATTCAGCAACGTCAGATTTCCGCTGGCATGATCAATCGCGTAAGCTGCAACGGCACCGCCCCCTTCTTCGCTGACGGCGTACAAGAAGCGCTTGTTCGGATGGATTGCCAGAAACGACGGATTACCAGCCTTGACCGCCAGCACTGGTTCCGACAACTTGCCCGTCGCGAGCTCTAGTTCAGACCGATAGATGCCTTCGCTCGCGGGACTTTTGTAAGTTCCAATGTAAAACCGTAACTTGCCCGAGGTCGTTTCGTCGGCGGACAGTGAACTGACAGAGATCAGCCGAAGGGACATCAGGCAAACGAAACTAACCGTGAGCAGGAGACATCGAAACATGATTCTCGTTCTCTATTGATGAAGATGTTGACAGGTGAAACCCACGGCAGAACGCACGAGTCGAGGAGAAAACAAGGGAACGCCAGCGGCGATGCCGAACGCTGTCAATCGAAGAGAATCACGACTCTGCATTTTGTTCGACGTTTCCCAAAAATATTTGGAGTCCGCACCGTGATGATTTCGCGGATGGTACGCGTCGAATTCTATCGGATTGGTGCAAGGCCGAAATCGGCGAGTCGCTGTTTTTTATTGAAAATTCAACAATTTGTTAGTCAGATCAACGACCACAGGGCCAGACGGCGAAACAATGATTGTAAGTGTCGTCGTATACGACAAACCGCTGCTGTTTTCAGTACTCGTTACCTGAATGTGGTAGTACTGCTTCACCGTCAGGTTCATGGGAATTGTCGTTTGCAGGACGTTCCCGTTGACAATCTTGAACGCGGAATTGTCGCCGCCACTTCCCAGCGAATACGTAAACGTTTCCGGTCTGAAGTTCGAATCGGCGTCGTAAGTAAACAATGTCCCCACCGTTGCACCTGAGGCGGCGCCGTTAGAAACTGTGTTGTTCGACAGGACGATGGCATAGGGTTGATGATTCGTGACCGGCAGGACAACCACAGTCAGCGACTGCGTATAACTCGCTTGCGTGCCGACTTCGGTGCTGGTCACCTGAATGTGGTAGAACTCCTGGACTGTGGCATCCAGGCTAACTGCGGTTTGCAATTGATTTCCCACGATCGTGAAGGCGTTGTTGTCACCTCCGCTGCCTAAGGCATACGTAAACGCGACGTTTCTCACATTCGAATCGACATCGTACGAAACCAGAGTGCCCACCGTTGCTCCTGATGTCGAGTTATCGTTGACGGTATTGTTGGTCAAAGCGATGGAGTAAGGCGCATGTGCATTTGCCAGCGATGGCGTGACGATGACGGTTAAATTGAATAGGTTCGATTTGCCGCTGCTGACTTCGGTACTGGTCACCTGGATATGGTAGTACTGCTGGAGAGTGGCGTCCAATAACCGGTTCGTGACCAGATTGCCTCCACTGATCGCAAAAGCGGAATTGTCACCACCAATCCCGAGAGCATACGTAAATGTTTGCGGACTGGAATTCGAATCGACATCGTACGAGTCCAAGCGGCCAACGATCGTGCCGATGGCTGAGCTGTCGGAAATCGAATTCGCCGTCAGTTCGACGTCATATGGAGCATGCATTTTGATTGTCGCGGGCTTCACGATCACGGTGAAGTCGGTCGTGAAGGAATTGGTTGTGCCAACTTCGGTGCTGGTCACCTGAATGTGGTAATACTGCTGGACCGTGGCGTCCAGATTGACCGCGGTTTGCAGTTGATTGCCGACAATCGCGAAGGCGGAATTGTCACCACCGGTGCCGAGCGAGTATGCAAACGAGACCGACCTCACGTTGGAATCCACATCGTACGAAACCAACGTGCCAACGGTCGATCCGATCGGAGAACTATCCTGAATCGAAGTCTTCG
>Ga0181528_10001452_pt1 | contig 14771 bp, 12 predicted proteins | sample PEATcosm2014_Bin_47_FD_119742 | JGI IMG/M metagenome (GOLD analysis project Ga0181528, IMG submission 119742) | Peatland microbial communities from MTU Mesocosm Facility, Houghton, MI, USA - PEATcosm2014_Bin10_10_metaG | ecosystem: Environmental > Terrestrial > Soil > Wetlands > Peat | place...
ATGACCCAGCATCTATTTCAACAGGTGCAAGCCGGCAATACGGTGTTTGGCTTTGCTACGCTGCGCAGCGGCCTGGAAAGCCTCTACGGCCCATTGGCAAATCAGGCCCTGGCCTCGCAGATTTACGGCCTGTATACCGGCCTGGTCTATTTCACGCCGTTCTTCGGCGGCCTGTTGGCGGATAGACTGCTGGGTCAGCGCAACTGTGTGGCGCTGGGTGGAGTGTTGATGGCTATAGGGCATTTTCTGATGGCTAGCGAAGCGTTATTTCTACCGGCGCTAGTGTTTTTGATCCTCGGCAACGGTTGTTTTAAACCCAATATTTCCACGCAAGTCGGCAAGTTGTATGCACCCGGCGACCCCCGCCGCGATGGCGCGTTCACCATTTTCTACATGGGGATCAATCTGGGAGCGTTTTTCTCGCCGCTGATTTGCGGCACGCTGGGCCAAATTTATGGTTGGCATTACGGCTTCGCCGCCGCCGGAGTCGGCATGCTGATCGGCTTGACGATATACTTGCGCGGACAAAAATACCTGGCTGGAAACCCCATCAGCCGCCGACTTGCGCCCCCCGCCGCGACACTGACCAGCCGGGATTGGCAGGCCATCGCCGGACTGCTGCTGCTGGCGGTGCTGAACATAGTATTCTGGGCCGTTTACGAACAGCAGGGCAACACGCTGCAACTGTTTGCAGAATATCAGACCGACCGCCGGTTATGGGGCTGGGAAATGCCGTCCACCTGGTTTCAGGCGCTGAATCCGGCCTTTATTTTTATGCTGGCGCCGCTGCTGGATATGTTATCGATACGCTTGGGCCGCCGAGGCGCGGACCCTTCAAGCATCGCCAAGATGGCAATCGGCGCTGGTTTATTGGGGGCAGCCTTTTTAGTGCTGATTTTCGCATTGGCGGATCGCCCGGATAGCGAACGCATTAACTTTCTCTGGCTGGTGCTGTGTACGTTGATTTATACGCTGGGTGAGTTGTATCTGTCGCCGATTGGACTATCCTTAGTCAGCAAGGTCGCTCCCGCCAAACTGCTAGGCATGTTGATGGGCATGTGGTTTTTATCCTCGTTTTTCGGCAATTATCTTTCCGGTTATATCGGCTCTTACTACGATAAAATGCCACATGACGAATTTTTCGGATTGCTGGCTGTCTTGGGAATGATTACCGGCTTGGCGATTTTCGGCTTGAAGTCACCGTTACGGCAAGCAATCGGCGAGGTTTGAAGCGCTAAAGGTGGGCCGTCCTTGACCCATTGCCGTTTTGGTAGCGGGATACCGTGTGCGACATGCTCCATATTACAAGTGTATGCCCTTGACATTTTTTTGTCATTAAATATTTTAATTTGCTTGGTTTTCATTGAACGGATTAAGTGTTATCGTTCGTCTATGAAGGAAACTGCTTTACGGCGCAAGACTATGACGAAAGACAAGGCACTTGAGCATTTAATTGGCGTAATCTACGAAACCGCGCTGGACCCTAGTTTATGGCCGGAAGTTATGACGCTATGCGCCCGTCAGGTAGACGGCATAGCGGCCCATATCATGACTGTCGATAAACACAGGCAAAGCCCAACTTTTCTGGTGGCCGCGGGCGACGGCGATTTGTCGGCGCGCGAAAATCAAAGCCAATATTTGAATTATTACGTCAACATCGACCCGCGCATGCAAGTAATGGCGACAGCCAAGTTGCATGAATGGCGTTATTGTACCGATCATTTGGATCAAAAATACGTTAACCATAACGAATTTTATCAAGATTTTTTGCTTCCCAGCGGCGGCCGTTACGCCATGGGGGCCTGGATTGATGAAGGAAGCGCCGAAAAGACCGTGCTAGGCCTCCATCGCCATCAAGGCCAGCCGTTGTTTGGCGCGGCCGAACGCCAGGTCGCGGCACAGTTTAGCGGCCATCTGCAAAGAAGCATACGCCTGCAAAAGCATACGCTGGCTTTACAGGATAAAGCCATGCTAGGCGCAAGAGCCATTGACACCCTCAACTTGCCGATGTTGATCGTCGACGCCAAAGCCACCATCCGCCATTTAAATTTGCAGGCCGAAATCTTGCTGCAAAATAGCCGGCGCTCCGGCTTTAGCAGTCAAAACCAGCGTTTGTCCGCCCTGCATCCCGACGATAATCAAAAACTGGCTACCTTGATCGCCCAAGCCACCAGCGTGCCGGCCCAAGGCGGCGCGACTTTTCTCTGTCACGGCGCTCAACAAGCTTTTGTTACCCCCCTGTCAAGAGAATCTTCGTTTGCCAATGAATGGCGGATCAATCTGGCATTGCTGGTGATCTTGGAAAGCGGTAAATCTATCTCCTCGTTACCGCTGTTGGGTAAACTGTATAACTTATCACCCGCGGAATTAAAATGCGCCGCCGCGCTACTCGCCGGCCAAACCGCCGATGCTTACGCACAGGAATCCGGTTTGGCGCGGAACACCGTGCGCACCCAGATCAAAAACCTGCTGCGCAAAACCGCTACTGTGAAACAGTCGGATTTATTGGCTTTATTGAGCCGCTCGCCACCATTGGCGGATTGATGATTAGCAAAGGCGAAGCATACCGTGAGCGGCGGAAAACAATTTGATGACTTAATTGGCCTGATCTACGAAACCGTGCTCGAACCTGGGTTATGGCCGGATGTCTTACTGCGTTGCGCCCGGCAAGTCGGCGGCATCGGCGCCTATATGATGACTGTAGACAAACAGAATATGCAACCGCTATTTCTGGTGGCGGCGGGCGACGCAGATCTGACGGCCTTGGAAAATCAAAGCGAATATCTACACTACTATCGGCAAAAAGATCCGCGCCTGGCTTTCATGGCCGACGCTAAAATACGGGAATGGCGCTGCTGCCATAACTATATGGATCAGCAGTTTGTTAACCACAATGAATTTTATCAGGATTTTTTAATTCCGCGCGGCGGACGCTACGGCATGGCAAGTTGGATAGCGGACGGCGGCGCGCAGAAAACCGTATTCGGCATACATCGCGCGTCCGATCAGGCGTTGTTCGACACAGCCGACAGCCGCGCAGCCGAATTATTCACCGGGCATCTACAAAGAGCTTTGCAATTGCAACAACATACCGCGGCTTTACAAAAAAAGGCTAGCCTAGGGTCCCAGGCCATTGATGCGTTGGCTTTGCCGATGCTGATCGTTGACGCCGGTTCCCGCATCATACATTCAAACTCCCATGCCGAAGCTTTACTTCGCAACAGTGGCATTTCCGGCATAAACGGCTTACATAGCCGCCTATCCGCCATACAACCAGCGGACAACCAAATATTGACGACCCTGATTGTCCAGGCTACGGCTAAGCCGGCCCAAGGCGGAGCTACTTTTCTGTGCAACACTACCCTGCAAGTTTTTGTGACGCCCTTGCCGGCCAACTCGCAGTTTGCCGCCGAGTGGCAGGCCAAGCTGGCCCTAATCGTCATCCAAGAAAGCGGCAAAACCATCTGCTCCTTGCCGCTACTCGGCAAGCTTTATCACCTTTCCCCGGCCGAATTGAACTTAGCCGCCGCACTGCTGGCCGGCAAAAGCTCGACGGCCTATGCCGAGGAATCCGGCGTAAAATCAAGCACGGTACGGACGCAGATCAATAATTTGTTTCTAAAAACCGGCACCAATAAGCAGGCGGATTTGTTGGCGGTGTTGAGCCGGGGGCCACCATTGGGGTAAAAGTTAAAGAATAGACAGCAAACTTACTTTTTTTGAATAAAAAATATCAGTTTTTCGGCTTCTTTATGGATTTTTAACGGAATATGTCCCGCCTGATCCATAAACACGCCGAAATCCAGATGCGCGGCCGGATCGGTAGCGATCACTTTGACCACTTTACCGCTGTCAATTTCCATAATTGCTTTCTTTAAGCGTAACAAAGGCAAAGGACATTGCAGACCGCTGGCGTCCACTTCTAGATCGAATTCAGTCATAATATTTGGGTCAGATACGGGTATGCAACGTATTCTATAATAACACTCCGCCGATATTACGATAAATCCAGCCGCCATGAAATACCTGCCTATTTTTTTAGACCTAAAACAACAAGCCTGTCTGGTGGTCGGCGCCGGCGAAGTCGCGGCGCGTAAAATCGAACTGCTCGCCAAAGCCGGCGGAAACATCCGCGTCGTTGCGTTGGACATCGGTCGGAATGTCGCCGAACTGCGCCAGCGCCTGCCGCTGGATATTAGGCAAAAAGCCTTTGAAATAAATGACTTAAAAGACATTCGCCTGGTGGTGTGCGCCACCAATGACCGGCCATTGAATGCAGCCATCGCCGCCGCGGCTCTACAGCAAAACCAGCTGGTGAATGTGGTCGACGATCCTGAACTGTGCAACTTTATTTTTCCGGCTATCGTTGATCGGTCGCCACTGGTGGCGGCCATTTCCTCGGGCGGCGCCTCGCCGGTGTTGAGCCGCTTGCTGCGCGGCAAAATCGAAAGCAGCATACCGGCGGCTTATGGTTTATTGGCGGAACTGGCCGAAAAATTTAGGCCGCTGGTTAAACAACATATTGTAGAGAGTTCGAAACGGCGAATTTTTTGGGAACAAGTACTGCAAGGACCGATTGCCGAACTAGTCTTCTCCGGCAAACTAGCGGCGGCGGAAGCCCGCTTGCGCAACCAGCTGCTGGAGGCCGAACAAAGCGGAGTCGGCAAAGGCGAAGTTTATTTGGTTGGGGCCGGCCCCGGCGATCCTGACTTACTCACTTTTCGCGCCTTGCGGTTAATGCAGCAAGCCGATGTCATCGTCTACGACCGGCTGGTTTCCAAGGAAATCCTGGAACTATGCCGCCGTGACGCCGAAAAAATTTACGTCGGCAAGCAACGCAACCATCACAGCTTGCCGCAGGAATCCATCAACGAACTCCTAGCCACACTGGCCTTGGCCGGCAAACGGGTCGTGCGTTTAAAAGGTGGAGATCCGTTTATTTTCGGCCGCGGCGGGGAAGAACTCGAAACCTTGATGCAGCATGGCGTCAATTTTCAGGTGGCGCCCGGCATCACGGCTGCTTCGGGTTGCGCCAGTTACGCCGGCATTCCGCTCACGCATAGAGATCATGCGCAATCCTGCACTTTTGTGACCGGCCACCTCAAAGACGGCAGCATTAATCTGAACTGGCGGCAATTATCGGCCCCGAATCAAACCCTGGTCATCTATATGGGCCTGGTCGGACTGGAAGTCATCTGCAAGCAACTTATAGCCCACGGCAGCCCGCCTGATCTGCCGATCGCCATCATTCAGCAAGGCACCACCCAACAGCAACGCGTGCTGACCGGCACGCTCTCCGACCTGCCGCCACGCGTAGCGCAAGCTGAATTGAGAGCGCCGACGCTGATTATCATCGGTACAGTAGTGAGTTTGCGTGAAAAATTGAATTGGTTTCAAACCGACTAGTAACATAGCGACTTAACCGGCCAGTGAGCCTTTTATTTCTCAAGTATCAAACAAGTGAATTTCAGCCGCATGTCACGGTTATACCGATGGATTTTCAAGATAGTCTACACTTGTCCATGCTGAGACGCATAGATGCTCCAATTCCATGCGTACCGGAACACTATAGACACGGCCATCATTAAGCGACACAAATCTTTTCACGAAAAGAAGCACCCCATGCGTATTTCACAAAAGTTAATTTTCTCTTTCATAGCTATTTTTCTACTCACCTTAGTGGTGGGCGGCATAGGGATTAGCGGCTTGAGCCACGTTTCTTCCGCCCTTGATCAAGTCGGTGAAAATTGGCTGCCAAGAATCCAGCATAGCTCAGCATTAAAATCCGCGCTAATCGACTACCGCAATCGGGAAACCCAGTTACTTATCACCCGGTCTCCGGAGGAAATATTTGAGACGGTAGGACGCTTGGAAAAAAACTTTGCTGACATGAAAAAACAGGAGCAAGCCTTATTGGCGCTGTTGACGCCTACTGAAGAAAACGATTTTCGGCAAAACTACCAATCGAAATTAAGCGCTTATATCGAAACCCATCGCCACCTGGAGACCCTGGTCAGGGAAAACAATCTTGAAGCGGCTTCGACTTACTTTCGCGGCGATTCGCGCCGATTTTTTCGGGAACTGTTGCCTGTGACAGACTATCAGTTAGCAAACAGTATCGCCGCGGCTGACCAGGCGCGCGCCGCCGCGAAAAGCGTTTCAGCTACCGCAAATACCTTGATGATAATCGCCACGCTGGTTGCATTAGCTGTCGCGGTGGGACTCAATTTCTGGCTGTATTTCGCTACCATTCCGGAATTACGTAAAATCAACGCCACCACTACCGCTATGGCCAATAACCTTGATTTCACCTTGCGCGTGGACATAGACAGCCGGGACGAGGTTGGCGAAACCGCCGCGGCGGTGAACCAGGTTGCGGCCAACATCCAGGCGGCATTGAGGGCTTTGTTAGCAGGCATTACCCAAAACGCGGTCACGGCGCGGCAATTACTCAAAACCGCCCGACACGCTTCCAAAAGTTCTGAGTCCAAATCCGACGGAGCATCCACCATGGCCGCCGCGGTTGAGGAACTGACGGTCAGCATCCAGCAGGTAGCGGATAACGCTCACCGCGCCTTCAACCTTTCGCAACAATCCGGCGAGACCGCCAAGCAAGGCAGCTGTGTCATTACTGAATCAATGCGGCATATGCAGGACATAGCCGCGCGTATCCAACAGACGGCAAGCTCTATCGAACAGCTGGGCAATGCTTCGCAGGAGATATCCGGTATTGTTCAGGTAATCAAAGACGTGGCTGATCAGACCAATTTATTGGCGCTGAATGCCGCCATTGAAGCAGCCAGAGCCGGCGATCAAGGCCGTGGCTTTGCGGTAGTCGCCGACGAAGTTCGGCATTTGGCTGAACGCACCTCCATAGCAACCATGGATATTAGCGCCAAGATTGCCGGCATCCAATCCGGCGTCGAAAGCGCCGCCGCCAACATGGGGGAAGCGGTATCCCTGGTGGAAATAGGCGTAGCTATCAGCGCCAAGGCCGAGCAATCAATAAATTTAATCAACACTCATACGCTAGAAGTGGAACGGGAAGTCAACGCCATTTCCGATGCATTACAAGAACAAGGCGCGGCGAGTAACCAAATCGCTCAGCACGTAGACAAAATCGCCCGCATGAGCGAAACTGACAATCGCGCCGCGGCGGAGATTACAAACGCCTCCGACAATCTTGCCAAACTGGCGGATGAGATGCGGCAAACGGCGTCGCGCTTTAAGGTTTAACGTTGATTAAGCCTCACAGCTTTGGCCTAATCACTCAGCCCCGACTTAAATTATAAGCTTTCAGTTCCCCTCTTTGAAAGAGCGGGGTTAGGGGGAATTTTTCAAGTAAAGCCCGCTTCAACGTTTACCCTAAAATCGCTGGTTTACCTTGATCGGCGTCGGGATATAACGCATGGTCATAGACCATGGCTACCAATTCGGTAATATTTTTGGCGTGCAGCTTGCTCATGATCCGTGCGCGGTGGGCTTCTACCGTGCGATTACTGATAGCCAAAATATTTGCCGCTTCTTTACTGCTATGGTTGCTGACTATCAATTGTAATATTTGTTTTTCCCTGCCGGTTAAACAATCAAAAAACGCTTGATTTTGGTCTTTTTCCAGTAGCTTGTTTCGGTACTGAATTTCATTTTTCAGCGCCTCATGGATTCGAGCCATTAACAGCTTAAGGTCATAGGGTTTTTCGATAAAATCCACGGCCCCAGCTCGAAAGGCCTTGGACGAATCGGCTATTTTAGCGTTACCGCTAATAAAAATGATAGGTATCTGAATCTTTCTTTTGGCTAATTCATCCTGTAATTCCAGCCCACTCATCATCGGCATGACAACATCCAGGATCAAACAGGCCGGCGGTTCCGGGGAATACTGATTCAAAAAGCCTTCGGCCGACTCAAAACTTTGAATTTGCAGCCCGATAGACTCAACCCAAAGCGACAAAGAGTCGCGTATGTCAGGATCATCGTCAACTAAGTAGACAACAGCGGTTTGCATGGTTAGTTCCATTTGTTTCTATTTCAACACGCAAAGAGGCATTGGTTATATTGTACAACGAGAGTGCATCAGCCAGGACTGAAAATTTTGGCTTATTCATTACAACCTTAAACACAAGTGACCGGAGAATTAACTTAACGGCATTACTCCACCTATTACTACCAATATTCCTACAATAAAAAGGATTATTCTGAGTAAAATTAATCGAAATTCCGATGTCTTTTCACAATTTACCACTTTAGAATTATGTAATGATTTAATTCATATTTTTTTCGATTCTAAGGAGCTTGCAAAATGACAATATTCGACAAATTACTGGTAGAGCAAGCTTGGCATTTACAACTGACGCTTAAACGCTGTATTGAGACGCCAAGTTGTAAGAGTTGTATTAAACATGTGCTCGGAGCGTGTGAAAATGCTGCCGACCTAAAAGGTCGCATCCTGAATTGCCAAAAACGCGCTTACAACCGTTACGTGCGTCGGTTGCAGAAACTATGGGTATATGCATACGCCAAGGACCCGGCGCATAGTTTTATTATTCGCCCAAAGCCAACATTTTTTCCAAAGCCTCCGCGCTTACCACTTCAATAGTTTTCCCTTGCACCGTGATTAAACCCTTGCGGCTTAATTGCTGCAAAATTCGCGAAAAAGTTTCCGGGCGGACCGATAAGCGCGAGGCCAAGACTTGCTTGGGTGTTTCCCAGGCCACGCTGTAAGGCGCGGACTTGCGCTCCGGGGCCGATTGCAACAGTAACTGGATGACCCGCATGCTGGCGTTTTGCAGGGTTAACTGATCGATATCCTGTATCGCGCCATGCAAACGCCGGCTCATGCCGCCGAGCAAGCGCAGGCATAACTGATTAGACTCCTGCAACAGGCTAAGAAACAAACGCATATCGACCCGCCACAACTCGCAGGTCAACACCGCTTTGGCGCTGACCGGATAGACGTTGATATTAAAAAACATCACCGCTTCGGCAAAGCTTTGTCCGGGCAAGATAATTTCTATGACCTTTTCCTCGCCGCCGGGCGATAGCCGGTAAAGCTGAATTTGGCCAGTGCGCAATAAATAAAAACATCGCGCCTGATCGCCAAAATGAAACAAATGCTCATCCTCCGCCAAACTCAAGGCCTGCACCCCCGGCAGCAAGCGCTCGAATTGCAGTTCATCCAAATTAGCGAACAAATAATGTAGCCGTAATTCGGCTATGGTCCGGCTATGCATAAAACCCCGCTTGATTTAAGTCAAGGACACTTTACCGGCACAGCGCTTATCCTGGCAACCACTGACTAACCACACCCATAACCCAGGAGAAAAAATGTTTTGTTATCAATGCGAACAAACCAGCCGCGCCGACACCGGCAATGGCTGCCACGAAGCCAAAGGCGTGTGCGGAAAAGACGATACCACCGCCGACTTACAGGATTTGCTGATTTACGGCCTGCAAGGCATAGCCCAATACGCCGTGCGCTTACGCGCCTTAGGCGAAGCGCAGACCAAAGCCGACGAATTTATGCTGTACGCCTTATTCACCACTTTAACGAATGTCAATTTCAACGCCAACCGCTTTGCGCAATTAATCAAAGATTGCGCGCAATGGCGCGATGAATTGCAAGCCCATTATGCGGCGCTGACGCAAGAACGCGGCCTAGCCCTGGAAACCTTAACCGGCCCGGCGCAATGGCAACCGGCCGCTAGCGTGTTGGCGTTGTTGGTTCAAGCAAAAGACGCCGCGTTGAATCTGGATGTAAACACCGTGGGTGAAGACATTGTCGGTTTACGCGCCATGTTGTTGTACGGTATCAAAGGCGCGGCGGCGTATGCCTATCACGCCTTAATGCTGGGTTACCACGACGACGAGACTAATGCCGGCTTCGAGGAAGCGCTAGCTTTCCTGGCGACGCAGCCGAACGACGCCGAGGCCTTATTGGCTTGGTGTTTACGTATCGGCAACCTGAATTATAAAGTCATGGAAATGCTGGACGCCGCCAATACCGGCAATTTCGGCGCCCAACAAATCACCCAGGTTAATCTGGCGCCGCTTAAAGGTAAAGCCATACTGGTCAGCGGCCACGATCTGCACGATCTGGCGCGGTTACTGGAACAAACCCAGGGCAAAGGCATAAATATTTATACGCACGGCGAAATGTTGCCGGCCCATGCTTACCCAAAATTAAAAGCTTATCCGCACCTGGCGGGTAATTACGGAACTGCTTGGCAAAATCAGCATCAGGAATTCGCCCAGTTCCCTGGCGCTATTTTAATGACCTCCAACTGCTTGGTTGAACCCGCCGTTGCATATCGGCAACGGATTTTTACCGCCGGACCGGTGGGCTGGACCGGCGTCAAACATATGCAAAACGGCGACTTTTCACAATTGATCGAAGCCGCGCTCGCCTTGCCGGGATTTAGCGAGGACGCCCCGGAAAAACTGATTACCATAGGCTTTGGCCGCGACACCGTGCTGAGCGTCGCCGATAAAATCATAGACGCGGTAAAATCCGGCGCGATACAGCATTTCTTCCTGATCGGCGGCTGCGACGGCGCCGCGCCGGGCCGCAATTATTTTACCGATGTCGCCGAACAAGCGCCGCCGGAATCGGTCGTGCTGACGCTGGGCTGCGGCAAATATCGCTTCAACAACCATGATTTCGGCGACATCGGCGGCATCCCGCGCTTGCTGGATATGGGCCAATGCAACGATGCTTATTCCGCTATTCAGGTGGCGTCGGCGCTGGCCAAAGCCTTCAATTGCGGCGTTAACGACCTGCCTTTGTCGCTGATGATATCCTGGTTTGAACAAAAAGCGGTTGCGGTGTTGCTGACCTTGTTATCATTAGGCATCCGCGGCATCCGCCTTGGCCCCACCCTGCCGGCGTTTTTAACGCCAGCCTTGCTGGCAAAACTCAGCGCAGCCTTCGACTTAAAAGCTACCGGCACGGCGGCCGAGGATATTCGGGAGTCAATGAAAAAAGCCGCCTAAGCGAAGCGCTTTAACGCCGTTGGGCTGCATAGCAAACAGCCTTACAAATCTACCAAGTAGCATTGTTATATTGTACGATTCAGCGAACACAAAATGACACGTAGCCTCGATGAATAATTACGTTATATCTTACTATCCCATCGACCCCCTATTTCACAGGGGGCGGTCCTAAACCGGAGAACTTATGTCCGCTTATCAAATAACCCTGACCACCCGCGACGGCCAAGAAGTCAGTTTTAGCTGCGCCGCCGGCGACGATGTCATCAGCGCCGGCGCGCAAGCCGATATTCTTTTGCCGGCGCTGTGTAAAGACGGCGGTTGCGGCGCTTGCTTGGGCCATTGCGACCAAGGTGAATACACGCTAGGCTCGCATAGCCGGAACATGCTGAGCGCGGCAGACGCCGCGCAAGGCCAAGTATTACTTTGTAGAACCTTTCCCGACGGCGATTTAAAACTTAGCGCGCCTTATGATTATGCACAGATTCAATTTGGTAAACAATCGGCGCGGCAAGCGGAGATTACCGCCCTGGAACTCGTCGCCGAACGCACTATGCGGCTGAAATTGAGCTGGGTGGACGCCATGGATAAAGCCGTGGAGTTTGAGCCGGGGCAATGCATGGAACTGGAAATTCCCGGCGGCGGCGTACGCCGGGCGTATTCGCTGGCAAATACCGGCAACTGGCGCGGCGAATTGGAATTTTTGATCCGCATTCAACCCGGCGGCCAGTTTTCCACTTTTTTAAGTCAACAGGCGCAAGTCGGCCAAGTTTTGAATGTCTACGGCCCTAGCGGCGGTTTCTGCCTGCAACCTAACAGTTTCAATCCGGCCATACTGGTGGCCGGCGGCGCGGGCTTAGCGCCGTTTCTCTCCATGCTGCGACGGTTGGCCGAATGGGGCGAGGATAGACCCATGCATTTATTGTTCGGCGTGAATCAGGAAAGTGAATTGATTTATCCGGAAGAATTGCAAGCTTTAAGGTCCAAATTACCCAGTCTCGGCGTGACGCTGTGCGTTTGGCGGCCAACGCCCGCATGGACAGACTTCAGCGGCACGCCCGCCGAGGCTTTAAAAGAGTATTTAGGTAAAAATCCCGGCGAGTATGATGTGTATTTATGCGGGCCGCCGTTAATGGTCAGTAGCGTAATGAATACCGCGCTAGCCGCGGGCATACCTGAACAACGGATATTTTCCGAGAAGTTTGGTTAATTCTAAATAGACAGTCCTCTAATTTTTTTCGTCACTATAAGGAGTTGACCATGCCCGCGATACAAGTCTATGGATTCTTAAAGGTTTTTTTGCGGCTTGTCACTCAACAACCAGGGATTGCCGCCAATAGCGGCAATATTTCAATCACGGTTTGCGTGTCGCATAGGGGCAGATTATGTTGTAGATGTTTGAGAGCGCATACTTGTAAAAACTGTCAATTTCGACCAGGATTCCCCTCTAGCTTATTTTTAAGCATATCAGTTGCCTAAACGTACAGCCGCTCACAGATTTCTATTTAAAAACAGAGTATAGTCCAACTATTCTAAAAGAGGGTCGCCGCCATGAAATCAGAGCCAAACACCACCACGCCTATGAGCTTGTCAGAACAAATTCACCATGCCTTCTATTACTCTAAAGGCTATGATCCGATTGGCAATCTTAAATCGAATAATGCCAGCGCCATGTTTGATGCCTATTTGCTACAGAACAAATCCTATGCTTCGGCGATTACCCAACAACCCTCGCAAGTTTCGTTTATTGCCGGATTTTCAAAATCGGGAAAATAAGTCCATCTCCCGGATGTGGGTTAAAATAATCACCATTATTTTGTCGCGCGTCCAAACAGAACCTTGTATCAGCAATACTTCCATTTCAGTGAGCTGCCGTTTTCGATAGCGCCCGATCCGCACTTCATGTATATGAGCGAGCGGCATCAGGAGGGGCTGGCGCATTTGTTGTACGGCATCAACATGGGCGGCGGCTTTGTAGCCCTGACCGGCGAAGTCGGCACCGGCAAGACCACTTTGTGCCGCTGCCTGCTGCAACAGCTGCCGTCTAATATCGATATTGCCTTGATATTAAACCCGAAACTTACCGCTATAGAATTATTGTCCACTATTTGCGATGAATTAAACATCGCGTATGACAAAGATCAACAAAGCTTAAAAAACTTCATCGATAACATCAATCAATACCTGCTCACCGCCTATGCAAATGGCAGACACACGGTACTGCTGATCGACGAAGCCCAAAACCTGAGCCTGGAAGTGCTGGAACAAATCCGGCTGTTGACCAATCTGGAAACCAGCAAGACCAAGTTGCTGCAAATAATTCTGGTCGGACAACCGGAACTGAAACACTTGTTACGCCGGCAAAACTTACGGCAACTCAATCAACGCATCACCGCCCGCTATCATTTGCTGCCGCTGTCCTTAGCGGAAACCCGAGCCTACATTCAGCACCGGCTAACAGTCAGCAACGGCAACCCGCGACTGTTTAAAGAACGCGCCATCCGTAAAATTTTTCAATTTTCGTCCGGCATCCCTAGAATCATTAATATACTCTGCGACCGGGCCTTGCTTGGCGCGTATGCGAGCAACGCCCGCAGCATTACGCCGGAAATTATAAGCCGCGCGGCCAGGGAAACCCTGGGGCTAGGCGGGTATCAGCCGCAACTTCAAGCGGCTTTAGCTTCTATATTGTTTATCGGCATGATCACCGGTATTTTTTGGTTGAACCGCGGCACACCCATCGTCAATCAAGCCAAGCTGTTCTTGTCGGCTCAATTCCAGAGACAAAATGCCATACCGCCCGAAGATAAGCCGCCGGCAAGCGCCCAGCCCGTTCCGGAACCTAAACTCGAAGGTCCGGCCCCCAAAGCCCAGGGCGACACACTTAAAACCAGGCTAGACAATCCGGAACTATCCTTTAATTCCGCCCTGCTACAGGCGCTGAAAGTCTGGAAAAAAACTATTCCGGCCGATAATCGGGTTGACTGCCCATATATGAAAACCGTGGGTCTGCATTGTTTATTCGACAAGGCCAACTGGAAGGATTTACTGGAACTTGATCGGCCGGCTATTTTGGAGTTCTCCCTACCCTCCGAAGAAAAACGCTATGCGCTGCTGACCGGCGTCCGGCAGGGCCAAGCCATGCTGCGCTTAGACTCTGATGCGAGCATTCCACTCGCCGAGGTGTTAAATTTATGGAATGGTTACTACCTGATGCTCTGGCAGTCGCCGCGTCCCGGCCTGACCGACCTTGCTCCACAACAAATATCCAATAACGTGCTTTGGTTGCGCCAGCGGTTAAATCCTGAAAACCGCATGGCTCCCGGCGTCAACCCGCTATTATTTGATGAATCGCTGAAATCCGAGGTCATCAATTTTCAACGCCGGCATCATTTAACCGCGGACGGCATAGTCGGCGCCCGCACGCTGATACACCTGGATAACGGCGCCGGCGCCGTAGACTCGCCACACCTGGAAATCACGGAATAATATGTCTTATATTTTAAATGCATTGCGTAAATCCGAGCAGGAGCGGCAAGCCATGCAACCGGAGTCGGTTAAGCACAGGATTAGCCTACAGCAACCCTTGCGGCAGCGAAATTCCCGCAAACTGATTGCCGCGCTGCTCATCAGTAATCTGCTGATTTTAGCTTATTTCCTGAGCCCAAAACCACCAACGCCCAGTGTCGTTAGTTCCCAGGAAACGGCTGCGCCGCAAGCAGTTGCGCCTATTCTTAAGCCAGCCGCAAACCCGCAAACCGAAATAACGCCACCACCCCTGCCTC
>Ga0181528_10001453_pt1 | contig 14766 bp, 14 predicted proteins | sample PEATcosm2014_Bin_47_FD_119742 | JGI IMG/M metagenome (GOLD analysis project Ga0181528, IMG submission 119742) | Peatland microbial communities from MTU Mesocosm Facility, Houghton, MI, USA - PEATcosm2014_Bin10_10_metaG | ecosystem: Environmental > Terrestrial > Soil > Wetlands > Peat | place...
ATCGGTTCTCACGTCGTAGTTCACGATCAGGCGTGAGAGTCCATCGGCCGTCGAGTTCAGCGAGTACATGTAATTCATGTTGTCCACGCCGCTCATTTGCTGCTCAATGGGTGTCGAGACAGATTGCTCGATGGTCTGAGCATCCGCGCCTATGTAGCTGGCGAGCACTTGAATCTCAGGCGGGACAATATTGGGAAACTGGGCGACTGGAAGGATGGCGATCGTGACCGCTCCCACGATTACCATCAGGATTGCGATGACCATGGCAACGATGGGGCGGTTGATGAAAAACTTGGACACGGCTCACTCGCCTCTCGCCGAATCGAGCTGTTTGATTTTTACGGTCGAGCCGCCTTGCACTTTCTGCAATCCTTCCACAATCACAAGTTCGCTTGGCTTGACACCGCTTTCGATGATCCAGTCCTCGCCGATGCGCTCCCCTACGGTCACGGGCCGGATGCTCACCTTGTTGTCACTTCCCACTACCGCTAACTGATAGGCTCCTTGCAATTCGCTCACAGCTTTCTGGGGCACAAGTAGCGCGCCGTGCCTCACTTCCGCTGCAGCCCGCAGTCGCCCAAACTGTCCGGGACGAAGGATGTTATGGGGATTGGGAAAGGAGCAGACGAGCTGAATACTGCCGGTGCTTGTATCCACCTGGCGGTTGGTGAGCAGACCGATACCCTTGTACGGGTATGTCGATCCGTCAGCCAGAATCAAATCAAACGAAGGCCCGCCGGAAGGAACTTCCTTTTGCGTCTGGGCATTAATTCTCTCGGCAAAGTGCAGGTATTCCTGTTCGCTGATCGAGAAATACACTTTGATGGGGTCCATCTGCGAAACCGACGTCAGAACTGTCGTCGGGTTAACGAGATTTCCGATTTGCACCTGAGCGATTCCCGCGATGCCATCTACCAGCGATTTAACAGCGGTGAAATCCAGGTTCAGCCTGGCCTCTTCCACTTGCGCTTCGGCGGCCTTGACCGTCGCCTTGGCCGCCTGGTTCGCTTGTATGTCGTTATCCAACTGGCTCTGCGCGATGGCGCGTTCCCTGGCCAGCGGAGTATCTCGGCCAACATCCATTTCGGTTTTGCCAAGTTGTGCCTGAGCCTGTGCCAACTGGGCATTTGCCTGGTCGAGCAGCGCTTGAAAAGGGCGCGGATCAATTTGGAAAAGAATTTGCCCCTTGCGCACCAACGAACCTTCTTTGTAGTTTTGCGCGACGACGTATCCCGCTACTTGAGCTTGAATCTGTGCGTTGACGTAGCCGTCGAGCGTCGCCACCCATTCGCTGACAATAGGGACGTCCTCTTGCACAACCTTGGCGACTTCCACCTCAGGACTCGGAACTGCGGGTGCAGCGTTCGTTCTTCCGCAACCAGAAGCTAGAGATAACGTTGCTACGAGGAGAATCAGAACAACGCGAGACGTAGGGCTCAAACGAAGGGCGTAAACGGCCGGTGGGCAATGATGGCGTAGAATCCCCGCCTCATTTAGTCGCCCGCTCCGCAACTTCGTTAGCTCCGCCAGGATTTTGTTCGGCACGTCAATCCTTCCCAAAGCTCCGTCGCACCGTACTTATGCAATTCCTCTTCCAGACAATTGAGGCTTTAAACCACGCTCGTCCCTGCGCAAGTGGTCCACACCCCCGCACTAGCTGTGACCAAGCGTGAACAGTGGCAGGATCCTGACACTTAAGGTTTTCGGTCAGTTGAAGAACGGTTGCGCTTATGGGGCGCAGAAGAGGACCGAGTGTTTGTGCTTCGTGGCGCTGCACTTGTTTTTTGCAAGTTCGCCAATCAGCCCGCGGTCGACTCAAACGGGTAACCAAAACGGAGAGAGATGATGAGGCGGAGGGAAACTGTGCCAGTGGCGGATGCTTGCACTTTTCGTGGAGTGGCGCAACTCATCTGCCTGTGGATGGTGACCGAGGAACTCAAAACGCGCTAACAGACCCGATTGCTGGACCGTTTATTGTTGAGTGCCTGTTCGACATCACTCTCGTCGGGCAGTCGGAGGATCCCGTGCTTTTTCATGCGGGCGACTAGAGTAGTGCGCTTCAAACCCAACCTCGCGGCTGCGCCATAGGGTCCTCCGACCACCCATCCAGATGCCTCTAATGCGCTCAAGATCAGTGTGCGCTCGGAGTCGCTCAGCTTTGTGGTCACAGGAAATCCAATGATCGAGGAACTGCGAGTTGGCAAAAGGTTAGGAATCACGCCGTTATTCGAAAGTATTACCGCACGCTCGATCACGTTCTGCAGTTCTCGGATGTTTCCCGGCCACGAATACGACCTAAAGGCGCGAACGAAGTCGTCTGGAATAGTATCTATGGGTCTCGCCAGTCGCCGCGAAAAGATTTCAACGTAGTGTTCCACTAGAGCGCCGATGTCTTCGAGCCGCTCCCGCAGGGGCGGCACTGTGATGGGAAATACGTTCAGGCGATAGTACAGATCGCTGCGAAATTGGTCACGCTTCACCATCTGCTCAAGGTCGCGGTGAGTTGCTGCTACGAGCCGTACATCAACGCAATGGGTGCGACCGCTCCCTAAGCGCTCAAATTCCTGCTCCTGTAGAACACGGAGGAGCTTTGGCTGTAACGCGAGTGGTATGTCTCCAACCTCATCAAGGAATAGAGTCCCTTTATCGGCCAATTCGAAGCGGCCAACTTTTTGTGCAATAGCGCCCGTAAAAGCCCCGCGCTCATGGCCAAACAGCTCACTTTCGAGCAAGTCGAAAGGGATTGCAGCGCAATTTAGCTTAATCAGAGGTTGGCCGCTCCGGGAGCTGGCTTTGTGGATTGCGTGAGCGATGAGCTCTTTGCCAGTTCCGGTTTCTCCGTGAATAAGCACGGTGGTATCCGCCACTGCAACGCGCTCCACTTGTTCCAGGACGACTTTTAAGGCCAAACTGCTGCCAATGATTTGTTCAAATCGGCGGCCCCGACGGTCTTGATCAACCACTTTCATTCGTTCGACTCCCAAAGCCTTCGTGAGCTAATCCTCCAGTGCGGATCGGACCATGTCTATTAGGACTGCGTTGTCGAAAGGTTTAGTCAAGAACTCTACCGCCCCGTCGCGCATTGCTTGAATCCGCATCTTGGCATCGCCATGGGCCGTAATGAAAATGATCGGGATTGCGCATCGCTCAGTTTTGAGCCTCGCTTGCAGCTCAAGACCGGATATGCCCGGCATGCGAACGTCTGCGATCAGGCAAGCAATCTCCGAAAGTCGGCCGGAGTTCAGTAAATCTTCCGCCGATTCGAATGAGATTGCCCCCAACCCGGAGGCTTTGAGCAGGCGCCGTAGCGCATCCCGGAGCAAGTCATCGTCGTCGACGACGGCAACCAAGTTTGTCCTCTTGACGCGGCTCATACCTGACACGAATCTATCTTCGCCTTCAAAAAGCGCAATTATGATTTCATATAGTCTGGTTATATATGGGGATACGTATAGCCGCGATGGGCAGGATTTCGCGCCTAGAGGAGTTGGGGCTACCGTGGAAGTACATGCCTTATCTATTTGCGGAAGGTTTCAGTCTTTCCGCCATGCTGCCCAATTCGGCCGGAGAACCCGCCTGCATTTTATGCATTACGCGTCCCCGATGGACAGCGGCGGTAATTTCGCTCGTCCCGAGCACCGAGGCGATCTGCTTAGTCTGCATACCAGAAACTACGAGGTCCATTACTTTACGCTCGCGCACAGTCAGGCCTTTGTACCTTTCCTGCAATTCGGCCATCGCGTTCCGTTGTCGGCGCGATAGCTGGTCGCGCTGCAATGCCTGTTGGATCGCGTCCAGAAACTCCTGATGACGGAATGGTTTCGTCAGGAACTCAAAGGCACCCGACTTCATGGCCTTTACGGTCATGGGAATATCCCCGTGCGCAGTGATGAAGATGATGGGGATATTGATCCCCGCTTCAATCAGCTTCTGCTGGACCTCTAGTCCACCCATGCCCGGAAGACGCACATCCAATACCAGGCAACTCGGAACATCTGGAATATGCCTCTGAAGAAAATCCTGCGCCGTGGCGAACAGTTCTGCTCGCAAGTTGACGGTCTTCAGAATGCGCTGCATCGCTAGGCGCATGTCCTCTTCGTCATCCACGATGAAGACAATTGGAGAAGATGAAGTAGTCATGTTTCTACCTACATTTTGTGCGGCAATGTGAATTGGAAGGTAGAACCACGTCCAGGGTTGGAAGTCGCCCACAGGCGCCCCCCATGTGATTCGACAATAGAACGGCTGATTGCCAGGCCCATGCCGGTCCCCTGGGGCTTAGTGGTAAAGAAGGTATCGAAAATCTGGTCAATTTTGTCAGCTGGGATGCCGACTCCAGTATCGCTCACGGAAATTGACAGGTTCCCATCATCGGTGGATTGCGAGGTTATAGTCAGATCTCCCTTGGCATCGTGCATGGCCTCAATGGCATTCAGCATAAGGTTCATCAACACTTGTTCCAATTGCACTCGATCTCCCGCGATTTCTGGAAGATTTTCTGCCAGTTCGAGCCGGACTGTCACAGAGTTGCGCCTGACGTCGCTCTTTAACAGAAGAGAGATCTCACGAATGAGTTCGTTTACATCAACAGGTTCACGCTGTGGGAAACCCTTCTTGAAGAGGGAGCGAACGTGGTCGATGATTTCCGCCGCACGTTTTGCGCATCCAATGGTTCCAGAGGCGGCTTCCCGGGCTTCCAAAATATCGGGACGTTCTCCCTCGAGAAATCCCAGGCAAGCACCGGCATTGGCCACCGCCGCGGCGATAGGCTGTTTGATTTCGTGGGCCAGCGCGGCGGCCATCTCTCCCATCATATTCACACGGTTGATGTGCGAGAGATCGGCCTCTAACTGGCGTAATCTTTCGCGCTCCTGCTCGGCATGCTTTTGTTCCGTTATATCCATCGTGGTGCCGACATAGTCAGCCATTTCTCCGGAGGAACGGCGATGTCCTAAGGAACGAAAGAATCTGACCTCGCCATCGTCGGCGCGGCAAATCCGATATTCGATGTCGTAATCCGTTCCTGTGCGAGTAGCATTCTCCAGCGCCGCTCTGACAGCTGCTTGGTCCTTTGTATGAACGGTGTTGAAAAAGCGTTCGAATGGAATGGCTTCCTCACTAAGATCGAAGCCGTGCATCCGAACTGTTTCGTCCGACAAATGAAAATTCTGCCCTGTGACGAAATTGGCTGCCCAACTACCGGTGTGAGTCAGCCGTTGCGCTTCCGCGAGGTACGCCTTTTCCCGCCGCAGTTCCTGCGTCAGCAGCTCCTGCTCAGTAACGTCCATCGTGGTGCCGCGGTATCCCTTAAACACTCCATCTTCTACGACTGGAACGCCGACGCACCGGACGTATCGAATCTCTCCATCGGGACGAACTATCCGGTTCGTGACATCGCAGCCGCAGTGCTCCTCATGCAACTTCTTCATCGTTGCTGTTAACGAGGCTTGGTCCTGGGGATGAACCGCACTCAAGAACTGCTGAAGACTCGGAGGTCCATTTTTGGGATCGAACCCGAAAATCTTGTAGACCTCGTCAGACCAGTAGATATTCAAATCCCCTGACCAACGAATGCCCAAATCTGTCGACGCCCAACTCCCGATGTGGGCAAGGCGTTCCCCTTCGCTCAGATAAAACTGGCTCTGTCGTAGAGCCTGTTCTGCTAGTTTTCGCTCGGTGATGTCCTGACCGGTCCCGAACATCTCATAGGCTTTCCCCGATGCATCTCTCTTTACAGTTCCGAGACCCAGGATGACGCGCACTTCACCACTGGGAAGCACGATTCGATGTTCCGACTTGGCATGAATCCCGTTGCTAATGGCTTCGGCCGCTTCGCGGGAAACCTTTTCCCTATCCTCCGGATGAATCCTTTCAAAAATCGTACTCGCGTCAAAAGAGTCTTTCGCCGGAGGTATTCCCCAGATACGGCAAAGCTCTTCAGAATACGTAACACGACTCTCGATGAGATCCCACTCGTAGTGCCCGATGTGCGCCAATCTCTGAGCTTCTTCAAGCCTCGCGTTACTTTCCTGCAAAGCGTTTGATAGCGCCTGGCGATCTTCCTCTACACGTTTCCGGTCGGTGATGTCCTGTGTCGTACCGAACATTTGAATTCGGCCTTGTGAATTTTTTCTCACTTCACCCAAGCTATGAACTATCCGCATCTCCCCATCGGGACGAAAAAGACGATGCTCACAGTCAGCGCGTGTCGCAGTATCGATCGCCTTTTTAGCCGTCATAAATACAGCCTCCCTGTCATCGGGATGAATCATTTCGCGCACAAGCGCAACGTCAAAGGAACCGCCCTTCGGAACCAGCCCAAAAATGCGAGAGGTCTCATCCGACCAAATCACCTGATTGGTCTCTAGATCCCATACCCAGTAGCCCAGGTGAGCAACACGCTGGGCTTCTTCGAGCCAATCCTTGCTCTCCTGCAGATCGCGAGACAAGGCGTGACTCGCTTCTTCCGCCCGTTTCAATTCCGTTATGTCTTGAACGGTGCCGAAAAGTCTGTTGTGCTCTCTGGAAATCCCATCCCCCGGTCCCACATCCGTCGTCTTCCAGAGCTTCGAGGTAATGGACTGAACGGTACGCACTTCTCCACTTGGACGGACGATCCGATGTTGGTGAACGGGATGTACGCCGACAGCAACCTCCTCGTCTACTGTGCTGTAGAGAGCCCCACGGTCGTCGGGGTGGATGAGGCCGCTAACCGTTTCAATGTCCATAGGGCGTTCTTGCGGTTTGAACCCAAATATTCGATAGGTCTCGTCGGACCAGATGATCTCGCCCGTCTCAATATCCCAATCCCAATAGCCGACATGGGCAACACTTTGAGCTTCTTCAAGTCGTGCTTTGCTTTCTTGAAGGCTCCGGGACAGTGCCTCGCGCTCGTCATCGGCTCGTTTGCGTTCGGTGATGTCTGTTACTACACCGGCGTATTCCAGGTTGCCGGACTTGTCTCTTCCGGCATGTGCAACTATATGAACGTGTTTGATGACTCCGTCAGGCAAGAGAATTCGGTGTTCAACATCCAAGTCCATGCCATTCTGAGTGGCCCGATCCCTGAGCTGTTGCAGGCGGTCCCGGTCCTCAGGGTGAACTCTGTCGAATACCAGATCAAGGGAAGGATTGGTTTCTCGTGCGAAACCCAGAATCTTGTAGGTTTCGTCTGACCAAACGAGTTCACCGCTCTGCACCTTCCATCCGAAAGTCCCCGAGTGACTCAGCCTTTGCGCCTCTGCAAGGTACTGCCATCGTCTTTGCAAATCGGCTTGCAAAGCTTTCAGATTTTCATTCGCTTTTTCAAGTGCGGATGTTCCCTCAGCGTCCCGATCCTGTGAACGCTTACGGGATTCGGAAAGAAGTCTTCGATCTCGGCGCCAGCCACTTAACGCGGCTATTAACCCGATAGAAAGCGCAAGAATGACTAGAAAATGCACCATTGGCGATAGAAGCTCCAAATTCGATGAATCTTAGCCTAAATGCGATCTGCACGTCCCGCCTTCGTCCTTAGATAGAAAAAGCCCTCAGAAGTTTCCGCCAAAGCAGGCGGGAGCCACGGAGCTGGAAACCGCCGCCTCCTGCACGCCAGAAATTCAAAGCAAAGGGCGCGCTTGGCTCTCTGAGCCCTGTAAAAAAGATCGTTGGAAGCCTTTTACCAGCCCCAACGCTGCCCGAATGGCTAGCGTCGCGAAGTGAGGTAAATTCACGCCGAAGAGAACGCGATGTAGTTCGCGTCCAGCTGGTTTAAACGCGTTTCTCTGTCGCGGCGGCCATGTATGACTGGCAAAGGAGCACGAGTTGCTCTCGTGCTTTCCGGACCGTGGCTGGGGATGCTTCAGACTCAAGCAGAGAACGCATCGCGCCCCCCATCGCCGAAAGCATGATTTCTATAGCGAACCTGTCGGGCGGCGACTTGACGTCCGGGGCTGTCTCAAACATTGTCTCAACAGCTTTGCGAGTCCGCTGGCTGAACTGTTTGACCAACGCGGGCCCGCCTACGTCGGCCGCGACGCGGTAGAGCGGCACGGAGATATCTGCGCGTTGCACTTTCGCGTGAACGAACGCCTCTACCATTTCTCTAATCATCTCAGCCAGGGCCTTGTGGCAGGAATTCTCACAGGCAGCCTCAACCCTGGATGCCACCTTATTGAAATGATTTTCCAGCACAGCAAAGAGTAATGACTGCTTATTCGGGTAGTACTGATACAGGGTCCCCACCGAAACTCCCGCCCGATCGGCGACCCGCGTGGTGGGTCAATCGCTCCGCCCCACGGGTTAGCAAAACCTGAATAGCCGCCTCGGAAATCGCTTCCACGGGGACGGTCGACCTCGCTTGAATTGGCGTTTTTCTTGGCTCAAATGCAGTTATCGTGTTGGTCGACATAATGCGAAGTCCAAACCTGAAGATCCTTCATCCAATGATCTTCGATGCACAAGAAAGCCAAGAGGAACCGAATGCTTCAACAAACTGAGCTTGCCGGCAGCTTCACACTCCCCGGGGACAACGATGAATCTGGACCGAATGGGATACGGCGCCATGCAACTTGCGGGCCGAGATGGCGACAAATTGGTGTGGGGGCCTCCGAGAAATGTCGATGAAGCGATTGCCGTGCTGCAAGAGGCGGTTGCGAGCGGGGTGAACCACATCGACACCGCTGATTTTTACGGTCCCCATGTGACGAACCAAATCATACGAAAAGCGTTGTCTCCGTATCCCGACGATCTGACCATTGTCACCAAAGTCAGCGTCCAGCGCGGTGCGGATGGATCATGGATTCCGGCTTTCTCACGCGAAGATCTGACGGCAGCGATTCACACAACCTCCGTAATCTCCGACTGGATGTGATCGATGTGGTCAACCTGCGCAGTATGTTTAGCGTTCATGAACCCCGCCGAGGGATCGATCGAGGCGCCGCTCACAGTACTAGCCGAGCTCCAGCAAAAGGGTTTGGTGCGTCATATCGGACTTAGCAATGTCACGCCGGCGCAGATCGCGGAAGCGCGACAGATTGCTTCGATCGTCAGCGTCCAGAACCAGTCCAACCTCGCGTCTCGAACCGATGATGCACTCATCGCCGATCTTGCTGGCGACGGCGTCGCTTACGTGCCATTCTTTCCGCTCGGCCGGTTCACTCCACTCCAGTCGGCTACGCTATCCGACGTCGCTGTGCACCTCTGTGCCACACCTATGCAAATTGCGCTTGCTTGGCTTCTCCAGCGATCGCCCAATATCCTGGTGATACCGGGAACATCTTCGATCGAGCATCTTCGCGAGAATCTTCAGTCTTCGCTGTTTCACATTCCCCCTGAAGTGATGGCCGATCTCGACGCAATCGGCACAAGGCCGACCGGATCGACATTGAGAAGGAGCACTTCTCTACATCACGACAGAGTCGGTTCCCGGTAGAAAAGATAAATTCCGTACCAAGAGCTGACATTACAATCTTGCAATCAGTCCGGGTTCGATTCGCCATCCAATCGGACGAGGATGGCGGACGCCAGACGATTCTGTGGCTAGCTTCGGAAAGCTAACACGTGTAAGCAGCTTCCATCTTAGGCGTGCCCGGATGGCCATCGATGATCTCGGTACTCAGCACGAATTCCACATTGGTGGCATTGCCGAAGCCGCGAACATTCTTCAATGCCTGCACTAGATGCGAGGGATCGGTGAGAAATTCTCCGGCGGCGATAGTGCCGCCGCGTCCAATGCCGGCCGCAACAATTGAGATTCTCCCAGTGTTACGGTCCGTAAAGCGCGCGACGATAGCATGGTCGCGATAATTATTCGTGGCCTGTTGCTTGGCCCGGTCGATGAACCAGTCCTCGCGGTCTGGATTGTTGCTGTCCGTGATCCAAAATCGGGTCATGTTGGGATCATTCGCAAAATGGTAGCGGAGGGGATTTGTAAGACGAAGGGTCCAGGCGTTATCGAAAGCTCCGACAAAGACTGCGGGGCCATTGCGTAGGTCGGTCAGGTTGGTGGACGCCTCCCCCCGTAAGCTGTAGCGCGTACCGTACGACTGCAGAACGCCGGCAACCTTGACCACCGTATCCAAATCATCGATCACCACCGCGCTCAGATTGTCTTTAAGTATCGTCTGGCGCGACGGATCCGACGCGTCGCGCAGCGCGATCGCGGTGTATTGATTTTGGTCGGCGATGCAGAAGAGTACAGGGTCGACAGATCTGACAATGGGCTGCCAGAAGGTATCAAAAGCCGAGCGCTGAATAGGACGCCACCAGAGAAAGGCAGCCGCCGCGCAAAGCGACACAATCACAATTCCGAACTTAGCCGAGAAACGCGTTGGACGGAGAGCCTCAACCGCAAGTGGCGCGGGCAAAGCGATCGTGGACAGGGATAGACTGCCGGACGACTCAGACGGAATCGTCGACATACCCTCCAAGCTTTTTCTCTCCAAGCTGGTACTCTGTGGCCCGGTCGGGAACTGAAACTGCGGGACATAAGAACCAGCAGGAAGTAAGAGTCGAATCTCATTCTCGTGGCCGGGATCCTGGTAGTACTGCGCGATGCGCTTGCGAATCTCAGCGGCAGTCACACGCACGATAGGATCGGAGGCGGTGTCGTAGTCGGCATCACGACCGAAGATCTCGATTCCGAGGGCTCGTTCTTTGACGAGGTCGGAATGCCCTGTCAAGGCATGCTGAACGACAAAACGGAGAAAAGTAGGAAAGCGGCGGCTGTGGCTAAAGTGAGAATTCTGGAGGAGACGTTCGACCTGCTCCTGGATGGCCGCCTTCTCGATCTCCGAAAAATCAGCCGGATTCGCCGCGGATGTGTCAACCTGCATAGACTCGCCGGTAAAATCGCCAAACGAGTATACAACGACTAAACACTTCTGACACTTCAATTTGGCGCGATTCTTAACATGATAAGAATGGTTTACTAACCGCAAGGACCTTAACTCGCCTTCAATTCTTCCTCTATAACCCTCGTCGGCACAAAGCCGCATTCAGCCGCGGATGTCCAATTGGCACATTGCAATCGATTTACCGACTGGCGCGGAGGCGTCAAGACTAGGGCGGAGGCTTAAAGTGAGAAAAGCAATTCAAAAATCCGGGGTTGGAGCGCGCAGGGCTGCCGAGAAATTCCGCGCAGAATTCGGGCATCTCCATATGAATTTGCTGATCGCAATTCTGCTATGCGCGGGAATCGCAGCCGCGCAGGTCGGCAGCGCCAGCCTCAGCGGCATCGTGCTAGACCCTTCGGGCGCGACCATCGCGAATGCAACCGTCACCCTGGAAAACATACAGAATGGTGAGCTGCGAGCGGTTAGATCCAATGGGACGGGAGGGTTCTCGTTCGCGGCGGTGCCGAGCGGCGATTACAACTTAAAGGTTGACCGCGAGGGATTCACCACATACGTGCGGAAGGGATTCATCTTAATCCGGGCGACAGCCGGACGCTGACAGGTGTGAAGCTGGCGGTTGGCTCGGAATCGCAGACCGTGATGGTCGAGGCCGCAGTATCGGGAATCCAACTCGACAGTGGCCAACTGATCGCGACGGTCACAGCGCAGGACCTCGATCAGCTTTCGATCGTGGGTCGCGACGCGACGGAGTTGCAACGCACGCTGCCCGGGTTTGCAATCCGCAACCTTGGGCCGCAGAACCAGGCCCCGGATTTCTCGGACGTGCAGATTGGCCAGCAGACCCCATATGCCTCCAATGGCGCGACGGTCGCTGGGGTGACGCTCAAGCTCGATGGAGCGAACCTGACCGACGCTGGCAACTTCGGCGCGAATCTTCAATAAAGAGAGGACCATCAATCGCCTTAATCATGACGAGCAGAACATCCTGCCGCGAACGAATTTGTACTTTTGGAATTTCGGGTTCTATGGAGAGGATAGCTGGCGGGTACGCAAGAATCTGGTCGCGACCTTCGGCTTGCGCCTTGAGCACCTGGCTCCCTGGCAGGATGCCTACAATCTAGGTGCAGCTGTGTTGGATCCGGCGACCATCGCCGATCCGGTTTCATCGACCAATCCGCTGCCCGGTTTTACCTGGCATGCGCTCAACCCTTCGGTGCCCGATTCTGGCACAGGCTCGCGAGCGCTGTTCTATGAGCCGCGCATCGGCGTGGCGTGGGACATTCGCGGCAATGGCGTGCTCGTGCTGCGCGGCGGCTACGGCGCTTATCGCATGCACGACTCGGTTGTCGATGTGACCAATGCATTCGCGAACTCCGGGGGACTGCGCGAGCCGAACCTGTTCGGTTTCGGCGGCTTGACTCTGGGCGGCGTTGACTCGCTGCACTTCCCCATCACGAACGGCCCACTTACTACGAGCGCCTTCGGCCTCTATCGCGGAGACGACAAGGAACCGGTGACGAATAATTACAGCGTGAGTCTGGCACAGCAGCTGCCCAAGAACTCAGTGCTGCAGATCACATATGCCGGCAACAACAGCAACTCGCTCATGAACAACGGTTCGACACAGGCCGTGGTGCTCAACAACCTCAATGCCTTGTCGGTCAATGCCCTTTATGAGGCGCCGCCGCGAGCTCTACCGCCCGGTATTTGCGCGAATCCAACCTGCACTCCTTATGAGGTGCAGAACCTGACCGCCACGCAGATTCAGCAATACTGGCGGCCGTATCCGGAGTACCAGTCGATCACCGTGCCGTGCCATAATACTTACGCCAACTACAACGCTATGCAGGTGGTATGGCAGAAGCAGAGCGGCCATCTCAACTACAGCTTCAACTACACCTGGTCAAAAGCGTTGGGAATTCTGGGATCGGCTGCGAACTTTAACTGGACGGGTGCAATCGATCCGTTCAATATCAGAAGTAACTATGGGCCGATGAACTTTGACCACACTCACATCTTCAACGCGACGTACTCCTACACAGTGGGCAAGTATGTCCATGACGGTGTGCTGGGTGGATTCGTAAACAATTGGCTGTTCTCGGGGATCACCAGCATTCAGAGCGGCGGCGATATGCAAACTGGTATCAGCGCGAGCCCGAACTTCAATCTCAACGGCTTCATCACGCCGTCGGGCTAGCCTTCCCTAACGGTGAATAGCCAGACTATTCTAGGGACGCCGGACGTGAGCCTGCAACCGGTTCTGAAGCGCGATCCACGTACTGGGCTCGGTTCTCATCAGTACATTAACGGAGCCTGCTTCGGTCTGCCGGATATCGGAACGAATGGGCAATACATTTTCCCGTATGCGCAGGGACCGACCTATTTCAACACCGACCTTACCGCCGGAAAAACATTTAGCCTGAGCAGCGATGGCGTCCGCAATCTGCGCTTCCGGATCCCGGCGTTCAACTTCCTCAACCATGGATTGAACAGCTTCGGAACCGGCTATGCTTCGCAGACGACCCTGTCGTTGAACGGAACCAGCGTATCGTCGGCGGCATATTCTCCCTCATCCGGCTTTGGGTTTGCGCCCTACAAGTTGGGACGCCGTCTGCTTGAGGTGTCAGCAAATTTCTCGTTCTGACACTGCGCGGGGCGGAGACTCCCCCGAATCTCCGCCCCTCAACTTGCCACCAGAATCTTTTCACAAGATTGCGCGATAGCGGCATCCGCGCGATTCGCTATTCGTGTCATTGGTAGTACAGCGGAAGTCGATGCTCGCGGGTGGGAAATGATGAAGACGCTTTTAGTCACTGGAATTCTCAGTACAAGTGCAGGCACATCTTTGAAACTCCATTTTCGGCAAATGGTTGCGTCGGCTAGGTGGCGGCCCACGCTGTTTGTATTCCTTCTTATATTGATGACGAGTCGTCCGTTACTCTTCGGGGAGACACCCGGAGAGATCTCGGCACATGAAAGCAACTTCCGCTTCGATCGCGTGACTTCCTTCTCGCATCTGCCGGATGGAATCGACGTGCGGGACGGCGACGCGCATATGCAAGTGACGGCTCTGCGCGGGGACGTCCTGCGTATTCGCGTCTCGCGCTCGGGAAAATTCGGCGAGGACGCTTCATGGGCGGTCCTGCCGGAAGCGCGCCAGAGCCGCGCATCCGCAACTGTCGCGGACACGAAGGACAGAATCGGTTTCGCAACAAGCGCGCTGCGGTTTGCAATCGACCGTGCATCCGGCGCTTCGACAGTCTCTGATGTCGACGGAGATATTCTTCAGCAGGATGTGCGCCCGATCGAATTTGTTGGCCGCGCTTTCCGAGTCTTTAAGACAATGCCTCTCGATGAGCACTACTTCGGACTGGGTGACAAGCCCGGCCCCCTCGACCGCCGCGAACAGGCCTTCACAATGTGGAACACCGACGCCTACAGTTTTGAGGAATCGACCGATCCGATCTACAAGAGCATTCCGTACTTCATGACGTTTCGCGCCGGCCGCGCGCTGGCCTCTTTCTCGACAATACTTGGCGTAGCAGCTTCGATTTCGGCAAGGCGATTCCGAACGTTCTTTCGTTTGGAGCAGTAGATGGGCCGCTCGACTACTACGTTTTTTACGGACCGACACCGAAGGGAGTGGTTGAGACTTACACTTGGCTGACCGGCCGAGTGCCGTTACCACCAATGTGGGCAATGGGCTATCAGCAGTCCCGCTATAGCTATGTGCCGCAGTCGCGCGTAATGGAAATCGCAGATCGCCTGCGCGCCGACCGTATCCCCGCCGATACCATTTATCTCGATATCGAGTTTCAGCAGCACAACCGGCCGTTTACCATCGATCGGGAGAAGTTCCCCGACTTTCCCGGAATGATCGCGCAACTCGCGGCGAAGAATTTTCATACCGTTGCGATCACCGACCTGCACA
>Ga0181528_10001454_pt1 | contig 14766 bp, 12 predicted proteins | sample PEATcosm2014_Bin_47_FD_119742 | JGI IMG/M metagenome (GOLD analysis project Ga0181528, IMG submission 119742) | Peatland microbial communities from MTU Mesocosm Facility, Houghton, MI, USA - PEATcosm2014_Bin10_10_metaG | ecosystem: Environmental > Terrestrial > Soil > Wetlands > Peat | place...
ATGAGGAGTCGTAGAAGGACGCGTTGGCGACGGGTGCGGTTTCCGGTGGAAAGTTACCGGACGCGAGGACGGCGAAATCGGCCCGCACGGAACGGTCGCGATCCAGCGCCAGGATGAGCAGCCGCGACGATCGGTCGATACCCAGAACCTGACCGCGCACCAGTTCCAACCGGTCTCGGCCGGAGCGTTTGATTTCGTCGTTGAGCAGCGCCCGCACATAAGCACCGAAAGTTTGTCGCGGGACGAACGCGCCGGCGTCAGCGGGCTGCCCGCTGGTCCGCAGCCAATCCAGAAAATCGTTCGGCCGGTCGTGGAACGCACTCATGCGGCCGGCGGGGACGTTCAGGATATGGCTGGCGTTGCCCGTACCATAGGCGAGCCCGCGGCCGAACTGGCTGTTGCGCTCAATAAGCACAAGGCGCGTCGGTGGCGGACAGCGGCGCAGCAAATGCAACGCGAGCAGCGTGCCGCTGAAACCCGCCCCCACGATCGCGATCGTTGTCATGCTCTGGCTCGCCCTTGTTGACCTGAATGCAGCAGGATCGGCGGTCAGTTCGGTGTCTCCGATCTTCCCGGACGGCGCGAATTCCTGCCCGTTTGGGCGAAAATCGCGCACCGCTCCCTTTCCGAGGGAAGAATTCCACGCTGGTGCGGCGCGGGTCAATGACATTATCGCCTCCCCGCATGCTGGTTCGGAGGAGACATTCGGCGCGCATTAATTTACGCGTGTATTTCGTGTTAAATAGTTGACTGACATTCCTGTGACGTATAATCGTGACGCGGTAAGGCTCGCATTCTCATCGCATGGAGGCCGGCATGTTGCATTGCTACGCGTCCCTGGCTCCCGCCCTGATGGAACGCTGTTGTCGTTGACCTGACGCGCGCCAACCGGCGCGACCCGCCCGCATCGACACCTCAGCCCCCACGCACTGGAAAATTCGACCATGAGCTTTTGGCGCAAGCACCAGCATGTCGTGCCCCTCACGGGCCACAATATCTCCCAATCTTCAACTGAGCCGGAGAAGCGCGTGCCCATGCGGCACTCCAAACCGGTGGAAGTCGATGGCGTGTTCCTTGGCGCCGCGGTGGAGCATGAACTGGGGGTGCGCTTTATTTCGGTCGACGGTCGGGTCAGCGATATGAACGAAAGCATCTGGCCGAACTTCGACTACGCGAAAAGCTCGGCCAGGCAGATGTTTCGAGCCAACCGTTCATTTACGTCGCCCTGAAAGCGGGGACGATCGGCATGAACAAGGAAATCCGGCTGAACGCGTTCGACATGAACTGCGTCGGGCATATTCAACACGGGATGTGGACCCATCCGCGCGATCGCTCCGCCGACTATAATACGCTGGAATATTGGCAGCATCTCGCGCGTACCGCGGAACGCGGTTTGTTCGACGGGATTTTCCTGGCGGATATCGTTGGTGTCTACGACGTCTATAAAGACGGTCCGGCGCCTTCGATCCTCAACACGGTGCAAATCCCCGTTAATGACCCCATGCTGGTCGTGCCGGCGATGGCGGCGGTCACACGCCACATCGGCTTCGGCGTCACCAGTAATCTGACCTACGAACCGCCATACTTGTTCGCACGGCGCGCTTCGACGCTGGATCACCTGACCCGCGGCCGTTTCGGTTGGAACATTGTCACCGGCTACCTCGACAGCGCCGCGCGCGGCATGGGTCTGCCGGCGCAGCACGACCACGACACGCGCTATGATGTCGCCGATGAGTACATGGAAGTCGTCTACAAATTATGGGAAGGCAGTTGGGAAGACGACGCGGTGTTACGCGACCGCGACAACCGGATTTTCGCCGACCCGAACAAGATCCACCGTGTGCGGCATTTCGGCCGCCACTATCAGGTCGATGCCATACACCTGGCGGAGCCGTCGCCACAACGAACACCGGTTTTGTACCAGGCTGGGTCGTCCGCACGTGGACGCGAGTTCGCCGCGACGCATGCCGAGTGTGTGTTCGTCAACGGCCCGGACAAGACGATCACCCGATCGCTGGTTGGCGATATCCGTCGACGCGCGGTGGCGCATGGACGCACGCCCGATGACATCCTGGTCTTTCTCGGCCGCACCGTGGTGGTCGGTGAGACGCACAAGCAGGCAATCGAAAAGTACCAGGAATATCATCGACACGCGAGCATTGAAGGGGCGCTCGCGCATTTCTCGAGTTCAATCGGGGTCGATCTCTCGCGTTACGAACTCGACGAGCCGATCCGTCACGAGAGGAACAACGCTAATAATTCCGCGATCGAAGCGATCACTTCACTCAGCACCGAACCCTGGACGCTCCGCCGTCTCATTGGCCAGATGGGACTGGGTTCGCGCAACGCGCCGATCGTCGGGTCAGCCTATGAGGTCGCCGATGAGCTGATCGCGTGGGTCGAGGAAACCGGCGTTGACGGTTTCAATCTCAGTCGCATCGTGACACCGGAAAGCCTGGAGGATTTCGTCGACCTGGTGGTGCCGCTGCTGCAAGACCGCGGCGTCTATAAGCGGGATTACGCGGAGGGAACGTTGCGCGAGAAACTATTCGGCGATGCGAGGTTGCCGGAGACGCATCCCGCTGCCTCCCATCGATGGCGGACCGAACACTTGCGTCAGACCGCGGCGGAATAGGAGGCATCATGAACTCGTATTCCGATTGGTTTCATCCCGAGGTGGCCCTGCTATCAGAGGAATTGCTCTGGCCGTACAAGCACATCGACGACGAACGCCACGAGGAGCCGCTGGACCATTACGATGGGCCGGTGGTTCGTCTCGGTAGCGTCAGTAAATCGTTCGGCCGTGTCCAGGCGTTGAACGACGTCACCTTCGAGGTTCAACGCGGCGAAATCCTCGGCATCATCGGCCGGAGCGGCGCTGGGAAATCGACATTGATCCGTTGCCTCAACGGCCTGGAGAAGCCGGATCGCGGGCGTGTCGAAATCCTTGGCCGGGATATCGCGCCATTGAGCGAACACGCGTTACGCGGCGTGCGGCGGCAAATCGGCATGATTTTCCAGCACTTCAATCTGTTGTCCGCCAAAACGGTGGCGCAGAACGTGGCGCTGCCCTTGAAGATCGCCGGCGCCGATAAACCGGAACGCACGGAGCGAGTGCGGGAGCTGCTGGACCTGGTCGGCCTCACGGACAAAGCCAGATCGTTCCCGGCGCAACTGTCCGGCGGCCAAAAGCAGCGGGTTGGCATCGCCCGGGCCTTAGCCGCGCGACCCGCTTTGCTGCTGTCGGACGAGGCGACCTCAGCGCTCGACCCGGAAACGACATTGTCGATCCTGAACCTGCTGCGTGACATCAACCGGCGCCTCGGCCTGACGATCGTTCTCATCACGCATGAAATGAGCGTGGTGCGTGCGGTCGCCGATCGCGTGATCGTGCTCGACGAAGGGCGTGTTCTGGAAGAGGGCGACGCTCTGAGTGTGTTCACAGCACCTCAGGCCGCTTTGACGGAGCGGTTACTCGGCATCGACCCGGCAGACCTCCCGAGGGGATTGCGCGATGTGTGGACCGAGGGCGGGTATCTCGTTCTGCGCGTGCAACTGAAGGGAACAGCCGCGCAACGCCCGGTGCTGGCGGAGCTGACGCGCGACCTGGCCGTGTTGCCGATCGTGCTGCGCGCGTCGGTCCAGCAGGTGCGAGAGCAGGCGGTAGTCACGTTCGTTGTCGCCATCGGCGATCTCGACGAGTCGCTCGGCCGACGCATTGGCGAATTTCTCTCGACGCGCGTCTCGCGTCTGGAAGTGTTGGGTTATGCTCAACACCTGGCCTGACATGTTTCTTCAGGCGCTGTGGGAAACGCTGGAGATGACCAGCGCCGCCGGCGCGATCGCGTTCGTCGCGGGCTTGCCTCTGGGCTTGTTATTGGTCGGCGCCGCCCCCGGCGGTATCTGGGAGAACCGCTTCATCGATCGCACGTTCGGCACCGTGGTCAACGCGTTCCGGGCGGTGCCATTCATCATTCTGATGGTAGCCCTGATCCCGGTGACCCGGTTAATCGCCGGCACCTCCATCGGCACCGAAGCCGCGATCGTGCCTCTGGCGATTGGGGCTACGCCGTACTACGCGCGCATTGCGGAAGTTTCATTGCGGGACGTGGACCGCGGCCTGATCGAGGCGGTGAAGTCAATGGGTGGCGGCCGTTGGACCATCGTTCGCGAAGTCCTGGTGCCCGAGGCACTGCCCGGACTGTTGGCCGGCTTCACGGTCACACTGGTGACGATGATCGGTGCGTCGGCGATGGCGGGTGCGATCGGTGCCGGCGGACTAGGAGATCTGGCGATCCGTTACGGCTATCAACGTTTCAATACCGGGATTATGTTCGGCGTCATCGTGGTGCTGATCGTTCTGGTGTCCCTGGTGCAAACAGGCGGCGACCGGCTGGCCCGACTTTTCGATCATCGCTGAACGAGGTTTTCGCTGTCATGACCCTGCTCAATCGACGTACGTTCGTCGCGGCGACACTCTTGTTGTCCTCGGTACGCAAATCCTGGGCTGAAGAGCCGCCATTGAAAATTGGCTCCCCGAGCGGACCGTTTGGGGACATCCTGGGGTTCGCCATCCAGGAAGCTGAAAAGCAAGAGCTCAAGGTGAAGAAGATCGAGTTCACCGATTGGATCACGCCGAATGAGGCGCTGGCCGCGGGTGAGATCGATGCCAATCTGTTTCAGCATATCCCTTTCCTGAACGCGGCCATTAAGGCGCGTGGATACAAACTCGTGCCCATCGCGCCCACGACCGTTATGGGGATGGCGCTTTTCTCCCACAAGGTGACATCGTTCGACCAGGTCAAGGACGGCGCGACGGTGGCGATCGCGAACGATCCGGTCAACGGCGCGCGCGGCCTGCAATTGTTTCAGAAGGCGGGGCTGATCACCTTGAAGCCCGAAGTTGGCGACGATGCGACGGTTGAGGACATCGTCGCCAATCCGCGGCGTCTGCGGTTTCTGCAACTGGAGGCGGCGCAGTTGCCGCGCGCGCTGGATGACGTCGCGCTGGCGCAGGTCAGCATCAGCTACCTGATGATATCGGGTGGCGACCCGGGTTCGGCTTTGCTGACCGATGGCGAAGGCGATCCGCACTACGCGCTGAACTTTGTCGTGCGGGCGGACCACGAACATGATCCTCGGATCTTGCGGTTCGTGGATATCTATCGGTCACCAGCGGTGAAAGCATTTATTGTCGACCATTATGGAAAGTACATCCGGCCCGTCTGGTAGCCTGTTTCTCCCGACCTCAATCGGTGGAGCGAACCCTCATCCATCTTGCCCCAAGGGAAAATGGCAGGCGACAAATCGTCCGCTCCCGCGCTCCGCCAGCACCGGTTCAACGGTCCGGCACAACGCGGTGGCGAAGTCGCAGCGTGTGTGAAACCGGCACCCACTCGGCGGGTTCGCTGGCGACGGCAACTCTCCCCTGGGCGGCACCAGGCGCCCCCGCAGCGTTGGATCCGGCACTGGAATCGCTGCCAACAGAGCGCGCGTATACGGATGCGCGGGATCGCGGAACAGGTCTCCGGCCGGCCCGACTTCCACCAGCTTGCCGAGATACATCACACCGATCCGGTCGGAAATATGCCGCACCAGATGCAGCCCATGGCCAATGAACAAATACGTCAGGCCGAGACGCTGCTTCAGGTCGATCAGCAGATTGATGATCTGTGCCTGCACCGAAACGTCCAGCGCCGAGACCGCCTCATCGGCCACGACGAACCGCGGGTTCAAAGCAATGGCCCGGGCGATCGCCACGCGTTGCCGTTGACCGCCGGAGAGTGCGTGCGGATAGCGGTCCTGCCAGGCCGGATCGAGCCCGACCTGTTCAAGCAATTCCCCGACCCGGCGGGTCAGAGTGGCGCCGCGTAACGATAAATGCACGGAGAGCGGCTCGCCGATAATCCGCCGAAGTGTCCAGCGAGGGTCGATGGAGCCGTACGGATCCTGAAACACCATCTGCAAGTGCCGCCGTTCGACCCGGCGAAGCTCCTGCTCCGCGAACCGGATCTGACCCGACGCCGGTGCCTCCAGCCGCATCAGCAGCCGCGCGAGCGTCGACTTGCCACACCCGGATTCACCGACCAGGCCAAAGGTTTCGCCTTCGTCGATGTGAAACGAAACCCCGTCGAGGGCACGCACTGCATCGTAACGTTTGTGCAGCCCGGTGACCGTCAGCAGCCGTTGGCGTTCCCGCGCTACAGGTGCCCTCACCGCCGTCGGCGCGACCGTCGCCGGAGCCTCCCGGTGCGGATGCCAACAGGCGACGTGCCCGCCCTCGCGAACCCGCATCGGCGGCACGACTTCCCGGCACTGGTACGTCGCGCGCTCGCAGCGTGGGTGAAACCGGCATCCTCCAGGCGGGTCCGCGAGATCGGGGATGGCGCCGGCGATCGTCGGCAGTTTCTCGCCGGGCGATGTTGAAACACCAACGATCGAACGCAACAGCCCGCGCGTATAGGGATGCTCTGGGCGCGCGAACAGGTTCTTGGCCGTCGCATCCTCGACGACGCGGCCGGAGTACATCACCGCGACTCGGTCCGCCATTTCGGCCGCGACGCCGAGGTCGTGCGTGATCAGCAAGATCGCCATACCGTTCAGCGCCTGCAGTTCCCGTAACAAATCCAGCACCTGGGCCTGGATCGTTACGTCCAACGCGGTGGTTGGCTCGTCGGCGATCAGCAACCTTGGTTCACAGGCCAGGGCCATCGCGATCATCGCCCGTTGCCGCATGCCGCCGGACAACTGATGCGGATACTGATCTACCCGCAGCTCCGGGTCCGGCATGTGCACCCGTCGCAGCAACGCGATCGCCGCCGCGCGCGCTTTGGCTCCGCCGAGACCGAGATGGCGGCGAACCACTTCCATGATCTGCTGACCGATGCTGAACACCGGATCGAATGCGGTCATCGGCTCCTGAAGAACGATGCCGATGCGGCGGCCGCGCAGATTGCTCATGTCACGCTGGGACAGCGAGGCCAGATCGCGGCCTTCAAGACGGATCGCACCCTCGGTGATCGTTCCGCCCTTGAAATCGATCAATCGCATGACGGACAGCGCGGTGACGGTCTTGCCGCTGCCGGATTCACCCACCAGGCAAACGGTATCGCCGGCGGCGATCGTCAGGTCGACCCGATGCAGCAGCCTGACCGCGGCATCGCCATGATCGACGGACATTCCGTCGATTTCCAGCAAGGCGGTCACGAACGCAGCCGGGGATCGAGCCGGTTGCGCAACGCATCGCCCAATACGTTGACGGCGATCACCAGCGCGGTGATCGCGAGGCCGGGAAAGGTCGCGAACCACCATGCCACCGTCACGTAGCTACGCCCCTGGCTGAGCAGAAAACCCCAGTCCGGACGGTCGTCGATCACGCCCAGACCGATGAAGCTCAACGCGGCGCCCATGAGAATGGCGGTACCTACGCCAAGGGTGGTGATGACCAGCATCGTGGCGAACGTGTGCGGCAGGACGTGCTGCACCACGATGCGCGCATGGGATGTGCCGATCGAACGCGAGGCCTCGATGAAGGGTCGGTGGCAGACGGATATGGTCTGCGCGCGCATCACGCGGGCATAGCGCGGGATCGTAACGAATCCGACAGCGAGGATGGTATGGCCAAAGCTCGCGCCAAGCCCGGCGGCGACGATGATGGCGAGCAACATATCCGGCACCGACATCCAGATATCCAGCAGGCGCATCAGGATCATATCCATCGTGCGGCCCGCGTAGCCGGCGACGAGGCCGGTCAGTCCGCCGGCGAGGCCGCCAACCGCCACCGCGCAGCCTCCCATCAGTAGCGACGCCCTGGCGCCGTAGATGACCAGCGAGAGGATGTCGCGGCCGAAATGATCTGTTCCCAGCAAATGCGGCCAGCAGGGCGGCCGCAGGATCGCGTCGCCGTCCATGTCAGTCGGATCGAAGGGCGCGAGCAGGCCCGGCGCGATGGCCGCGACGATCATCGCCACCACCACGAGTGCCGAGAGCGGAAACGCCAGGGCGGGCAGGCGGCGCCTCGGCGGTCCCTTGGCGGGAACGTCATCCTGGATCAGGAAGCCGGGTGATGCGTCCATTCAGGATCGCACGCGCCGGTCGATCCAGCCATATGACAGATCGACCATCATGTTGATGAGCACGAAGAAGATCGACGCCAGCAGCACCGCGCCCTGCACCACCGGGATGTCCTTGACGTTGAGCGCGTCGACCAGCATGCGGCCAATGCCCTGACGGGCGAACAGCGTCTCCACCACCACCGTGCCCGAGAGCAACTCGCCGACCAGAACGCCCAGTACTGTGACAACCGGGATCAGCGCGTTGCGCAGGACATGGGTGAACAGCACCTGCCGCTCGCGCAGGCCCTTGCCGCGGAGCGTCATGACGAACGGCTCTTCCAGCACATCGAGCACGCCGCTACGGACCATGCGCATCAGCCGCCCGGAGGTGATCAGGCCGAGGCAGACGACGGGCAGCACCAGCTGCCGCCACGATCCGTTGCCGATCGCCGGCAGCCAGCGCAACGTGACGGAGAACACCAGGATCAGCAGGATGCCCAGAAAGAACGACGGCAACGAGGTCAGGAACAGCAGGACGAACTGAATCGTCCGATCCTGCCACTTGTCCCGATGAACCGCGGCAACGACGCCAAGAGCCACCCCGGCGGCGAGCGCGACCGCGGAGGAGAACAACGTCAGCACCATCGTCGTCGGCACCTGTGCCCAAAGCCTTCCCAGCACCGGCTCTCGCGTCGCGAAGGACGTGCCGAGATCGCCGTGCAGAAGTCCCGCGATATACGCGACGTACTGACTCCAGAGCGGGCGGTCGGTGCCGAGTTGCGCGCGGATGTTCGCGATCGTTTCGGCGGTCGCGGTATCGCCGGCGACTAACGCCGCCGGGTCGCCAGGCAGCCAGTGCAGGATCAGGAATACCAGAGTGACGGTGCCGGCGATCACGAACAGCGCGCCACCGATCCGCCTCAAGGCAAATCCAACGATGTCAGGCACTCAACCACGCGCCGTGGAATTCCGGAAAGCCATGCGTATCGACCGTCAGGCCTTGCACCGTGTCAGTCGTGCCGATCGTGTAAAGCAGGACGTAGATCGGGAAGGCGTAGGCCTGCTCGACCAGTTTCCGTTGCACGCGGTGATACAGCTCGGCACGGGTTTCGCCATCAGGCTCGCGCGTGGCCTGCCTGAGCCAGGCGCTGATCTCCGCATCGTCCACTTTCGACACGGACGTCTCCGGGCGCCCATCCGGTAAATGCAGGCGGCGTAGAACGTCGGGGTCCGGAGCAAACTGACTGGCACCGCTGAGATCGAAGTCGTTGGACGCCAGCTTCTGATTATAGGCACCGGCGGTCTGGCTCTCGATACTCAGTTCGATGCCGTTGCGGGCGAGCTGGCGGCGCGCCAGTTGCATCACGTCCAATCGCTTCTCGCGATTGCCTTGGGTATCGGGGAAGTTGATCGTCAGGCGCTTGCCGTCCTTCACGCGGATGCCGTCGGGACCCGTGGTCCAGCCCTTGGCGTCGAGGACGGCGGCGGCCTGCTTCGGGTCAGGCTTCCACACATTGGTCAGAGCTTTTTCATCCGAGGCGAACAGCGAGGGCGATAGCGGCGCCCAGGCTCGCGGGGCGGTACCGAGGTAGATCACCTTGACCAGCGCGACGATGTCCAGGGATTGCTGAACGGCCTTGCGGATATCGGGGTCGGTCCAGGGAGCTCTCGCGGCGTTCAGGTAGAGCGTGTAATTGTTATTCAGCAACTCCTTTTGCAGCACGCGGAACGCTGGATCGGCACGTAGCGAAACGATGTTCTGTGGCGGGATGCCGTCCGCGGCGTGAACCTGCCGGCTTTGCAGTGCCGCGACCCGCGTGGATTCCTCCGGGACGTTCCGGAACACGACACTGTCCAGATACGCGGGTCCCGCGTGCGTGGCTGTCGGGGGAGTCCAGGCGTAGAGCTCGTTGCGAGCCAGCCGTATCTCGATACCCTGGGTCAGCGAGACAAAGCGGAATGGCCCGGTGCCCACCGGGTTCTGGCCGATCGCGTTTCCGTAACGTTGCAGCGCGGTGGGCGAAACGATCCCCAGCGTGGTCTTCGAGAGGTTGCGCAACAGCGGGGTGAACGATTCCGAGAGGTCGATGCGGACGGTGTCCGGCGCCAGCACCGTCGCGCCAGCGTAAGGCCCGATATCCGGCAGCGCCACCAGCGCGTTATGGGGATCGTGGATGCGGTCCAGGTTAGCTTTCACCGCCGCCGCGTCGAATTTCGATCCGTCGTGGAACGTCACGTCGGTTCGGAGTCGGAACGTGTACGAGCGCTGTTCCGGAGAAATCTCCCAGGACGTCGCGAGCCAGGGACCGACGGATTGGTCCGGACGCAGCACCACAAGGCTGTCGAAGATCGAGCGGAACACGCGGTTGTGGGGCGCGAAGCCGGAGTTGTGCGGATCCAGAACGAAGGTGACGACCGCCGCCCCGTCCAGTCCGAACTGCAATTCGCCGCCGAGCTTCGGTTGCTGCTGTTGCGCCCTGGCCGCGGGCGTCGCCAGCCCGGCCGCCACCAGCATGCCGGCAAAGCCGCGTCGCGTGGGCATCATAGGTCCGCGTAAAGCCGCTCGTCGGCGATCAACACCCGCTCCATCAGGCGCGGGAAATCGCCGTAGTTGCGCACGGCGTAATGGACCGCGGCACGGTTGTCCCAGAATGCCAACGAACCGGGACGCCAACTGAAGCGCACCTGATATTCCGGCCGGCGATACTGATCGAGGATGATGGTCAGCAGTTCCAGATTTTCCGCGCGGTCCAGGCCAAGGATTTGCGGCTTCTGCGTGTAGTTGACCCAGAGGATCTTTTGCCCGGTTTCCCGGTGCACGCGCACGACCTTGTGGGCGACGATCGGATAGTCGTGGCCGGTGCGCAGCAGGGCATTCCGGTAATCGTGCGTGACGTGCAGGCCCTCGAGGCGCTGCTTCACGGCGTCGGGCAGCCCCTCATAGGCCAGGTTCGCATCGACCCAGATCGTGTCGCCCCCGGCATCCGGCAGGTTGACCGGGCGGAGCACCGCGCCCCAGGCCGGCACGAGGCGCCAGCTTGTGTCCGTGTGGTAGCCGTCGCGCAGAGTGTCTCCATTGCGGACGGTCAGATTCTCGGGCTTCAACTGATCCTGCGGCACGATGTGGTGGATCGCCGGCAGCGCGTCCTGGTCGGGGCGGTTGGTGCTGGGATGTTCATACAGTGGGCCAAACTGGCGGGCGAAATCGGCTTGCTGGGTGCGTGAGATCGCCTGGTCACGGAAGAAGACGACCTTATACCGCAGCACCGCGTCCTTGATCGCATCGCGGACATCGGTCGGCAGAGGATTGCGCAGGTCCACCCCCTCGATCTCAGCGCCGATCGTTGGTTGCAGCGGGCGGATGGCGATCGGCGCGACGCGCGGCGGGGCGATGTCGAGAGTGACGCTCATGTCGTTGGTGTCTCCAGTATTACCTTTTTAGAACGCTATTATATAAATTATCCGTTCAAGCGGCGCGAGAAGAATTCCACAGCCCACGCCCACCGTCAATCGGCCATCGCGGGATGATTCACGACGTCAGTGTATCAACGGGATTGACCCACTCTAAATATAAGTGAATTATGCTCGTCTCGGCTTTACAGGAACCGCCATGAGCGTCGAATTCATTGGGATGATCGCAACCCAGGACCGATCGGAGACGCGTCCGCCCTCGGGTCCGGCGATCGATCCGGCGTATGTTGCCCAGGCGGCTCAGGCGCACGAAGCGGCGGGGTTCGACCGCATCCTCGTCGCCCATAACTCGCACGATGCGGATGCTGTGTTGGTCGCGTCGCAAGCCGCTGCCGCCACCAGTCGCATCGGCTTCATGATCGCCCACCGCCCCGGATTCCTGCAGCCCACGTGGGCAGCCCGGCAATTCGCCACGCTGGATGTGTTTACCGGCGGGCGCACCGCGATCCATGTCATCACCGGCGGCAGTCCAGCCGAACAAAAGGCTGACGGCGACTTCCTGGATCACGACGACCGATATCGCCGTACCGACGAATATGTCGGCCTGCTGCGCCGAATCTGGACGAGCGAGCAGCCGTTCGATCACCAGGGCGAGTTCTACCGCTACGAGAGTGCGTTCTCGCGCGTGAAGCCACTGCAAAAACCGCATATCCCGGTCTATTTCGGCGGATCATCCGACATCGCCATCAACGTGGCCGCGCGTCATGCCGATGTCTATGCATTCTGGGGCGAGACGCTGGAGCAGGCACGCGACACCATCGCCAGGGTTCGCGCCGCCGCCGAGGCCGCCGGACGCAAGCCCGACAGCATTCGCTTCAGCCTCTCGTTGCGGCCGGTACTCGCCGAGACCGAGACGGTCGCCTGGGAGCGGGCGCGGGATATTCTGGAACGCATTCGCCACCTCCGCGGCGAGTCGTTCGGACGCGGCAGCCCCAAACCTCAAAGCGTCGGCTCACAACGACTGCTGGAGGCCGCGCGCGGCGGCAAAATCCGCGACAAGCGCCTGTGGACCGAGGTCGCCGCCGCCGTTGGCGCGGGTTCGAACACCACCGGTCTGGTGGGCACGCCAGAGCAAGTGGCCGAGGCCCTGTTGGATTATTACAAACTGGGCGTCACCACGTTCCTGATCCGTGGTTTCGATCCGATCGATGACGCCCTGGACTATGGGAAACGCCTGCTGCCCCTGGTTCGCGACGAAGTATCGCGCGGCCCGGACTCTATCGCCGCCTGAACAGGGCTGGATTCAGGGGTCGTACATGATGGATGGTATCGCGGACCGAATAACGGACACCCAGCCGAACGAGCAACGCTTGCACGCCCTGCGCGACGTGCTGGCGGCCAACGCGTCCCGCTATGACAAACTTGGCTGTTTCCCGGCCGACAATTTCGGTCCACTGCGACAATCCGGCGTGCTGGCTTTGACCGTGCCCAGACGCCATGGCGGCGGTGGCGGCGGGTTGCGCGCGGCGGCGCAAGCAGTCGGTATCCTCGCGGAAGGTTGCTCCGGCACGGCGTTGATCGTGGCGATGCAACTGATGAAACAGTCGGCGCTGGCACGTGGCGACCTTTGGCCGGAACGAACACGCGCGCGCATTTTCGACGACGCGGTCACTCGGGGAGGGCTTATCAACGCTTTGCGCGTGGAACCGGAACTCGGCTCGCCAACCCGGGGCGGATTGCCAGCGGCCACGGTTCGCCGTTCGGCCGACGGCTGGCTTCTGTCGGGACACAAGATCTTCTCCACCGGCGCGCCCGGCTTGCGCTGGATGGATGTCTGGGCTCGCACTGAAGACGAACCGGCGCGGGTGGGACATGTGATCGTGCCCGCCGACGCGCCGGGGATCAGCATTGTCGAGACCTGGGACCATCTGGGAATGCGCGCGAGCTGCAGTCACGATGTGATCTTCGACGACGTCCCCGTCGATGGTGATTTCATCGCGCTCCGTCCGCCTGTGGAATGGCCGTCGGCTGACCTTTCGCAAGGCGCGTGGAATGCCGGCTGCATCGGCGCCGTTTACACCGGCATCGCTCGGGCCGCGCGCGATTGGGTTGCCGATTTTTTGCGCCATCGCGTCCCCAGCGCTTTGGGCGTGCCGCTCGCCACTCTGCCGCGCGCTCAGGAGAAAGTGGGCGAGATCGAAATGCTGTTGTCGGCCAATGCGCGCCTCATCGGATCGGTGGCCTCGGACACCGATAACGGCAATCCGCCGCACCCGAATGAAAGCGCACTGCTCAAGGTGATGATCATCGAGAACGCGGTGCGCGCGGTGGAGCTCGCCGCGGGATTGGCAGGCAATCATGCGCATGCGCGCGTCAATCCCATCGAGCGGTATATACGCGATGTCCGTTGCGGCCGAATACAGGCGCCACAGGCCGATGCCGCATACGTCGCTTCTGGGCGGGCGCTTTTGTCGCCGGCGTGATCCGGGTGGTTACGCGGACGCGAGCACTTCGGAGCAGGCCAGCGCGCGATAGCTTCGAGTATTACCCGCCCGACGGCGGATCGTACGCTCGGATCGGGGGCAGGTTGCCGGTAAAGCGCGTTACCTGAACGCAGGTAAGTTGGCCGGTGCATCCCTGACTCAGCCGGGAGGTTCCAACATCCCGGGTCAGCACATTGGGATTACCATGGGCGCAGAGCGGGTTGTCCGCCTCGGCATCCTCCGGATCGTACCAGGCGCCGGTGGCCAATTGGACAACGCCGGGGCGCAACGCGTCATCCAGCACCGCGGCGGCGAGGCAGGCGCCGCGATCGTTATGAATGCGCACGATATCCCCGTCTTCGATGGCACGCTCCGCCGCGTCCGCCGGATGAATCCGCATCGGTTCACGACCGTGAATTTTCGAGGCGCCGCTGTATGCCGCGAAATCCAACTGGCTATGCAGCCGTGCCGCCGGTTGATTGGCGATTAGTTGCAACGGAAACGTCCGTATCGCAGCTGAGCCATGCCCATCGGACGGCGGCAGCCAACTTGGGTGGCCTGGGCAGTCGTCATAGCCAAAGCCCGCGATCGTCGCGGAGCAGAGTTCGATCTTGCCGCTTGGCGTCCGCAGCGTTGCTTGTTCCGGGTTGGACCGGAACGCTCTCATGGGCCCGTTGTCGTCCGCGGATAGCGGCAGTTCGAGTTCACCTCGTTGCCAGAACTCCACGAACTCCGGCGCGTCATGGCCCTGACGGCGCAGTGCGTCCGCGGTTCGTTCATAGAGCACAGGCAGCCAGTCGGCGGAAGAACGGCCTTCG
>Ga0181528_10001456_pt1 | contig 14744 bp, 12 predicted proteins | sample PEATcosm2014_Bin_47_FD_119742 | JGI IMG/M metagenome (GOLD analysis project Ga0181528, IMG submission 119742) | Peatland microbial communities from MTU Mesocosm Facility, Houghton, MI, USA - PEATcosm2014_Bin10_10_metaG | ecosystem: Environmental > Terrestrial > Soil > Wetlands > Peat | place...
GCCCAGCGCAGGAGCTGGTAACGCTCCAGGTTGCGCTCGAACTCGATGCGCACGTTGTCCTCGTAGGCCGACGCCGACCCCGAGCGCTCGGCGATCACCGAGTGGTCCACGACCATCTCGACCGGGACCAGCGGGTTGATCCTCGCCGGGTCACCGCCGAGCTCGCGCAGCGCGTCGCGCAGGGCGGCCAGGTCCACGACACCCGGGACCCCGGTGAGGTCCTGCATGAGGACCCGCTCGGGGGTCAGCGCGATCTCGGTGGCGTCGGTCCCGCCCACGCCGTGGCGCTCGGGGTGGACGCCCCATCCGGCGACCGCCTCCACATCGGCGGCGGTGACGGCGAGCCCGTCCTCGTGGCGGAGCAGGTTCTCGAGGATGACCTTGACCGAGTACGGGAGCCGGGCGACGTCGAACCGGTCGGCCAGGGCGTCGATCCGGAAGATCTCGTAGGTGCGGTCGCCGACGACGAGGTCGCTTCGGGCTCCGAAGGAGTCGGGGGAGATGGAGGAGTTGGCCATGTCCCCATTCTGCCCCGTCCGGGCCCCGCGTGGATCTGGGGAGACTTCAGGTGCGGGTGCGGTACTTGCGGATGGCCAGGGGGATGAACACGGCCAGCAGGACGACGGTCCAGGCCAGGGACTGCCACAACCAGAACTCCGTGCTCTTGCCCGTCCCGGTCGACGCCGCCCCCACCATGAGCGACCGGCACGCACTGACGGTCACACTGAAGGGCTGGTAGGTGGCGAACCCCCGGAGCCAGCTCGGCATGGAGGACAGCGGCACGAACGCCGCACTGATGAAGGTGAGGGGGAAGATCAGCGGGAACGACATCACCTGGGCGGTCTCGCTGTTGGGGGCGGACAGGCCCACGATGGCGAATCCCCAGGACAGGGCGTAGGCGAAGAAGAGGATCAGGAGGACGCCGCCGATGTAGGAGATCACCCCGGTGGTGGGTCGGAAGCCGACCAGCAGGCCGACCACCGTCATCACCACGATGACGAAGATGTTGCGGATGAGGTCCGCCGTGGTCCGTCCGAGGAGTACCGCCCCCCGGGACATCGGCAGGGCCCGGAACCGTTCGATGAGACCCTTCTGGAGGTCCTCGGCCAGCCCGATGCTGGTGCTCACCGAGCCGAACGCCACGGTCTGCACGAAGATGCCGGGCATCAGGTAGTTGACGTAGCTGGTGGCGTCGGTGTGGATCGCCCCGCCGAAGACGTAGCGGAAGAGCAGCACGAACATGATCGGCTGGACGGTCGAGAAGAACAGCGCCTCGGGGATGCGGGTGACGGCCAGCAGGTTGCGCCGGGTCAGGGTGGCCGTGTCCGACAGCAGCCAGCGCAGGTTGGACATGGGACCCGAGGAGTGGGCGGCGGCCGGGACCGGTGGGTTGAGGGTGGCGGTGGTCATGCGAGCTCTCCTGTCGCGACGGGTAGCGCCTGTTCGAGCTGCTCGGTCCGCCTCTTCCTCCGCCTGCGTCTGGAGTCGGGGTCGCCCGTGTCGTCGACGGCTGCGTCCTCCGCCTCGCTGCGGTGGCCGGTGAGCGACAGGAACACGTCGTCGAGGCTCGGCTCGCGCAGGTTGAACGTCTGGGGGGCGATCCCCTCGGCGTCGAGCGCCCGTAGGGCGATCATGGCGGCCTGGGGGCCGTTGTCGACGGTGACCTCCGCCAGGGTGCCGTTGACCAGGGCGGCGTGGGGGCCGAGGGTGTCGAGGACGGTTCCGGTGCGGGCGGCGTCGTCGATGGAGGCCAGCCCCACCTCGAGGACGGTGGCCCCGAGGTCGGCCTTCATGGACTCCGGCGTGCCTTCGGCGATGACCCGGCCGTGGTCGATGACGGCCAGGGTGCTGGCGAGCCGGTCGGCCTCCTCGAGGTACTGGGTGGTGAGGAGCACGGTGGTGCCGCCGCCGACGAGCCGCTCGATGACCTCCCAGAGGTCGTTGCGGCTCTGGGGGTCGAGACCGGTGGTCGGCTCGTCGAGGAAGAGCACTGTCGGGTGGGCCACCAGGGCGGCGGCCAGGTCGAGGCGCCGGCGCATGCCGCCCGAGTACGTCTTCAGGGGCCGGTCGCCGGCATCACTCAGGTTGAACTGGGTGAGCAGCTCGACGGCCCGCTTGGCCACGACGTCGCGGGGGAGGTGATTGAGGTTGCCGACCATCTGCAGGTTCTCGCGGCCGGTGAGGTTCTCGTCCACGGCGGCGTACTGTCCGGCGAGGCCGATGAGGGTGCGCACCAACGCCGCCTTCTTCTGCACGTCGTAGCCGAGCACCGTGGCCGTCCCACTGTCGGCCCGCAGGATGGTGGTGAGGACCCGGACGGCCGTCGTCTTGCCGGAGCCGTTGGGCCCGAGGAGACCGAAGACGGTGCCCTCCTGGACCGCGAAGCTCACCCCGTCGAGGGCGCGCACCTCACGCTTGCCCTTGAAGGTCTTCCTCAGGTCGTGGACCTCGATGGCGTTGGTCATGTTGGAGTCCCGTCTGGTGGCGGCGAGGATGGCGATGGGTTGGCCGGTGGCCGGTGGGGTACGCATGGGATCGTTCTGTCCAACCGATCACGTACAGTCACGATATATCGCTTCGAAGACACCGTCAACCCTGGGTGACGGTCCCACGGACGGAGAGCATACGGGGTGCCACCCCGGGGCCGACGCGACCGGTGACGACACCGGCCGGCGCCGCTAGCCTCGTCCCATGGACAAAGGCGACAAGGCACCCGACTTCGAGCTCCCCGACGAGGACGGCGTGCCGCGCCGCCTCAGCGAGCTGGCGGCGTCGGGCCCGGTCGTCCTGTTCTTCTACCCGGCGGCGATGACGTACGGGTGCACCAAGGAGAGCTGCCACTTCCGGGACATGAAGGCGGAGTTCGAGTCGGTCGGCGCCCAGCGGGTCGGGATCAGCGCGGACTCGGTCGACAAGCAGAAGCAGTTCTCCGACAAACACCAGTTCGACTACCCCCTGCTGTCGGACCCCGACGGGGCCGTGGCCACCCAGTTCGGCGTGCGCCGGGGCTTCGCCAAGCTGTCGCCGACCAAGCGGGCCACGTTCGTCATCGGGACGGACCTGACGGTCCTCGACGTCGTCCAGAGCGAGGTGCGCATGAACGTCCACGCGGACCGGGCCCTCGAGTTCCTGAAGGCGACGGCCGCCGGCTGAGCGACGGGTCGGCGCGACCGCGGCACGGCGGTGTCCCCGCCTCGGGCGCAGGTCGATGGAAAGCTGGGGTGATGGACCCGACCCCGCGGCCGGCCGCGCCGTGAGCCCCCTTCCCGGTTCGAACCGGATGGAGCAGCTCGTCGAGGGCATCGCCGAGCGGGTCGTCAACCTCGTGCTCGACGCCATCGACATCAACGCCATCGTCGGGCAGGTCGACATGGACGCCCTCCTGGCCAAGGTGGACATCGACGCCATCGTGTCGAAGGTCGACGTCGATGGCCTCATCGACCGGGTCGACGTGGAGAAGATCATCGACCGGGTCGACGTGGACAAGATCGTGAGCCGGGTGGACGTGGACCAGATCGTCGAGCGCGTCGACGTCGAGAAGATCATCGAGCGCGTCGACGTGCAGGCCATCATCGAGCGGGTCGACATCGACTCGCTCGTCGAGAAGACCGAGCTCGGCACCATCATCGCCCACTCGACCAGCGGGGTGGCCTCCGAGGCCCTCGACGTGGTGCGGGCCCAGGCCGTCGGCCTCGACGACTTCGTGGCCCGGTGGGTCAACCGGGTCCTGCGCAAGAAGACCGCCGACTGGCCCGTCGGGCCGCCCAAGCTGGTCAACCCGCCCGTGCCCGTGCCTTCGCTCCCGGTGGAGGCCACCCGATGACGGCCGCACCGATGACTCCGGTCACTGCCGCGCCCCCCGACGTCGGCCGACAGGGGAACTATGCGGGAGGGGTGACGCGCCTGGTGGCCTTCGCCGCCGACGTGGGGGCTTCGTGGGGGCTCTTCACCCTGGGCGCGGCCGGTGTCACCTTCGCGATCTCGCTCGTGACCGGGACGAAGATCGACCTCAACTCCCGGACCGGCTTCGCGTTCCTCACCCTCGGCGCCCTGATCGTCTGGGAGTTCATCTACTTCGCCTACCAGTGGTCGCTCGGGGGGAAGACCATCGGCATGGCCCTGCTCGGCATCCGCGTGGTGGCCACCGAGGGTGACCCCGTCACCCCCCGCCAGGCGGTGATCCGCACGCTCACCCTGCCGCTCAGCTTCCTGCTGTTCGGACTGGGGTTCATCGGCATCCTCCTCAACAAGGACCGGCACGCCCTCCACGACCGGCTCGCCAAGACGGTGGTGGTCTACTCCTGGGACGCCCGGGCCGCCCGCCTGCGGTGGCTGGCCAAACAGGAGCCCACCACGCGGACCTGACCGGTGGACCGGCTGCTGCCCCGCTCCGCCGAGGCGCCCGTCCCGGGCGTCGTGCTGCTCCCGGGCTGGCTGGGGGGCGACCTGCGCCTCGAGCTGGTGGAGCGCTGCCGGTTCTGGGGCGAGGCGTCAGGTGGTCCCCGGTCCCCGCGGATGCGCAACGGCGCGGCCATGTCGGTGCGGATGGTCGGCCTCGGATGGCACTGGTACCCCTACCGCTATTCGCGCACGCGGGACGACGGGGACGGGGGACGCGCCCTCGCGTTCCCACCCTGGCTGGGGGACCTGGCGCAGCGGGCCGTGGCCGATGCCTCCGCCCTCGACCCGTCGGTCAGCGACGACCCGGCCGGGTTCGCTCCCGACGTCGCCCTCGTCAACTGGTACGGCCCCGGGGCGAAGATGGGGATGCACGCCGACCGCGACGAGCTCGTGGCGGCTCCGGTGGTGTCGTTCAGCGTGGGGGCGACCGGGCTCTTCCGGTTCGGGAACCCGGAAGGGCGCGGGCGACCGTGGGTCGACCTCCCGCTCGAGTCGGGCGACGTGGTGGTCTTCGGCGGCCCGGCCCGACTCGCGTACCACGGGGTGCCCCGACTGGTGCCGGGCACCCGGGACCCGGCCGTCGACGACCTGCCGGGTCGGCTCAACGTCACGGTCCGCCAGACCGGACTCGACGGTTGACGGTGCCCGGTCACGCGTGATCGTCGGCCACCGCGCGTGGCCGCGGTTCCGTCGGGAATCGGACCGCTCCGGGCCAACCCGCTCACTCTCCGTAGCGCAGGCCGTGACAGCTGACCTGGAAAACAGGCGTTCCACTAGGTTCGCCGGGTATGGAACAGCACCGGGGGCGGATTCGGTGTGCCGTGGGGGGCGGTGTGTCGCTCGGTGTCGGCACCCTGCTGTTCGCCCTGTGCAGCCCGTCGTCGGTGAGTTGCGCCACCAACATCGTGGTGCTGACCCATGGGACCGTGACGGCGCAGAGTTGCGCGGCCTACTCCATGGTCGCCCACATCGGGGTCGGGCTGATCGTGCTCGGGGCCGTCCTCCTGACCGGGGCCTTCCTCCTGGCGGTCCGCCACCGGCGTCTGGTCGGCACGGACGCCCGGGGGGCCGGGGAGGCGGGGGCCGGGACCCCGTCCCCGCGACCGACAACCCCCGAGACCGTCGTGGTCGCCCCGACGCCGCCGGGCCCGGACGTCGGGACCGCCGGACCGACGGGGGCACCGGGTGCCGGCCGTGGACGCGAGGTCCGGGCCACCTCGCCCGAGCCGCCCGGTCCCGGGTATCCCGAGGTGGAGCGGCGCCGGGGTGACCGCCGACGCCCGCGCCGGGTCGGGCCGATCGCCCCCGGCGAGGACACCGGTCCGCCACCCGGGTCGATGCTCCTGCCCCCCGGCTGGTACGGGAATCCGGAGAATCCCGGGGGTCCCGTCCAGTGGTGGGACGGGACGAAGCTGACCGACCGGCCCCGCTGAGCCGGCCGGGTGGGTCCGGCGTCCGGCCTGCGGGCGTCGGGACGCGCCACGTAGAGTCGGGCCACGCCGACCGACCTCCTGCCGCCGCCGACGACCGTCGATGTCCCGGGCGGGCCCCCCGACACGGTCCTCCTGAGGGAGGGCCCTGTCCCCGATGGCCCCCTCCTGGTGTCGCGCCGCGTCCGGCGGAACCGGACAGTGGCCGGGGCCCTGGTGGCCGTGCTGGTGGTGGGCCTCTGGTGGGGTCTGAGCGGCGGTGGCGGGCACGCCGCCACCCACCACGGCGCGAGGCCCCGGCCCCCTTCCCACCCGGTGACCGATCCACGGCTCGAGTCGGACTGGCGGGGCGACGGTCGGGCGGTCACCTTCGCCTTCGGAGGTGACGTCAACTTCCCTTCGGGCAGCACGCTCGGCGACCGACTGTCCGCCGATCCGGGCGGCGCGCTCGGCACCGGCGTCCCGAGCCTGCTGTCGGGGGCGAATCTCAGCATGGTCAATTTCGAGTCCGCCATGACCGACGGGACCTGTCCCGACCCCCAGCCCAAGACGTACGACTTCTACGCACCGTCCACCGCGCTGACCGCCTTCAAGGCGGCCGGCACCACGCTCGTCACCGAGGCCAACAACCACGGGGAGGACTGCGGCCGGGCCGGGCTCCAGATGGCGCTGGCCGCCCGGACCCAGGCCGCCTATCCGGTGATCGGCATCGGCCAGGACGCCGCGCAGGCCTTCACGCCGTACACGGCGGTGATCGACGGGCAGAAGATCGCCGTCATTGCCGCCACCCAGGTGATCGACAGCGACCTGCAGACGGCGTGGACGGCGACGGCCACCCAGCCGGGGCTGGCCTCGGCCTACGACGTCACCGACCTCGTCGACGCGGTGGAGGCGGCCCGGAAGGTGTCCGACACCGTCGTAGTCTTCCTCCACTGGGGGGTGGAGCTCGACGCCTGCCCCGACCCGTTGCAGGAGCCGTTGGCCAACGTGCTGGTGCAGGCGGGCGCCGACATCGTGATCGGCAGCCACGCCCACGTGCTGCTGGGTGGCGGCTACCTGGGCTCCGCCTATGTCGACTACGGGCTCGGCAACTTCGCCTTCTACAACACGCCCGCCCCGACCGACCAGAGCGGCTCGCTGATCGTGACCGCCACCGGGCGCCAGATCGACAGCGTCGCCTGGCGACCGGCCCTCATCGAGGGCGAGCTGCCGGTGCCCCTGAGCGGCGACGAGGCCACCCAGGCCCTGGCGGCCTGGAACTCGGCCCGCACGTGCACGGACCTGTCGTCGACCGACGGGACGTCACTCGCCACACCGCAGACCGAGTCGTCACCGGCGCCCGCGGCCGCCGCCGCCACGCTGTCCGTCGACGGCTGACGGATCGGGTCGTGGTCCCTAAGGGGTGATGGGGACGACGAAGTTGGCCTTGTCCCGCGTGCCGGCCACGATGTCCTCCTGGCGGGGGGCCGATGTGACCACGTCCGTGTCCAACCCGTTGTAGACGTAGGCCACGCCCTGGACCCACCACGTACCGGGGAAGAGCGGGAGTTGGTAGGTGCCGTCGGCGTTGAGCCCACCGTCGACCTCGTCGGTGCAGGTTCCGGCCGTCGGGAGCGTGCTGCACGCCATGACCCCGGCACTGAAGTCGCCCCCCGGAGCGCCCACCACGTCCACCTTGCCCGTCACCACGCCCTGGAACGGCGGCTCGTAGGGGACGGTCACCTTGGCCCTGGTGGTCCCCCCGGCCGTCACATCGACGGTGAGCGGCTCGCCCGAGCCGAAGGAGCCGTACTCGGTCGAGTAGCCGGCCGTCACGCTCCACTGGCCGGGCGTGAGGGTCGGCAGGTCGATGGAGTTGAGCTTCGCGCCCGCGGCCTCGTGCACCTTGGCCCGGTGCGCCGAACGGCCGAAGCGCTTCAGGTCCCGGGCCCCGTAGATCACGCCGCTGCCACCCGAACCCGAGTACTCGTAGACGCAGGACAGGAAGACGAGCGGGTCGAGTCCGCCCCCGGTCGGACAGGCCGACACCCAGTAGCCGGTCGGGTGGACGCCCTTGGGCAGGCCCGAGATCTTGATCGAGCCGGTGACGGCGCCGAGCGTCTGGTAGGGCACGTCGAGGGTGAGCGCCGTCGTCTGGCCGCCCTGGACGTTGATGATCTCCTCGGGTCCGACGATCGCGTTACCGAACGGGGACACGGTGTAGTAGCCGACCAGCACCCAGGTGCCGTCGTTCAGGAGGAGCGAGTTGACCCCGGCGCCGCCGGTCCCCTCGCAGTACGAGCTGTCGATGGAGATCTGGCAGGCGTAGACGCCGGTCGGTTCGTCGAACCCGGCCGGAGCGCCGGACACGGCCACCGACACGTTGACCAACCCGTTCGGGGGCACCTGGTAGGCCGCGGTGAGCTTGACCTTGGTGGTCTTGCCGGCCGTGGTCACGACGGTCCTGGGGGAAGCCGTCGGGTTCGAGCAGCCGAACTCCGTGCAGTAGCTCGGGTACGCCGTCCACTGGCCCGCCGGCAGTCCGCTGAGCGTGACCACGGCCGAGGACCCCGTCGGCGCATCCAGGTACTGGCCTCCGGAGGCGCAGGGCAGCGGCGGACCGGCCGGGCTGTCGGCGATCCCCACCGGGCAGAGCACCACCGAGACACTGTCGAGCAGGACGCCCGCCGGCAGCCCGGTGACGGTGACGGTGGCATCGACCGTCGCCGGCTTGGCGTACGGGACGGTCGTGTCGAGCACCAAGGTCGACCCCGCCGGGACGGTCAGGACGTGGGGGGTGCCGAGGTAGGCCCCGCTGCCGAAGTCGAGCTCGTAGAACCCCCACACCACCCAGCTACCGGGGGAGAGGCTGAGCGAGTAGCTGCCACCGGAGGCGAGCGTGTACTGCGGCGAGGCGCACAGCGCGTCACCCGGGTCGGGCTCGGGGCAGGCGCCGACACCGAGGAACGCCGGCGTGAAGCCGACCGGCGCGCCGGTCACGGCCACGGTGCCCGCCACCGTGCCCGGTCCGTTGTCGCATCCGCTGCTGCCCGAGCTGCCGCTGCTGCCCGAGGAGCCCGACGAGCCCGAGCAGCACGACGAGTCGGACGACGAGTCGGACGAGCCGGACGAGCCGGGCGCGCCGGACGAGCCGGTGCTGCCGCACGTGACGGTGCCGTCCAGGCGGTTGGCCAGTGACCCGAGGCCGATGCCCGAGGCCACCTGGGGCAGCACGGTGACCAGGAGTACGAAGCCGGCCACGGCGATGAGCGCCAGTCGAATCTGCTTCCGCCAACGAGCCATCGCCACACCCCCGCTCCCGGCCGGCGCCGCTGCGCCCGCTCCCGACAGGACGCTACCGGAGGGAGCGGCTCCGCGCCCGGATCACGACCCTCACAACGGCAAGGGGTGGTGCGACGGCTCCGTGGAGTGACGTGTCCGCCGGGCGGGTCGACGCGCGTCCAGCCCGGTCAGCCCGCGGCGAGGTAGGGGCCCTGGGCGGTGAACCCGAGCCGGGCCATCACCACGGGCCGGGGGATGACCGGGCCCGGGTCGTCGGCGTGGAACGGGTTGTACAGGATCCAGACCCCACCGTCGTCGGTGAACAGGGAGGCCTCGCCGGGCCCGGAACCCTGGAGGTTCGACCCGATGAAGGGCACCGGGTCCGGGTCGCTGCAGGGGCCGAACGGGCTCTGGCAGGCGGCGACCCCGATGCCGTAGGTGGGGTTGGAGTACCAGTTGCCCGAGAAGAAGAGCCACCAGGTGCCCCACGCCTCGATCATGTCCGGTGCCTCGACGATGGTGCCCTCCCACGGCTCCGACGGACCCAGGATCTTGGTGGCGGTGCCGAGCAGGGTCCGGCCGTCGGGGCTGAGGTGTTGCGCGTAGATGCCGGTCGGGCCGTCCTGGTCGGGGCCGGGCACCGACGGGTTGGCGTTGTCCTCCGACTTGGACAGCATCACCAGCCCGCCAGGGGTGTCGATGACGCGGGCGTCGATCGTCCCCCGGTGGTCGAGCTGGCAGATGAAGGGTGTGGAGGTGGCGACGAACGGCCCCGACGGCGACCGGGCGAAGGCCGCACCTACGCAGTGGGTGGCCGGGTCGCGTCCCTTCACCAGGGCGGTGAAGTAGAGGGCCCACCCACCCCGCACCTGCTGCACGTCGGGCGCCCAGGTGAGGCCCCCGACGGCCCAGGCCGGCAGCTTGGGCAGGACGTCGTGGGGAGCGCTCCACACGCCGGGTCTCGGTCCGGTCCGCAGGGGGACGTTCAGGAAGCTCGTGCCTTCGCTGGTGTAGAGGTAGTAGCGGCCGTCGTGGCGCAGCATGAACGGATCGGTCGGATCGGGGCCCGTGAGGATCTGGCGGGCCGGCGCGGCCGGATCGGTGGTGTGCGGCGGCTCGGTGACGGTGGCGTGGACGGCACCCCCGGCGCTCCGGACGTCACCGATCAGCCCCTGGGTGACCACCACCACCACGACCACCAGCGTCCATACCGCGGCGGTGAGCACCTGGGAACGGGGGCTGTGGTGGGCGGTCCGCGGTGGCGCGCCGTCCGGGCCGACCTCCTCGGCCGGCGGTCGCCGGACGGGCGTCGAGGCGAGTCCGGCCGCGCACCCGCCGAGCAGTCCGATCGCCGGCAGCTGCCAGGAGGGGTCGACGCAGCCGACGACGGCGAAGGCCACCGCCGCACCCGCCGCGCACGACGTCAGCAGGTCGCGGCGTCGGATGGAGGCCGCCACGGCGGCGCCGGCCAGGACAAGCAGCACCACGGCCACCGTGCCGCCGTCGGCCGCCGTCGACAGGTAGGCGTCCGGCTCGAGCCCGGGATAGTCGGCGACCGGGCCACCGGTCGTGTGCACCCGCGGCGGACCGACGCCCGCGACGGTGGCGGACCGCCAGGTGTCGACCGAGCTCGACCACGCCACGGTCTGGCTCGTTCCTGTCGAGGTCGTGGGCGCGCCGCCCGGCAGGAGCAGCACCGCCACCGTCGTGACCGACGCCAACACCACCACCCCGGCGACGCCGGCGCGGCGGGTCCAGCGGATGCCCGACGTGGGAAACCGCACGGCGGCCAGAGCGGTCGCCCCGATACCCACCGCCCATCCGACCGGGCCCGCGGCGTGGCCGGTCGAGGTGGCGACGACGGCGATGCCCCCGGCGGCCCCGCAGGCCAGCGGCCCCAGGGCGGGGGTCCAGCGGTCGCGGGGGACGACGAGCGCCCCGACGCCGAGCGCGAGCAGCTCCCAGTGGCCCTGGGTGGCGAGCAGCCCGGCGACCGACATGGACAGGGCGATGCGGACGAGGGGGGAGCGGAGGTCGGCGGCCAGCGCCAGCAGCGCCGCCACGGCACAGACGACGGCGGTGGCCGACGGGTCGGTGAGGGTGGAGGCGGCGTGCCACGAACCGTCGACCGGCCGGGCCAGGGCGGTCCACCGGAGGAGCACACCGAGCAGTCCGGACGCGGCCAGCACCGCCCCGACGGCCACGAGGGCCAGTCCCGACCGGGCCCGGTCGCGGTCGGCCAGGGCCCGCAGCACCAGGAAGCCGCCCAGGAAGGCGACGACCGAGGCGCCGAAGGGGAGGAACGCGGCGGGCGAGTGGACCCCGATGCTCCGGACGAACCACCAGGTGGCGAGGCCGCCCGTCGCCAGCGACACGGCCACACCGTGGTGATCCCGGTTCCAGGCCACCCCGGCCGCCACCAGCCCGAGGGCGAGCACCGTGATCCCGAACGCGTCGACCGGATAGAAGGTGCCCTGGAGGTAGAGGGCACCGGCCAGGAGCCCCACCACCACGGCGGCCGAGCCGGCGGCCAGGGGTGGCGAGGAGGGTCCGGGTGGCGCCGGTGCCCCGACGGGATCGGCCACGCCGTGCCGGTCGGTGAGCGTCACGGGTGACGCGTGGCGGCGCCGGTTCGATGGATGGTGGTCTGCACGGCGCCTCCTCGCCCGGAAGCTTTGCACAGGCCCCCGTTGCGATGTCCCCCGCGCCGGTAGGGTGACCCGTCGGACCCGAGGCGTGGAGGAGTGCGATGGGCCTGCCCCCGGGGCGGACGGACGTTGACGGTCCCGGGGCACCTCCGGCGCGGCGCCCGGCGGGCCGCCGGTTGGTCTCGCTGGCCCTGCTCGTGGCCGCCGCGGCCTGCTACGTCGGCATCGTCGCCGCCCGATCCGGCCCGCCGGCGGGGGGCGACACCACGCCCCTCACGTCCGTCACGTCGGCCCTGGCCGACGGCGACCTCCGGGTGGCCGCCTCGGTCGAGTCCCTTCCCAACCCCCCGGGCTACCCCCTGCTGGCCGCCCCCTTCGTCGCCGCCTTCCCCGCCACCGTGGGGGCGCCGACCTGGTGCACCCCGCCGGCCAGGTTCCCCGCCCCGCGGGTCGGGGCGAGGCAGGTCGCCCGGCCCGGGGTGGTCGAGTGCGGGTCGAACTCGGTGGTGGCCTCCCTCCCACCCTGGTACCGGGCGCAGGGCCTGCTCGGCGTGGCGTCGTGGCTGGTGCTGGCGCTCGGGGCCCTGGCCGTGCTGCGGGCGGCCCGGGCCGACTCGGTGGCCCGGGAGGCGGGCCTCCTGGCGTTCCTCGCCTTCCTGCCCGCGGCCAGCAGCGCCATCGTCCAGCTCTACCACCCCCAGGACATCGTGAGCCTCGGCCTGGCCCTGGCCGGCCTGGCCCAGACATTGCGGTCGCGCTGGGGTCTGGCGGGCGTCCTGTTCGGGGCGGCCGTCCTCACCAAGCAGTTCGCCCTGCTGCTCCTGTTGCCGGCCCTGGTGGCGGCCCCCGACCGGCGGTCCCGTTGGACGACGGCCGGGGCGGCGACGGCGGTCTTCGTCGTCGGGTTGGCGCCCTTCCTGGTCGTCGACCCCCGGGCCACCCTCGAGAACCTGAGCGGCTTCAGCGCCGGGGGTGCGGCGGCGGGCCAGACGGTGCTGAGCCTGGCGGGTGTGCACGGCACCGTGGCCTCGGCCGTGGCCCGTGACGCGCCGGTCCTGTTCGCGGTGGCCGTCTGCGCGTGGGCCGTCCGCCGGCCGGACCTGTCGGTCGCCCGGCCGAGGATGCTGGTGGCGTTGGCGCTCGTTTGTGCCGGCAGCCGCCTGGTGTTCGAGTCGGTCGTCTTCCCCTACTACCTTCTGGCGGCCAGCGTGCTCGTCCTGCTGCTCGACTTGGTGGCCCGGCGGTCGCCCCACTGGTCGTTGGCCTGGTGCGCGGCGGCCGCCTTCTTCGTGGCGGTACACCCCGGCAACCGGGCGGTCGCCGCCTTCGGGACGCTCGCACTGGCGGTCACCGTGGTGGTCATCGGTGGTGTCGAGCTGACGGGGCGGCGGGACGGAGACGGACGGGAGCCCGCCCCGCTCCCCGCCGGTGGGACGATCGAGGGGTCGGCCCCGACGTAGGCGCCCAGGACCGGACGGCCGGCCGATGCCCCTCGAGGCCTGCTCCGGGCCGCCGAAACACGTTGACACCCCCGCGTTTCGGGATGAGCATGGCGAGGGGCCTCGAGGGCGATCGGGGGTGCTGGCGTGAGCGCAGCAGCAGGCGTTTCGACCGGGCGGCGGTGCATCGGGCGGCTGGCGGGCGACCGGGCCCTCCGACTCGGGGTGGCCGTACTGGCGGTGTCGTCGGTGACCCTGGTCATGGCGACCCCGGTCGGGGCTACGGGTACCCAGCCCAAACCACCGGGTCAGCCGAAGAACGTGGTCGCGGTACCCATCGAGGGGGGCGGGACCATCTCGTGGACGGCACCGACGTCGGACGGCGGCTCACCGATCACGGGGTACACGGTGAAGGCCCCGAAGGGGACCTGCTCGACCGACGGTGCCACCACCTGCTCGATCACCGGGCTCACCGACGGACACGGGTACCTGGCCCGGGTGCAGGCGGTCAACGCGGTCGGCACCGGGCGGGTCTCCGCTCCGGCCCACTTCGTGGCCGGACAGTCGCCGGACTGCTCGAACCTCACCCCCGGTGCCGACCTGCGCTACTGCCGGTTCGGCAATCAGGACCTCGACGGTCTCGACCTGGCCGGGGCCGACCTCTCCGGCGCCCGGTACGGCCACGCCACGTTCGCGGGCACCGACCTCGACGGCGCGGTCTTCAACGGCACGACCGGCAAGCCGGTGGTGGAGGCGGCCGACCTCTCCGGGGCGCAGTTGAAGGGCGCGTCGTTCGGCGGTGTGTACATCGAGAGCAGCGACTTCAGCGGGGCCGATCTGACCAACGCCGACCTCAGTGGGGCGGATCTCGTCGTCGACGACTTCTACGGCGCCACCACCACCGGTGCCGATCTGGGTGCCCAGTGGAATCAGGACGAATGTCCGGACGGCACTCTCTCGAGCAACGACGGCGACACGTGCGTCAATGACCTAGGCCCCCCGGGCCCGTGAGGGCACGCACGGGGAGGCGATGGTCCGGGCGGGCTGTCCGTCCACGGCCGGACCGGACGACGCCCGGGTGGTGCCGGCGTCCCGGAGCGGCGCGGTCGGGCGTCGCCCTCCTGGTGTTGGCTCTAGTGACGCTGGGATTCGCCTCGCCGGCGGGCGCGAAGAGTGTGAAACTGACACCGCCGGGACCGCCCAAGGACGTGGTGGCCGTACCCATCGAAGGTGGCGGCACGATCTCCTGGTCACCGCCGAAATCGGACGGAGGTTCGCCGATCACCGGGTACACCGTCACCGTGCCGGGGGCGAGCTGTTCGACCGCCGGGGCGACCACCTGCTCGGTCAGTGGGTTGACCGACGGGCACGGTTACGACGCCCGGGTCGAGGGGATCAACGCCATCGGGACCGGTAAGGCGTCGCGACCGGGTCACTTCGTCGCCGGACAGGGACCGGACTGCTCGGATCTCACCCCCGGCGCCGACCTCCGGTACTGCCGGTTCGGAAACGAGGACCTCGACGGTGCCGACCTGGCCGGGGCCGACCTGTCCGGCGCCCGGTAC
>Ga0181528_10001457_pt1 | contig 14742 bp, 7 predicted proteins | sample PEATcosm2014_Bin_47_FD_119742 | JGI IMG/M metagenome (GOLD analysis project Ga0181528, IMG submission 119742) | Peatland microbial communities from MTU Mesocosm Facility, Houghton, MI, USA - PEATcosm2014_Bin10_10_metaG | ecosystem: Environmental > Terrestrial > Soil > Wetlands > Peat | place...
AGCAAGAGGTTTTTGGACGGCGATTTAGCTTGTCTCCTATAATTACCCCTATAAATCCACAAATAGACAATGGCCTATAAAAGTGAGACCACTTTCCCATAACGACATTGAATCAGAACTGAGCTATGCATATCTTCATGCTGTGGCGTCGAAGGCAGGCATAGGTTGCAAAATTGGATCTCGACATGATGATAATGCCGGAATTGATGCCGAATTAACTGGATGGGGGCCTTTCCCTGGCTATCGTCAGGAAATTGACATTAAGGTACAACTTAAAGCGACTGTAAAACCCCCGCTGGATATACGCGGACAATATTGGTCTTACCCATTAAATGGAATTTCACGTTATGACGACCTGCGAAACGAGGCTTTATCCACGCCACGTATTTTAGTGGTGTTATTTCTTCCGGATGATCAAGGGGATTGGTTAACACTTGATGATGAATCACTTATATTGCGCAAGTGCGCTTATTGGGTTAGTTTAAGAGGCGCGCGGCCATCTACTAATACTACTGCGCAAACGATTTATTTACCAAAAATTCAACGTTTCGATCCTGATGGTTTGTTGGCGTTGATGGCAGAACTCTCGCAAAATAAAATCCCTAATTATCAAGAGGTTTCACTTTGAATAAGGAAGCCTTGGTTACTCCTATAGATCTTCTTGAATTAGTAAAGTCATTGGGCTGGGAACTGCTAAATGAAGGGCTTTCTGATCGTTTATACGTGTTTCGGAACGCGGCTTTTCCTAAGCGGCAACTAGTATTTCCTATGGATATGGCTGTACCTGATTACGAGGAAACAACTGTTAATCAGATCGTAAAGCTTAGTGAAATGCTTAATGTGCCTCCTAATGTAATTATGGCACGTGCCTTAAGCGTGCGTGATGACACTTTACGTTTTCGCATTTTCTCCAGCCATAGCACAGAACGTTCACTGCCGCTTAGTTTTGCAACAACTCTTGTTTATGGTGTTCAGCAATTGCTGAAAGCATCGGCTTGTAACGTCATGCGTCCTCGGGTATATCATCCACGCTTAGCTTTAACTGAAGCACAGCTACTAATTGAAAAAACCCGTTTTGGTCATACCGAACCTGGTAGTTTTGTGTTACAGGTATCTTGTCCGGTTCACGCGCTTGATGCACAGGGAGAGCTTCCAAGTGATGATGAAAACAGCCTTCCGTTTGTTCGGCGTGTAACTCTTTCTCTAAAGCGAGGTATGGAGCAGCTTATCGGCGCTATTGAGACTGACTCGCTTGACAGCTTTGTAGATGCATTGAAAACCCAGAAAGCCCCTCTTGTTTCTTCCAATCTTTGCGAGGCACTGACTCAGTTTTACGATGAGTCTTTGGGTAATGCGCTAGAAGTTGGTTTTAATTGGTCCGTATCCGAACCTATTGCGGCAAAGGATTCCTTAACGCGGCCAATACGTTTTCAACAAGATTACTTTAGCCGTATTGAAGAGATTAGGCGCGAATTGCGTGATTTTGAAGGCCATACCACAGATACATTCATTGGAACAGTCGAACGTCTTTCAGGAGAGATGGGAGAGCAAGGGAAGCGTGCTGGCGAGGTACTTTTAAACCTACTCATTCAAGGTGAAAGTGTTCGAGCTAAGCTATTACTTTCTTCAGAGCAATATGAAGAGGCTGATAAAGCACACATGAATGAAGGCGCATATGTGCAAGTTAGAGGCAAGCTACAACCTGGCCGGCAACCACGGCAATTAAGCGAGTTATCACTATTTAAACTTATCTTACCAACTTAAATTTTAATAAACCTTAGCACCAAAAATGGCTTTTTTGCTTCTACTGCCGGCGGGACCCTGGCGGGACAATTGAAGATAAGAAAGGGTAAAAAACGAAAACAACCAGCCACAAAGAAAATAGGCTAAATCCAGAGATTTTGGGGTCGGCGAGGGTTTCAGAGGCGTATTCGGCATGGATGCCGAATCTTAGGCTACACGGATGTATTCATGCCGGCCTCTGAAAGCCTTGACGATTTCAAAATCGTGGGTTAACGTTACCCTAAATTGTATTAATGGTTTTGAATGTTTTATAGATAATGGTAAATTAGTTGAAAATCCATAATTTCCTAATGCGGAAAATAAGCCATTTTAAGTTATTGGTTACGCTGTTGTTTGTGGGGCCAAAGCTTGCCTTCGGCGCTCTGGATAACCCTGATATTATCGGCGCCGAACCCGACTACAACCTCGGCGCGACGAATCCGGATTTGCTGCCGATTGTCGTGGTAGTCTGCATTTTACTGGTTTTGCTGGTTTTTAAGCCGAAAGAATGAAGTAGCGTATCTGGTCTGCAATTCAGCAGCAATCGCTGGCTTTCGCAAGCGTGCTTTAACAAGCAGCTATCGCTCTACCTCTTCCATCAATGCGCTTGTTGAAGGGAGGCCGGTTAAGCCGTTCATGGTTCGATTAGCTCACCACAAACGGCTTAACCTCAAACTGTCCCGGCTTATGTGGCTAGTCTATTTAACTAATACTCTGGCTATTCAAGTAATCTTCATAATTACCATTAAAGTCTACAATGCCGTTCGGGGTCAGTTCGATAATCCGGGTGGCGAGCGAGGAAACGAACTCGCGGTCGTGACTGACGAAAATCAGCGTACCGGGGTAATTTTCCAACGCGGTGTTCAGCGACTCGATAGACTCCATATCCAAATGGTTGGTCGGTTCGTCCAGCACCATGATGTTATTCTTTTGTAGAATCAGCTTGCCGAACAACATGCGGCCTTGCTCGCCGCCGGACAGCACTTTTACGGATTTATTGATATCGTCCGAAGAAAACAACAAACGCCCCAGCGTACCGCGCAGGGTTTGATCGTCGTCCGACTCTTTGCGCCATTGGCTCATCCAGTTGATAAGACTTAAATCCGCGGCAAAGTCCTCGGCATGATCCTGAGCGAAATAGCCGACTTCGGCATTTTCCGACCACTTGACGGCGCCGGTATCCGGCTGTAAATCGCCGACCAAGGTTTTCAGCAACGTCGATTTACCGATACCATTGGGACCGATCACCGCCACCCGCTCGCCGACCGGAATCATTAGATTCAAATTTTTAAACAAAGGCGTATCGCCATAACCTTTGCTGACATCCTGAACTTCCAGCGCCAAGCGGTGCAATTTTTTACCCTGATCGAAGCGGATAAACGGATTCACCCGGCTGGAGGGTTTAACTTCATCCAGTTTGATTTTTTCCAATTGTTTGGCGCGGGAGGTGGCTTGCTTAGCTTTGGAGGCATTGGCCGAAAAGCGGCTGACGAAGGTTTGCAGATCGGCAATCTGCGCTTTTTTCTTGGCGTTGCCGGCCAGCAAGCGCTCGCGGACTTCGGTGACGGCGAGCATATAGTCGTCGTAATTGCCCGGATAGACGCGCAACTCGCCGTAATCCATATCCGCCATATGCGTGCAAACGCTGTTGAGAAAATGCCGGTCATGCGAAATAATAATCATGGTGCAATCGCGGTCGTTCAGCACATGCTCCAACCAGCGGATAGTGTTGATGTCCAAGTTGTTGGTAGGCTCGTCCAGCAACATAATATCCGGGTTGGCGAACAAGGCTTGCGCCAGCAACACCCGCAGCTTCCAGCCGGGCGCTACCGCGCTCATCGGGCCAAAATGCTGTTCCAGCGGAATATCCAAGCCCAGCAACAATTCCCCGGCTCGGGACTCGGCGGTATAACCGTCCATTTCGGCAAATTCCACTTCCAGCTCGGCGACCTGCATGCCTTCCGCTTCGCTCATTTCCGGCAGCGAATAAATTCTGTCCCGTTCCTGCTTAACCGCCCACAGTTGTTTATGGCCCATGATCACGGTATCAATCACCGTGAAATCTTCAAAAGCGAATTGATCCTGGCGCAAATTACCGATGCGCTCGTTGGGGCCGATGCTGACATTGCCGGCGGAAGGTTCCAGGTCGCCGCTCAAAATTTTCATAAAGGTGGATTTGCCGCAACCGTTTGCGCCGATCAAACCGTAACGGTTGCCGTCGCCGAATTTAACGGAAACGTTCTCAAACAGGGGCTTGGCCCCAAACTGCATGGTGATATTGGCTGTAGAAATCAAAATAATGTCCGTAGTGGTTGGCAGTCTTAGGCCTGCCAAGATTAAGGCTGGGGCGGTTTAGCCGCAGCTTAGCGTGTAATATGTTTATTTTAAGTAACTATTCAGCGACCTGAAAAAGATACTGTAGCCTTGATGCAGCAATGCGGAATCGACGGCTATCGAAGCCTACAGCCTCGATTACGCAATGCTTTATCGAGGCTACGCTGAATAATGTCTATTTTAACAGATATTAACCGGCTGCTGGCGGCCTTATAGCATTAAGAAAACAACATCTCGGCTAAACCATGGATAGATTCGCGCTTGGCCGTCAGTTGCTCAAACACCTGGTTTTGTTGCGCCAACTCAATGCCGAGCCGGCGCAGATAGTTGTTTTCCGCGGTTTCCGGGCAGTCATGGAATAAATCGTCGACCATGGCGGCGGCGGCGCCGATCAGCACGGCGGGGGCCGACGCGGAGACTTGTTCGTGTTTGTCGTGATGATGAGCGACGGCCATAATAACCTCGTCCGGCAGTTCCCATTGTTTAAACATCCAGGCGCCGATCCGGCAATAATCGACGCCGATACATTGTTTGATAGCCTGATTAATGTTCAGCTCGGGGTTCGCCAAGGATAACTTAATGGCTAGTTCCGCCTCGCTCGCCATATTATCGGCCAGCCATAACATGCCTAAATTATGCAGAATTCCGGCGGTTTGCACCATCTGTGCAAAATCCGCGGCAAACTGGTTTTTATTCGGCAGCTTGGCGGCCAGCAAGGCGCCGCCTTCGGCGACCAGCAAGCTGGTCATCCAAAACCGGGTGGTATCGAAAGACGGGCAACGGGAGGTGTCGAAAGAAGAGGCGACGACCAGCGCCAGACTCACGGTTTTTACCATGTTATTGCCTAATCTGACACAAGCGGTTTCGAGATTGTTAATCGGCGTCGCCGGACAGGCCCAGGATGAGTTTGCCAAGCCCAGCAAGCGGGCGACTATCACCGGATAATTGTTCAGGACGGAGACAAGTTTTGCCAGCGGCATGTCGGCATCGGCAAAGGCCCGGATTAAGACATGGATATTCATTTTTAAGGGCGGTATGCGGATATGTCCTGGGGATTTTGCCAGAAAGTCGTTGAACTTGTTATAGGTGTCCATTTTCTACAGCCGGGTTCTATGAAAATTCAACTTAAATACGAGTGGGTAATGAAGTTAAAATTAGCCAGCGCCGGAATTTCATCGTGCGGAAGCGGGCGGCTATACAGATAACCTTGGATGATATGGCAACCCAAGCCATGCATAGTCAAAGCTTGCTCCGGGGTTTCAACGCCTTCGGCGATTACCGTGTACTCCAGGGCGTTTGCCAAGCCGATGATGGCGCCCAGCAAAAAGGCGGTATGGGTGCTTTGCAACACATCGGCTACAAAAAGTTTATCCACTTTTAGGTAATCCAACGGCAATTGTTTAAGCGAGGCCAAACAGGAATAGCCGGTGCCGAAATCATCCAAAGCGATTTTTATGCCCATTGCTCTTAGTTGATTAAATATTTCAAAAGTGCCCAGGGTTTGCATGGCGCTTTCGGTCACTTCCAACTCCAATAAATGAGCGGAAACGCCTGTTTTTGCCAACAGGCCTTGAATAGTGGTTACTAATGCAGGGTCTTGAAAATGTACAGGCGCAATATTTACCGCGACCCGAAATCCGGGCGCGCCTGCCGCCTGCCATTCTGAAATTTGCCGGCAAGCTTGTTCCAGCACCCAATTGCCCAAGGGAATAATCAAGCCCAGTTCTTCGCAAAGCGGGATAAAATCATTGGGCGGTATCATGCCTTTTTCCGGATGCCGCCAGCGAATCAAGGCTTCCACGCCGACCATGCGACCGGTCTTCATGGAAATCTGCGGTTGATAATACAGCATAAATTGGTTGTGTTCAAAAGCTTCGTGCAGCATATGTTCTTGTTCCAGCCGGCTGATAGCCAAGCTGGCCATTTCCGCGGAATAAAACCTATAACATTGTTTGCCGGCTTGTTTCGCCGCATACATGGCGGTGTCGGCGGCTTTCATCAACTCAACATCGTTTGCGCCGTCTTGCGGGTAAAAAGCGATGCCGATGCTGGCTCTGGGTTTGATGTATTGTTGATTTAATTCCAAGGGTTGGTTGATATGTTGCAGGCAACGTCCGGCTATTTCCCCCGCGGTTTCCTTATTGCCGATCTGGTCCAAAATAATGCAGAACTCATCGCCGCCGAGCCTGGCGGCAAAGTCTATATTGCGCACCATCAGTTTTAAGCGTATCGCAATGGCTTTAAGAAAGTTGTCGCCGACTTCGTGGCCAAAACTATCATTAATATTTTTAAAGCCGTCTAAATCGATAAATAAAAACGCAAAACCGGCGTCGTATCTATCCGCCACGCGGATATAATCGCTAATGCGTTCATGATAGTACGCCCTGCTGGCTAAGCCGGTTAGTTTGTCATAGTAGGCCAAGCTATGTATTTGCGATTCAGCTTGTTTTTTTTGGGTAATATCCTGCACCGTGCCGATCAAAATACACTGATTATTTTCGGTAACAGTCTGAATTTCCTGTGCGACAAACATCCAGTCGTTGGCGCTGATTTGCAAACGATATTCGGCGGGATTGGCGAGCGTGGCAAGGCCGGATTCCGGATTGCCGTTATTAAAGGCGGCGGCGGTAATCATGCTTCTGACAAAATCTTGATCGTCCGGATGCGTCAAGTCTATATAACCGGATAATGATGGGTTGAAGGTTGGCAAGTCGATGCCGCATAAATGCGCTAAATTCTCGGAAATTGTAAATTCATTCCGGGCGGAGTTCCAGGTCCAATAGCCCAGGCGGGCAATGCGTTGCGCGGCGCTGAGCTGGACTTTGCTGGTTCTCAGCTCGGCAAAATTTTGATAGGCTTTGATGACTAGCCACAAGCGCTGGATCAGGATGCGATAATTCAGTGGTTTTGTCACAAAGTCGTTGGCGCCGACTTCAAAAGAACGGTTAATGGATTCCAGGTCCGCCAAGCCTGTAGCCATAATGATAGGCACATCCACCATGTTAGCCTCCTTGCGCAGCAGCCGACAGGTTTCAAAACCGTCCAGACCGTCCATCAGCGCATCCAGCAACACCACGTCCGGCGTTTGGCCGGCGATTTTTTCCAACGCCTGCAGGCCGCTGAGAGCTTCATCGACTGCAAATCCCGCCGCGACCAAGGCCTGACGGGTAAGCGAACGAAATTCGCCATCATCGTCTATCACCAGAACCCGCTGTTTGCCGACTTCGGCGGAGGTAGCCTGTTGGGCCGATACCGGGACAGGATTATGTTCTTGCCGCAAGGCGGCAATCACTTTAGGCAACTGCCGCTCTATAGTCGCAATTAAGCCCTGCGCGCCGGAAAGACTGCCTTGTTTGGCCAAGTCTTCAATGGCAGCGCAGGCTGCGGCCAAAACCTCCGCGCCCAGATTAGCGCATACGGATTTAAAGCCGTGCGCGGTTTTTCGCAAACTTATACTGTCTTGCCGTTCGTAGGCTAGCCGCAATTCGTTTAAGTTGTGCGGCGCGGACTCCATAAACAGGACTATGGCCTTATGCAGCAAGGTTTCGCCGTTGTCGGTGACGATGTGGCGTAAATTTTCCAGCGCGTCCGGGTTTAAAATGCAATCATCGCCCAAAATAAGGCCGGCTGGCGCAGCGTTGGCCGCAGTGTTCCGCGTCGGCGCCAGCCGGGGTTTAATCGCCAGCCATTTATCCAGCATGGTTTGTAGTTGCTGCTTATTAAACGGTTTACTCAGATAGCTATCCATGCCGGCTTTCAGACACTGCTCAATGATGCCTTTTTGCACGTCCGCGGTCAGTGCAATGATAGGCGTGTGTTGCGGAACGGCGGCGGTCAGTTCGCGTTGACGGATGGTCATGGCGGCTTCGAAACCGTCCATCTCCGGCATATGGCAATCCATCAATATCAGGTCGTAATTTTTCCCGGCGCAGGCGGCGACCGCTTCTCGGCCGTTGTTGGCTATTTCAACCAGATAGCCCATATCCCGCAACATATACATGCCGACTTGCTGGTTAATAACTTGATCCTCCGCCAGCAAAATAAGGGCGTCCTTGGCCGGTAATTTATGTTTTTTGTCGGCGCTGGTTTCAGCGGCGGATATTCTGACGGCTTGCCCGAATAACTCCAGTATACAGTGCAACAATTTTTGCTGAATTATCGGTTTGGTCAGCATAAAGCGGATGCCGTATGCTTGTTGCTGATCATCATCCAGCAACAGATTATCCGAACTCAGCATGGCTTTGGGTATGGCGCGAAACCGGGCATCATTATGGATGATTTTTGCCAGCATGAGGCCATCCATGTCCGGCATATGCCAATCCAATAAAATCAGGCTATATTCTAGGCCATTAGCATGCGCTGTCTCTAAATGCGCCAGCGCTTGCGCGCTGTTTTCCGCACAGCTGGGTTTTACGCCCCAGTAGCTTAATTGATTCTGCAAAATTTCGCGGTTGGTTAAGTTATCGTCAACCACCAAGATGGCTATGCCTTGCAAAGCCCGCATGTCCGCTTTTCGCGGCGGCGTTTGCGCGCTACGCTGAAACTTTAAACTAAAATGAAAGCATGCGCCTTGGCCGGGCGTACTGTCGACCCGCAGCCGGCCGCCCATTAACTCGACCAGTTGCTTGGAAATAGCCAAGCCCAAGCCGGTGCCGCCGAAACGCCGGGTAATTGAACCATCCACCTGAGTAAAGCTATCGAAAATCAGCTGTTGTTGTTCCGGCGCTATCCCGGGTCCCGTGTCGCTGACGGCAAATAATAGCTGCATCTGTTGGGCGTGGTCCGCCGCTAGGCAACTGACTTTTAATTGCACTTCACCGGTTTGGGTGAATTTAATGGCGTTACCCAATAAATTAACCAACACCTGCCGCAGCCGATCGCTATCGCCGTGCGTCACGCCGCTTAAGTCGAACGGTAAATTCAATACCAACTCAAGATTTTTGCCATTCGCCTGACTAGCCAGCATTCCCGCGGTATCTTCCAGCAATTCACGCATATCGAAGTCATGCAGGTTTAATTGAAACTTGCTGGCCTCGATCTTGGAGAAATCTAAAATATTATTAATGATGCTCAATAGAGACTCGGCGGAGCGATAAGCCGTTTCGGCCAGATGTTTTTGATGGCGGCTTAATTCGGTATTGATCAACAATTCGGTCATGCCTAAAACGCCGTTCATAGGCGTGCGGATTTCATGACTCATGGTAGCCAAAAATTGCGATTTGGCTTTACTGGCGGCTTCCGCCACTTCTTTGGCGGTAATCGCCTCTAATACGGCGACATTTAGATAGCGATTATTTTCGGATAACTCCGCGGTCCTGGCGACCACCAATTGTTCCAGATGTTCGCGCTGCCGGGTCAATTGATCGTCGCGTTGCTGTATTTCAGTCAGCATGGTGTTATAAACGCTCGCCATTTCGCCGAATTCATCGGCGCTAATGCTCTCGATACGGCGGCTAAAGTTTTTTTCCCGGCCAACCGTGCGCATCGCCTGCATCAGATCCAGCAAGGGCGCTAAAAAAACCTGCTGCAATTGGGTGGAGATAAACACGATGGACAGACCGGTAATCAGCACAATACCGGCAATAATTAAATAAAATCGCTGGAGTAAAGCCTTTAGTCCGCTTTGGTCGTCGGCCAAATGTAAAACGCCTTGCAGCTCGCCATCCAATAATATCGGCCGAAATAAATGCAGAACATGGTTTTCGTCGTAAAGCAAGACTTGTTTAAAGTGGGAGGAGGTTAGGTTCTTGTTGGTTTTATAGATGTTTAATAGCCAATCACCGAATTTTTCGGGTAAAGAGAACAGCGACCCCGGCTGTCCATCAGTCGCCGAGACAGTAATTAGCCCGTTAATACTTTCTCCGGACCATTGCGTAGCCGAATCAACCTTAGATATATAGGCGGCAAATACCTGCTCGGTAGCATCATATAAATGGGCTGTGATCAAGCTGGGTTGATTATGCAGGCCTTTCAGCATTTCCTGGGCGGTTTGCAAGTCTTTAAATGTCAATGCGGCCGACGCATTCCAAGCAATGATATCCCCGATTAAAATCAGTTGATTTTCGGTATCGCGCTTTTTGCTGAAATATTCGTTGACCACGACGGCCGCGGTCGCCAGCATCAGGGCCAGCATGGCGGTTAAGGTCATAATCGAAATTAATTTGACGCGTATCGAGGCGTTATTAAACCATTTCATAGGTAAACTTCTTATTTATCGATAATTTTAGCCAACTGCAATAAGCGGGCGCTAATATTCAAATTAGCCTCGCGGGCCACAGCCAGGTTGATATGCAAGGTGATTTTGTTGTCTATATTTTCCAGGCCTATCATGCCGCCTTGCTGGGCAAAATCGGCGCCTTCGCCTATGGTTAGCACCGGCCGTTTTTTTAGCTCCACAAATACTTGCAATAATATATTTTGTTTTACTTGACTAATATAAAGTACCTGGCATAGGTCGAAATTGCTTAGGCGCGAGAGGTTTATCATTTTCAGACTGGTGTTGCCCACGGGTTTGTGGTCTATGCGGGCGAAGGAATCCTGCACCACGTTATCGCCTGCCACGCAGAAATTAAGCGTGTCTTTCATATTTGCCTGCGGCTCGGCGGGCCAAGTGGTGAAGCGGACTATGTTCAAAGCCAAGGCCGCCAAGACCGTTTGTTCTTCCAGGGTTTGCGCCCAGCTGGACGGCTGGTAAGCCAATAACACGCTTAGCCCCAGCAGCCACTGCAAGGATATTTTGCGGATCAGGATCATGCGTCAAATTTTCCAGCTCAAGAATTTACCCTTTTCGTCTCGGCCAAACCGCTCGGCCATGCCTTAAAAATTCCAACTGATCTTGCCATACACGCCCCGGACTATGGCGGTCGGGAAAGTCTGCGTCTCGGCCACATATTCCAGATGACTGGCTTGCAACAGGTTTTGGCCGGTCAGCGATAATTCCAGGTTTTTGGCCGGCCGCCAAGCCGTGCGCAGATCCAACGTGACATAGGCGGGGATAGTGTAGTTATTGAATTCGCTTTCTACCGTAGCGCTGTCCACATAGCGGAACCAGAAATCCAGATCTATATCAGCTCGCGGCGAGAGTAGGCCGCGTAGCGAGCTGCGATGCTGAGGGCTGTTGGCGGTATTATCGACGCCCGCCGGATTGCTTATTTCGGTGCGCAACCAACTGTAATTAAAATCCCAACGCCACCAATCCAGCATTTGCCAAACCGTGGCGATTTCCACGCCATAGGTTCTGCCATGCTCTTGATTGGTGAACCCTACTTGCTCCAGCAAATAAGCCGAGCCGTTCAACAATGTTAAGTTAGGGGTGGTTGGCTGAGTATATTGGAGATTTCGGTAATCGTTGTAAAAGCCGGTAATATCCAGGGAAACCGCTTTGATAAACGTGGTGCGATAGCCGGTTTCATAGCTAATCACTTCTTCGGAACCGTAATTGGCATTGCCTTGAATATAGGCCGCCAGCGGAATCGGCATTGGCGACGGGGGGATGGTTAGCGGCGTAACGCTTTCCAAAATATTGATGACTTTGTCTCCCCTGGAAGGCGTGCGCACCGCTCTGGACACTCCCGCCCACAAGCGATGTTGACTCTGCGGCGACCAGATGATTTTGGCGGATGGCTGGCCTTCGAAGCCGCTGTAGTCGTTGTGTTCGAATTTGGAGCCTATGGTCAGCTTGAGCCGGTTGTCTATCAAGCTCATTTCATCCTGCACGAAGCCGCTAATCAATTGGTCGTTGACGCTGGTCGGATTGAGGGTAAAAATTGTTTGACCATTTGCCAGTGGGGTGGCGACGATTCGGTCATGACCGTAGCGGTAGCCGGCGCCCCAAATGATTTCATGGCTGTCCAGCGCCAGGAATCGGTGTTGAAAATCCAGATCCAGGGTATCGCGGTTATCATCGACAAAGCCGGTATGCTGGGAATAGCTGTCGAAATATGCTTGCAGTTTATATTCCGAAGTCGGCGAAAAGCTATGCTGTAACCGGCTGAGCAGATTGCCTCCGGAGTCGGGGGTTGTCTGCTGTTGGTTGAGCTGATACGGCGCCGCCAGTTGCGGATAATAGGCTTGCTGATTGATTTCGGTTCTGTAAATATCGCCTTGCACGGTTAAGGCGTCCTGGTAGCTCAATTGCGAGTCCAATCTAAAGCCGCCCTGGGTTTTATGCCAGCTGTCGCCGGCGTTTCCGCCGGATTCCAAGGTATTGTCGCCGCGATTGAAGCCTTTGACATAAGCCCGGGCCGTGGTGTCCTCGCCCCATTTGACTCCGTAACGCGCCGCGCCGAACTCCTGTTCGAACGTGCCGCCGCCGGCGTTCAGCGAGCCGCCTTGGGTTTTTGCCGAGTGTTTGGTGATGACATTGATGACGCCATTTACTGCGTTAGCCCCCCATAATGTGGCGCCGGAGCCGCGAATCACTTCTATGCGGTCGATATCCTCCATCATCACGTCTTGATTTTCCCAGTAGACGCCGGCAAACGAACGGGTATAGGCGGTGCGGCCATCAATCAGCACCTGTAATTTATCGGCGAAGCGACCGTTAAATCCCCGCGAGCTGACCGCCCATTGGTTGGCGTCTATGCGGGCGACATCCAAACCGGGCGCCAGCCGCAAGGCGTCGGGTATGCTGGTAACGCCGGAGCGCTTGATGTCTTCGTTGGATATCACAAACACCGCCGCCGGGGCGTCGTTCAAGGACTGGGCTTTTTTAGCCACGGAGGTGACCTGGACATTGAGCAGATCTTCCACGCTTAAATCGAGGGCGGGATTTTGGTCTTCGGCGCGAGCCAGGATAGTTAAACAACTAAAAATCAGAAATAAAAAGTAATTTATAGCCGCTTGGTTAAAAAACATTTTAGTTCCTCCGTTAGTCAGCAGGTAGGACGAAACAACCGGGCGGTAAAGCATAGCCGCATCTTCAGGCCCTGCTTGCCTCGTGATGCATATAGACTAAGCAATTTAAGCCTCGCCACAAGAAGCAGAGTCATGGACGTTAGTCTTATCCTTAAACCACAGCTTCTAGCCATTTAAACTGGACCGGCCGGTTGGCGTCGAGTTGGTCGATTTGCGGCATAAATAGTTGGTTAGGCATGTTATGTAGCAAGTCGCATATACTTAGGTATGATCCAGGATTTTATGCTGAATTGGTATAGTCCTAGCCTGATTTTAGGTGAGTCGATTGGGCCATGTTCTGTAAGATAATTCTTACTTGAAATAAAGTTCATGCGCCGCGGTTTAACTTAAATGCTTTTAGTCCTATATCACTTTCATTTTCGGCGTTTTGTACTAAACTCGACCGGGTATTTCTTGAAAAATCTATAGGGACGGCATGGCTTTGGCGATAGCAAGCAACTTATTCAGCGATAATGTTAAAGTCCTCAAAGGCGAGGTATCGAAAACCGCCTATCAAGGGGTTATGATTGCTGTCGCCAGTCTGTTTATCGCCACCTGTCTGGTTAGCTTTTATACGTTGGGGCAAATTTCGTTGGAAGGCGTGATGTTGGCGCAAAGGGAAAATGTCGCGCTTTGGCTATTAGACGCCATCCCCTTTATTTTTGGCATTTGGGGGCAATACTCCAGTTCTATTATTGCTTACCAAGCAGGGGCTATAATATTCGATCAAACTCAGGAACTGCGACAGAAAGCGGATAATCTGGAAAAAGCCACGCAATATTTTCATACTCACGATCCCTTAACGGATTTGCCGAATCGGGCTTTGTTTTATGATAGGGTGGAACGGGAAATTCTGTTAGCCATAAACCAGAATAGAATCCTGACTATTCTGTTAATAGAAATCGAAAATTTTAAGGATATTTATGATACCTTGGGAAGAAACAGCAGCGATCTGATTCTTAAGCAGATCGCTAAGCGTTTGCAGGGCGTGAGCCGGGATAGGGACAGTTTAGCCAAAATCGATGGTAATGTCTTCGGCATGTTGTTGGCGGATAATGCCGGTTTCACGCAGTCCGAACAATTGGCCCGGGCGATTCAAAACGCCATGGAGCCGCCTTATGCGGTAGAGCGGCTGCGGATTGCCGTGCATGCCAATATAGGCATAGTGCATTTTCCGATCCACGGCGATGAGGTCGACACCTTGGTGCAACGGGCCGGAGTCGCAATTCATAGAGCGCAAGACTCCAATCAAGGTTACGCCGCCTACGATGCTTGTTTCGATGGCAATAGCGCGCAGCGCTTGACTTTAACCTCGGATTTAAAACAGGCTATCGAGCGTGGCGGACTCCAGTTGGCATATCAGGCCAAAGTATCGATTCGAACCGGAAAGCTGTATGGCGCCGAAGCCTTGCTGCGCTGGAATCATCCCAAATACGGTAATATTTCTCCTGAGGAATTCGTGCCGATGGCGGAACGCTCGCGCATGATGAAGGAATTATCGATTTGGGTGTTAAAACAGGCTTTTCAGGATTGCGCGCTTTGGCATAAACAAGGCTTAGACCTGAAAATATCGGTCAACTTGTCGGCCAAGGATTTACAAGATCCGGAATTGCCGGATTACATCGCCGGCATAGCCGCCGCTAAAGAAATTCAACCGAACTGGATTATGCTGGAGATCACCGAGAGCACTGTGATGCACGATCCGGAAAGCGCGCTGGGCATCATCGAACG
>Ga0181528_10001461_pt1 | contig 14698 bp, 10 predicted proteins | sample PEATcosm2014_Bin_47_FD_119742 | JGI IMG/M metagenome (GOLD analysis project Ga0181528, IMG submission 119742) | Peatland microbial communities from MTU Mesocosm Facility, Houghton, MI, USA - PEATcosm2014_Bin10_10_metaG | ecosystem: Environmental > Terrestrial > Soil > Wetlands > Peat | place...
ATGGCATGGAAGAGGTCATCGGTTCGATCCCGATCAGGTCCACCAATATCCCCTTAGTTAACAGATATTTGCCGGCACTGCGATTTTCCGCCGACTCCTCCGGGGGTGCTGAAGGGTGCTGAAGTTTTTGCACTTCGAGCGGCAGCATCAATTCGACGACTCTCAAGCTCGCTTCGCGCTTTTGCTGATCGACCGCGCGGGTATAGATATCAAGTGTCGTGCGGCAGCTCGAATGTCTCATCAATTCCTGTGCGACCTTGATGTCGACGCCGAGCGATCTCAGGTTGGTCGCAAGGGAGTGACGAAAACTGTGCCAACCGATATGTCTTCCTACAACTCCGATCCGTGCCAATGCAGGACGAACGCTCTTCTCCAGGATGCTGTCCGGACTGAGGGGCTTATTCCCTTTGAATCGAACTGAGGGAAACAGGAAATCCAAGTCGGTCGAATAGGGCGATTTCGCACGCCACACAAGGAGCGCGTTGAGCACAAGTGGATGGAGTGGGACAGGTCGGCAAGAGGACTCGGTCTTCGTCTTCCCGATTCGGTTTCGTACGCAAGACCTAAGAATATTGACTTCCATTGCCCTGATGTTAAGGTCGGACCATGTAAGAGCAATCATTTCTGATCGGCGAAGTCCGGTGCTGCCGATAAGCAAAACCATGGCCCGGTCGCGCACAGAGAGTTGTTGCACTAGCTGCTGAAATTCATCTGGCGTGAGAACGTCTTTGTCACGAAGGCGTTTTTGTGATGTCCTCACCCTGCTGATCGGATTGAACGTTAACCATTCATAGCGGATCGCATGGTTGTATAACACCGAAAGGACACACTTCAGTTTCGCCTTCGAGGCTGGCGCCAATGGTAAAGAATGCAGCCATTCCTCGACCTGCATGGTTCGAACTGCACTGACCTGAAAGTGTCCCCAACGAGGTTCAATGTAACGCTTGAATAACAGCCGATGGTTGTCAATGGTCGAAAATGCCTTTCGCTCTAGAGTGAGTTCGTGTGCCTGATAATGAGCCGCAAGATCGCATATAGTTTGGGGCGTTCCAATGTCGACATTTATGGAACTACGAAGTGCAAGGACAGCCTTTTCCGCTTCTCGACGATTCCGTAGTTGAGTTACGCTTCCAATGATTTTCTTCTTGTATGTTCGCTTCCCAGAGCTATTTTCATACCACCTGAATGCCCACACGTCCGGACGGCTCTTGCGCTCCAACTTAAAGAGGCTTCCCTGTTGATATCTGTTCACACAATCTCCTTTGCATTTTCATCATTGTTGATCACGGCTGACGTCGACCGCCAAGATACGTGCTTGGGGTTCTTTGCATCGCCGAAGAGAAAACGGCGATCGTCACGCAACGTTCAGTAAGCTTCATGGGGATCGATCTGAACGCAGACTCTGGCAAACTGGCGTTCCCTCCCACCATCGACGGCCTGAAGAATCTGGCGCTGAGGTTCATCAAGGTCATGTGCGACGCGAAGATGCGCAACATAGCCGCTCGGCGGGAACTGAACGCCGGCTGCTCAAGCTACTTCCGGGAACTCCGGTTCCAACGTCGGCTCGTCGGCACGGCACAACGACTCCAAGGACTCCTTTTTGGGGCTTTTGGGGACGTGAAGTAGCTCAACACAAGAGAGGCGCAGGACATTGGATGCCGGTTCGTCTGCGAATCTTCCATTCATCGCAGTTCCCACTCGCCTAACTGTCAAGGCATACCTGTCCACTGTTGTCCGTTTAGGATTCATATCGGATCAACGGCGTCGCCTAGAAGGGAATGTCCGGGCTGGTGGGAGGCTGTCGGATTAGTGCGGCAGACGGGGTCTCAACCAACTGTACGTCGCGGTGCCAACAAGGGCGCTCAAGACGGCGACGATCATCACCGAAACACCGTTGCCGATCAGGGCGAAAAGCGGTCCGGGGCAGGCGCCGGTGAGTGCCCAGCCTAGTCCGAAGATGGTGCCGCCGGCGGCGTAGGAGATTCCACGGCCCAGGGGTCTTGGGAGAATCTGAATCGGATCGCCGGCGACGGACTTTGCGCCTACGGCCTTGATGAGGGCGATGGAAGCAGCCGCGGTGGCGATGGCAGAGCCGATGATGCCGTACATGCGGAAGGACTGGAAGCGGAACATCTCCTGAATGCGGAACCAGGAGAGCACTTCAGAGCGCGTGAGGACGATGCCGAATGCGATGCCGAGGAGCAGATAGACGGCAAGAAATGCGGGATGGGGAGGGCGCGCGGGAGGAGTGCTGACGCCACAACCTGGAAGATCGGGAAGTGTGTTGCTCGTCATAGGCCTCCAATTACGAATGGCAGGATGAAGTAGGTAGCGGCGAGTCCGCCGGCGAAAAAGCCGATGACAGCGATGAGCGAGGGGAGCTGAAAGTTGGCGAGGCCGGAGATCGCATGGCCCGAGGTGCAACCACCGGCGTAGGCGGTGCCGAAACCGACGAGAAAACCACCGATCACGATGGAGATGAATCCGCGGAGAGTGAGGAGTGCGTGCCAACTGAAGATCTCGTGGGGCGCGACTCCGGAAAAGTTATGCAGGCCGAGACGCGTGAGAGTTGCTTGCGTGGCGGGCGAGATCGCAACGTCATTGGGTTGGCCGATATGGGCGGCCATGAAGCCGCCGATGAGGACACCCGCGAGGAAAACGAGGTTCCAGAGGCCGGCATCTTTCCAGTTGTAGCGAAGGAACTCAGGCTTGCGCGGCAAGAGTGCCGAGCACATGTGGCTGAGATTGCCAGAGATGCCAAAGACTTTGTTGCCGACCAGCAGCAACGCCGGAACAAAGAGGCCGATGATTGGGCCGGCGATGAACCAGGGCCATGTAGTGGACAGCCAGTTGCCCATAGGCTTATACAAGCCCCGGGTGGCGGCCGCTGCGAAGGTCCCAGAGTGCTGCAATGAGCCGGTCAACTTCTTCGCAGGTGTTGTAGAGCGCGAAGGTTGCGCGTACGGTGCTTTCAAGTCCGAAGCGGCGCAGAATGGGTTGCGCGCAGTGGTGTCCGCCACGGACGGCAATGCCCTTGCGGTTCAGGTAGTCGCCGATCTCTTCGGTGCGAAAGCCGTCCATGATGAACGAAAGTACGCTGGCCTTCTCCTTTGCGGTCCCGATGATGGTGAGGCCGGGAATCTGCTGGAGGGCAGCCGTCGCGTAGGTGAGGAGTTCGTGCTCATGGCGGGAGACATTGGCAATGCCAACGCGGTCGAGGTAGTCGATGGCCCCACCCAGGCCGACGGCGTCGGCGATGTTGCCAGTGCCGGCTTCAAAGCGCTGCGGAGGCGGCTGGTAGAGCGTCTTCTCAAAGGTGACATCCTGAATCATGTTGCCGCCGCCCTGCCAGGGAGGCATGTGGTCGAGGACTTCGGATTTGCCGAAGACGACGCCGATGCCAGTGGGCGCGAAGACTTTGTGGCCGGAGAAGACGTAAAAGTCGCAGCCGATGGACTGCACGTCGACGCGCATGTGGGACACGGCTTGTGCGCCGTCGACGATCACTCGTGCGCCATGGCGATGGGCTGCATCGACCATTGCCTTCACGGGCACGATTGTTCCCAGCGCATTGGAGACGTGGGCGATTGAGACGAGGCGCGTCCTGGGGCCAAGCAGCTTCTCGTATTCGTCAAGGAGAACCTGGCCGGAGTCGTCGACCGGCGCTACGCGCAGGCGAGCACCCTTTTCGGCACAGAGCATCTGCCAGGGAACGATGTTGGCGTGATGCTCAAGCCAGGTGATGACGATTTCGTCGTCCTTCTGGATGTTCTGTCGGCCCCAGCTTTGCGCAATAAGATTGATGGCCTCGGTAGCGCCGCGGACAAAGACGATTTCGCGAGTGGCGCCGGCATTGAGAAAGCGGCGAGTCTTTTCGCGGGCCGACTCGTAGGCATCGGTTGCGCGTGCAGCCAGCTCATGCGCGGCGCGGTGTACGTTTGAGTTCTCATGCTCGTAGAAGTAGCTGATGCGGTCGATGACGGATTGGGGCTTCTGCGTGGTCGCGCCGTTATCGAGCCAGGCGAGGCGGTGTCCGTTGACCACTTCCTGCAGAATGGGGAAGTCACGGCGAATGGCTTCGACATCAAAGGAGTAGGACGAGAGGCCGAGATCGCCGAGAAGGCTGGGCTGCCCATCGCCCGGGACCAAAACAGGATTGATGCTGAAGGAATCGATCCCGCGCGGAGCGTCTTGTGGTCGATGCGCAGGCGGGGTCGCGGTGGGTGCGTGAGCTACTGTGCCGGGAAGTTGCGGTGCGCTCGGAGCCAGCGGCGTGGCGAATGGATTGTCTGAAACTGACGGCTGCGCTGGGCTTGCGGCGGATTTATCTGGCGCTACGGTCGCTGGTGCCGGCCCGGGGATTGAGGGGGGCGTGGAGAACAGCGGACGCGCATCTTCAATGAACGAGAACGCGGGAACAGCGGAGGAATCGACCGCACCAAATGCGCCTGGAATGGTTGGAGCGGGAGGCTGGGCTGACTGAACTGGTTGCGGGCCGGTTTCGAGGGAAACTGGAATCGAGGCATACGTCGACTCGTCGGGCGAGCTTGTTGGCGCTTGGCCGGCGGCGGGGATTGAAGGTTTCGTTTCGGGCTGCGGTTGCGTGCGATCCGGAGCAGCGGAGAGTGGTCTTGCGTCGGAGAGGAATCCAAAGGAAGATTCACTGGGCAGAGCAAAGGCGTTGCCCGATCCGAGTCCTGATTCGGCGCCCTGGGCAATGGCAGACCCGAGGCCAGGTCCGTAGCCGGTTGTTCCGACAGGGAGAGCATAAGCAGGCGCACCGGGAACTGAGGGGCGCATATCCGGCGCTATGGATCGGTCAGGCCGGTCAACAAATGCGCCCGGCAGGGATTCAATCACCGTGGCTGCGAGGCCCGGGATGGCCGGCGCTGTGGGAGCGGGTACGGCGGTATATGGATTGCCTGTGAAGGCGGAGTTTGGCGGCAGCACTACGCGAGCCGCAGCAGCGAGGGGCTGCTGCAACTCATCGGGCAGGGCATTGAAGAGCTCGTTTGCCAGGCGTGCAATCTGCGACGGCGAGATAACTCCAGTGAGCGCAGCTTCACTCGAGTGCAGACCGGCAGTCAAGTTGCTCACATCTGGAGTCCCCGGCAAACTTGAGGCGGTCTCACTTGTACTCATGGTATTGACCCACGTCCACGTCTTCCAACAGGGCAATTGCGTCGGTGGTGAGGATGGCTGCCGAGCAGTAGAGCGAGATCAGGTAAGACGCAAGCGCCCGCTGATCGATACCCATGAAGCGCACCGAAAGGCCGGGGCTCTGCTCGCCGGGAAGTCCGGGCTGGAACAGGCCGATGACCCCCTGCTTCTTTTCGCCTACTCGGACGAGGAGGATCTTGGACTTCTGATCCTTGGTCCGGATAGCAATTTTGTCGGAAGGGACCAGGGGGACACCGCGCCAGGTGAGGAAAGCGGAACCGAAGAGCGTGACTGTCGGCGGAGGCACACCGCGACGCGTGCACTCGCGCCCGAAGGCTGCGATTGCGCGAGGATGGGCGAGAAACACCGATGGTTCCTTCCAGACCTTGGTCAGCAACTCGTCCAGATCATCCGGTGTAGGAGCGCCCTTGCGCGTCTTGATCTTCTGCGATTCATCAACATTGTGGAGCAGGCCGTAGTCGGCATTGTTGAGCAGTTCGCTCTCCTGCTTTTCTTTCACGCTCTCGATCAGTACGCGCAACTGCTCACGGACCTGGTCGAAGGGATTGCTCAACAGGTCGGAGACGCGCGTGTGCACGTTGAGAACAGCGTTGATGCTTCCCAAACGATATTCGCGCGGGGCATCCTCATATTCGGCGTAGGTCGCAGGAAGCGCGGACTCGTCCTCGTGCCCACAAAGCGATTCAATCGCCTTGTCCTCCTTGACTTGGTTCACGCGAAGCGTTCCCGCCTCGAGCGGCTTCCAGTCCAGAAGGCGCACCAGCCAACGCGGAGTGATGGCTCCGAATTGCGGTGCTGTCTTGGTGACATTTGCAAGTTGAAATGCTGTTTGCTCACCTAACGAAACGCGACTTACTTCTTCTGCCACCGGTGCTCTCCTTGTCGACCAATTGAAGACGAAAACCTGTTAGAAGCGGCTCGCAGCCGGAAACCTGCGTATCGCCCGCTGAAAATCAAACTGCAAATCTGCCAACGATTTTAATTGAGAATTTGGAGCGCCGGGCGGGAATTGAACCCGCGAATACAGGTTTTGCAGACCTGCGCGTTGACCGCTTCGCCACCGGCGCTTTTTGGAAGAATCAGGATTAACTCAGTACTTTCGAACGCTCCGATCGACACGATCGGCCCAGGCATGAATGCCACCGCTCAGATTCCATACATGGTTAAACCCTGCATTGTGAAGCACCTGCACGGCCTTGGCGCCCCGCGGACCCATCTTGCAGACAGTGATGATCTTCTGGTTGGCATCCAACTCGCTTACCCGCTTGCGAAGCTCCGGCAGAGGGATCAACCGCCCACCAATGTTTGATATCTCGTACTCAAACTCATCGCGAACATCGAGGAGAAAGAGGTTCTCGCCCGATTCCAGCCTCTGCTTCAGTTCTTCTGCCCGTATCTCTGGAACGCTCATCACTTCACCCTCATTCGATCTGTGTGGCGAACGCTCCAGGTGCCCGGTCCGCCTCAATTTCAACTCAAAATGAAAAACCCACCTGCCAATTCGATTTCTGGCGGTGGGTCTCAATGAGACGGCGGCTTGGTTTTATTGCTCTAGCCTAGCCATTTCCTCACGCCAGAATGTGTACACGCACAACACATAGCTGCGCGACAACACATGGTGGCGGTCATGGGGCTAAAAATACTCACCCTTCTTGTATATCAAATGGGAGATCCAAAAGGCAAATCAGCGACTCATGATGCCACCTTTTCTGCGGAATCATGAGTCGCTGCTCCTTCTGTAAGTCACAGATACCTCAAGCAAATACCTGGCGCTGGACCACGCCGGCGACGTTCGTAAGTCTGAAATCGCGACCCTCGTAGCGATAGGTCAGGCGTTCATGGTCGATGCCCATCAAAGCAAGCAGCGTAGCGTGAAGATCATTGATATGCATCCGGTCTTCCACGGCTGCCATTCCGATCTCGTCGGTTGATCCGTAGCTGAAACCCTTGCGAACACCCGCACCGGTCATGAACATCGCATAACCGGTGATATTGTGGTCACGGCCATCTGCGCCCTGCGCTGTGGGCAAACGCCCGAATTCCGACCCGAAAAGCACAAGTGTGTCTTCCAGAAGGCCACGTTCGCGAAGATCGGTGAGCAAGGCTGAAGTTGGCTGATCGATCATGCGCGACTGATCAATCAAGCCCTGATGGAGGTTTGTATGGTGATCCCATCCAGCCTGGCGGATCTCAACGAAGCGAACGCCTGCCTCACTGAGTCTGCGCGCCATCAGGCATTGGCGGGCAAAGGAGCCTTCCAGCCCAGGCTTGACGCCATAGGCATCGAGAACGTGCTGCGGCTCCCTTGAGATGTCGAGAAGCTCCGGAACGGTATCCTGCATGCGGAATCCCAGCTCATAGGATTTGATGACCCCGTCGATGGCGTCAGGTGCGCCAGGAGCTGCCGCGGCCTCGTGATTGAAATCTTGAATGAGATCAATCTGCTGGCGCTCCAGATCCTTTTCTGTCGCTGCTTTGATATTGGGCATGAAGCCTTGATCAGTGATTGCAGTTCCCTGATAGTAGGCCGGCAGAAACGCGCTGCCGTAGTTTGAAGCGCCGCCAAACGCGATGGGAGGATTGATCGTGATGTAGCCAGGCAGGTTCTGATTGTCTGTGCCCAGGCCGTAGAGCAGCCACGATCCCCAACTCGGCCGAGTCAGTGCCGCATTGGCGCTGCCGGTATGGAGTTGTACAACGGCCTGGGGGTGTGCCGGCGTATCGGTATAGAGGCCGCGCATCCAGCAAAGCTCGTCAGCATGGGTCGCAATATTCGGCAGCAGCTCCGAGAACCAGGAGCCGGATTCCCCGTACTGTTTGAATTTGAAGCGTGACGCGGTAATCGTGCCGCCACCCGGGCCCGACTTGCCATTCTTCCTTTCAAGTTCCGCTTTGTATTCAAACGTATCCACGCTCGATATCGCGCCTTCCATAAACAGGAAGATGATTCGCTTGGCCCTGGCAGGAAGAGGAGGCCGTTTGGGCGCCAAAGGATTGTTGGCGTTCAGCTCCTGCGCAGCGGCTTTGCCGGCAATCGAGCCAAGAAGCCCGCTGAGCGCGAGGTGGCCAAATCCGACACCTGCGGAGCGGAGGATGTTGCGGCGAGAGACCATAAAAGGGTTCGACATTTTGTACTATCTCCAACTTCGTTGCTAGGAATGTGAGTTAGCGGACGAACTGAAATTCCGCGGAACCAAAGAGCGATTGCACGAACGCCGCCCAGGCGGCCTTTTGGGCAGAGTCTGGGACGACCTGCACCGGAGTCTCATCCGCCATCTGCTTGCTTGTGTCGTCGGGGTCGTCCTGGACCAGGTTGTCTGAGCGAAAGATACCGTCCGTGAGGTCAAAGGGTTTATGGCTCTGCGCATCACGGCTCAGGCTGACGAGCGTTGCCTGAGTTGAGGCGCGGTTTTCGGGATGTACTCCCCGCCATGTGGCCGCATACTGCGCAAGGAACTGCTTGACCCTCGCGATCTCCTGAGGATTGGGAGCACGCGCGACAATTCGCTCGAAGGCAGCGCGGATCCGCTGCGAATCGGTAGCCCGTTTGTCACTGAGCAGATCGCTTGCCAGATGCAGCGACTGCTCGCGAACAAAGGGCGAGTTGAGCAGGAATAATGCCTGCGTGGGAACAGTTGTTTCTTCGCGCTGGCCAGTGACCAGCGTTTGCGAAACGGGATCGAAGGCCGCAAGCGGGCGTGGAACTTCACCGCGCAACTGCGGCAGATAGATGCTGCGGTATGGGCTTCTGTCCGCGGCCTTGAGAATCGAATGCACAACGGGGCCATCGTCCCGCATCTCGATCATGCGCAGCCGCATGGAGGGCGATCCGGCGGGATGGCCAAGATCAAGCTGACCCGAAGAACGAAGAATGCTATCGCGAATTTCTTCGGCTTCAAGTCTGCGTGGCGCGTGACGCCAGACGAATCGATCCCCCGGATCGACGTCGCGATAACCAGAGGGTACTTCCGATCCAAGACGGTAGGCGCGTGAGAGTACGATCTCGCGAACCAATCTCTTTGTCGACCATCCATTGTGAATGAAATCCTGCGCGAGATAGTCAAGCAGTTGCGGATTCGACGGTTGGTCTCCCATAGAGCCAAAATTGTCCACCGTGCTGACAATTCCAGTGCCGAACAGGTGCTGCCATACGCGGTTGACATAAACACGCGCTGTCAGCGGATGCGCCGGGTTGGTAATCCACTGCGCCAATTCCAGACGTCCGCTGTGATCGGGTGGAATGACAGGAGCGTCAGCCAACATGATCAGCGACAAATAATTGCGCGGAACTACAGGCCCGTGGCGCTCTTCCACGCCGCGAATTCGGACTGCGGCGTCAGTTATGACGCCGTCGCGCGCCCCATGAATTCCGTACCCAAGTTCGCCAAGGTCGTTCGTGAGCTTCAGTTCTTCGCTCAGGTTGATGTAGTTCCTGGCCAGTACCGCGCGCTGCTTCTTGTGTTCGTCGCCCATGGTGGGAGCGCCGGGATTGGCCTTCAACTCAGCCTCATACTTTTGGTCAAAGTCGTCGAGGGTCTTTTTGGCGGCATCCACCTGCGCCTTCAAGTTGTCTACCTGAGCCTGCGGGATCTTGGGCGCCTTGTCCGCATCGCTCAGGAAGTTCAGGAGTTTCGGCTCGTAGTACTGTAGGCTTGCACCTCCCATCCTGCTGCCGACGCCGGCGGCATCAACGGTGCTGGTAAAGATACTGGCCAGCGCATAGTAATCCGTTGTGGGGATCGGATCGAATTTGTGGTCGTGGCAGCGCGCGCAGGAGACGGTCAGCGCCATCGTCGATCGCGTAACTGTATCGATCTGGTCATCCACATTGTCCATCTTGAAGCGGGCTTTGAATCGCTGGTTCACATCCTTTGGTCCGAGCGCAAGGTATCCGGTTGCGATCAGCAAACGGTCGCGCTCAGCAGGAGTCCCAGCAGGCAACAGGTCTCCGGCAATCTGCTCCTGAAGGAAGCGATTGTATGGCACATCACGATTGAACGCGTCGATCACATAATCGCGATAACGCCAGGCATTCGGGTAGGGAATGTTGCGAGAAGGACCAGAAGACTCAGCGTAGCGTGCCACGTCGAGCCAGTGGCGCCCCCAGCGCTCACCATACTGCGGCGATGCCAAGAGGCGATCCACAAGGCGGGTGTAGGCTGCTGCAGAGTGATCCCTGACGAAGTCCTTAACTTCGGCCGGAGAAGGCTGCAGCCCGGTAAGGTCATAGGTCAGGCGGCGGATCAGAGTTAGCGCGTCGGCATCTTTCACCGGCGCAAGCTTATGCTCTTCGAGCTTTGCCAGCACGAACCGGTCAATGTCTCCGCCCGACCAGGCTGTGTCGCGGACTGCTGGAACAGGTGGATTCGCGATGGGCTGCCAGGCCCAGTGGCTTACCCGCAGGTTGTCATATCGGGCTACGATACGCGCGGGAGTCTGCGGCAGCTTCTCCGTTTCGTCAGGCCATGCGGCACCATCCTTGATCCATGCTTCAAGCGTCGCAATCTCTTCGGGCGGCAATGGTTCATTGCTCTCCTGGGGCATGCGCTTGTGCGCGTCTGCGCTCTTGATGCGCTGGATCAGCAGACTCTTTTCCGGATTGCCGGGCGCGATTACTGGTCCATCAACGCCGCCGGAAAAGATTGCGATGCCAACATCAACGCGCAGCCCGCCTGCTTCTTTGAATGCGTCGGAGTGGCAGTTATAGCAGCGGTTCACAAGGATGGGACGGACATTCTTCTCAAAGTTGGTCAACTGCGCTAATGTCGCCGGGCGTGGGTAAGGTATCGGCTTCGCAATGTTCCCCGATACTCGCACTTCCTGGGCGGCCTGCGCGGTCGCAATTGGGGTGCTTGCTCCGGCCGGAACAGTTGTTGATGAGTCTGATACTGAGGACGCTTTTGCAGAGGGCCATGGCGCGCCTTGCGCGATCCATGTCTTCAGGTCCGCGATCTCGGCCGCCGAAAGAGGCTCTGGAGCTTTCTTCGGCATCCGGTTGTCTGGATCTGGGTCAAGCACGCGACGGATCAGAAGGCTTTCATCCGGATGGCCCAAAATGATGGCCGGTCCCGATTTGCCTCCTGCCAGCAGCGACTCCCGATCGTCCAGGTTCAACTGGCCTGCTGTGCGCGTATCGAAGGAGTGGCACTCAGAGCAGTGATTCGCCAGGATGGGCTGAATCCTTTGCGAAAAGAATGCCGCTTGCTCCGGTGTTAGCGGCTGATCCGTCGTGTTTGCCTCCCGAGCGCTATGCGCCGCTTTTACTGGTGTGAAGAGGCCCGAAATGAGCAGGCTGCAAAAGATCATCTGAACCAATACAATGACCGGGAGACTGGGTCTTAGACCCTTGAGAGGGGAAGGCATAATAAGTCCTTGATCGCGATAGCGCGCCAGAGTGGCGGCGAGAAACAGATATCCCTGTGGGTCAGGCACGCCAGATATAGAACGGGCGGAACCTAACTGAATTCAGGAATGAATTTTCAGAATTGGGAAGTTTCAGGATTTAGCAACAACAAGAATAGCGAGCCACTCGCTTGAGAAGCGGGGCAGGCATTCGTCCGGATTGAGCGGCGAAAATCAACTGTTGTCTCACCTTGTTACTACTATGCGTGAAGTCAGAATAACATCGTTGAGGCTGTCTTCAGAGATATCATCGCTTTAACTTCATGTCAATGACTTTGCGATGTAGAAACTCGCGATTCAACGCATAAACATTGCTCTTTCTGAACATGTGCGGGGTAGCTGGGCAAATAGTCGCGACTGAAATCACGCGCAATCTGCCGGGTGAAATAGGAGGGCGCTGGGTGCACCCTGACCTTACTGAGTTGGATTGAGAATCACGAATCCGCCTGAGTGGCTGATATAGATGCTATGAAAAATGGATGTAGGGAGCAATCCAACTGCATCGAATGCAACTCCACGGCGGAATTGGACCACATCCAGATCGCTTAGAACAGTTGTGCCAACTCGTATCGTGGTGTGGGGGTGGATTCTGCTTCCATTGACTCCGCTGCTGAATGCCATGGAGCCAGCCCATGGCTGCGAACGGGAAGTCCCAGGGCGAACCGGAAACAGTTCCGGTAGTTTTGCTCCGGTGTCCAATTGCAACTGCACCGTGCCGCCACTCACATCTTTGATTTCCGCGTTGATCAGGAGTCGGTTCGTGGTAGGCACATCGCGATAACTGCCGATGGTCTCGATTCGACATCGCTCCCCAGCGGGAGCATCCCCGTCGAAGCGCAATGTTCGTGCTTGATAGTCGATAAGAATGTCGAACTCAGACAGAAAATCCTCTCCCAGCACACCGCGAATACCTGGTGCCCGGAGTTTTACTTCGTCCATCTTGTCGATAATTGCGCCCAATTCAGAGACCACGGAATCGCCGACCCGAATCTCTCGCAGACGTGCTAACCGGTCCTTTCGCACATCTGAAACAGTCACGAGCGAGGCCTCGCCGATGACGGGGGCCTGCAACTGCCGGGCAAGACCAGGATCAATCACGGTATGCGTAGAACCGGTATCCAGCAAGAAAGTAAAGGGGCCGTTGCCATTCACCTTAGCCTGAACCAGAATCAGGTATTTGTCGTGGAGCTGAAAGCCGATTATGTCGTTTGATTGCTTCACTTGCGCTGCCAAGGAGGAGGGCACAACCAGCGCGAACAATATTAGGAAACGGAGGGCAGAGTGGCGGCATCGCTGGATACAGCTACATCGAGATTGCAACAGGCGGGCAATCTTCATCACTCCGTCCCTACCGGCTTTAAATCGAGTTCTTTAGACCGTTCACTTCCACCAAGAATGTACCCCCTTATTCGGCAAGATGTCTACACGAATTGGCACGCGGTCCGGGAACAGCTCAGGTTGTCCCGTCTTCAAGGTCAAACCTCCGAGGACGGGCAGAAGTTATGCTGCAACTCTTCCATATCCCCAGAGGCTCAAGTTCAAGCGAACTCAGAATAGGTCCCCGATTGGGGGGAATGTCCCAAGGAAGCTCAAGAAAAGAAGGGCGATGGATGCGATGTTGATCTTCAGAAGTGGAAGCTCTCGACGATGCCACAGCCGGTCAAGGATGAGCCAGGTCAAGATCCAAACGCCGAGCGCGGTAGTCGTTACCCCGGAAAGCGGTCCTGTTGGTCTGTAAAACGTGAGCAGTGCCTTAACACCTGCAGACCGATCGCCAGCGATGGTGATAACAGCCAGCGAGATTGAGCCGATGCCCGCAGCTAGAATGGCGGCGGCCGCAGATCCGTTCGGACGAAGGGGAGGATCTTGTTCTATTAGTTCTCGGGACAATGTCATTGCCTTTCTCCTCCGGTGATGTGGATTGTCTGGCCCCCATCCACAGGGGCATTCTTGTCGAGCATCGCACCAAAGAATCCTGCGATCCCCGCAGCAATCAAAGAGCTTCCCACGAACACCAGGAGGACACTCCGAAGTTGAGGATTTCTGGGGAGTTCGCGACCATAGCGCAGCACCACGAACGCCGTCGCCGTGATGGCAATCGGCACAAGCCATGCCACATGCTCTTTCCATTCCATGCCAACTGAATGCCAGCCGCTTGTGGCAGAATGTGCCAGCAGCAAAGCGCGGGGATAGGCTGCAAGATTTGCTGTACCCGCAGGGGCCGGAAAGCGGTACCAGGGATAGATGATGTACGTTCCGCTCAAGACACTGAGCCAGGCAAGCGCAGCCATAAGGGAAAGGTACGCGCCGAGGAAGCGATTGTTCTGAATTGATTGCGATGCAGGCGATGCTGGTTGCAGACGCTGGTAAATGGCAAACAACGCGCCTGAGCCCGCCAGCAGGTAAAGCGCGCCGAACCCCATGCCATGAATCAGTGTCCAGAGGCTGTGTGTCGTAATTTCCATCCGTATTTCCTCAAGAGGTGAGGGCGCTCTCCTGCGCAGGAAAACTGATAACTGCCGGAGAGCGCCGCTGGTTAGAAGCTGATCTTGGCGGCAAACTGAATCTGGCGCTCAGTTCGTTGAAAGGTTGATTCAGAAGCTGCCGAGGAAATGATTCCAATGGCGGCTGTATTAGCGGTTGCGGCCGGATTGTTGAACTGCGGCGTGTTGGCGAGGTTGAAGGCCTCCGCGCGCAGTTGAAAAACCTTCGATTCGGTCAGGTGAGTATCCTTAAAGATTGAAAAGTCCACAGATTTTGTGCCTGGACCCTGAAGAATATTGCGTCCGGAGTTGCCCCACGTTCCCGCGGCGGGAACCGCGAAGGCCGCGGTATTGAACCATGCCCCGAGCGTGCGCTTGCCGGGGGACAGCGATCCGTTGCCGAATCCGGGAAGCAGTTGCGCACGGGGCGACAGTCCATCGCCCAATGCGGTGCCTGATGCGACGGAAAACGGCAGGCCATCGAAGAACTGCGCAATGGCGTTCACCTGCCATCCTCGGACAAGCGGTCCCAGCAGCCCGCTGCCCTTGAAGGGCAACTGGTAATTCGAGCTGGCGACAAAGCGATTCGGGACGTTGTAGTCCGCATTTCCGTAGTCGTAACGGATGCTATA
>Ga0181528_10001462_pt1 | contig 14692 bp, 9 predicted proteins | sample PEATcosm2014_Bin_47_FD_119742 | JGI IMG/M metagenome (GOLD analysis project Ga0181528, IMG submission 119742) | Peatland microbial communities from MTU Mesocosm Facility, Houghton, MI, USA - PEATcosm2014_Bin10_10_metaG | ecosystem: Environmental > Terrestrial > Soil > Wetlands > Peat | place...
CTACGATCGCACCGACCTGATCAACATCACAACGGAAACGGTTCACGAAAATCTCATTGTGGGTATGGTGCTGGTCACGTTGATCCTGTTGATGTTTCTCAGCAACGTGCGCAGCGCTTTGATCGTGGCCATCAATATTCCGCTCGCGCTTCTGTTTGCTTTCGTTGTGTTATTCGTACGAGGAAAGTCGGCAAATCTACTGTCGATTGGCGCAGTCGACTTCGGCATCATCGTCGATTCGTCCGTAATCATGGTTGAAAATATTTACAGACATCTCAGCGCCGGTGACAACAAAGAATTACCCTTTCGCGATCGAATCTTGATCGCCTGCCGTGAAGTAGAGGGCGGTCTATTTTTCACGACTGCCATCATGGTCTGCGCGTTTCTGCCTCTATTCACGATGCAAGGGCCTGAAGGACAGATTTTCGGACCGATGGCCGATACCTACGCGTTTGCGTTGGGAGGTGCATTGCTGATGGCCTTGACGATCGCCCCGGTGTTGTGTGCGTTGTTCTTCAAGGAACTCAAACCGGTTGAAGACAACTTCCTGGTACGGACGCTGAAGAAGCGGTATCTCAAGAATCTCGATTTGTATTTGCGACATCGCTATGTGACATTGGGTGTGATGGGATTCTTGATCGCCATCACGCTGTCGCTGCTTCCATTTGTCGGTCGAGAGTTCATGCCCGAACTGGAAGAAGGCAATCTCTGGATTCGTGGAACCTTTCCGATCAGTATCGCTCAAGATGCCGCCGCCGAGAAAATTCGGATCGCTCGCAAAATCATGCAGAAATACCCAGAAATCGATGTCGTTGTTTCCATGAATGGACGCCCCGATGACGGAACCGACCCGACAGGCTTTTACAATTCCGAATTCTTTGTCCCGTTGAAAGCCCGATCCGAATGGCCTGAAGGCAAAAAGACGTCGGGTATCATGTCGCTCATTTGGGCCAATCGTTCGAGGACGAAGGAAGAATTGATTACGGAAATGAATCGCGAACTCGAAGACACTGTGTTCGGCGTCGATTGGAACTTTTCGCAGAACATCCGAGACAACGTTATGGAATCTCTGTCCGGAGTGAAGGGCGACAATAGTGTCAAAATACTGGGTCCGGACCTGGATGAACTCGAACGTCTTGCTGGTCAGTTGAAAACCCGTCTCGACCAGATTCGCGGTATCGAAAACGTGGGAATTTTCCGCGTGAAAGGCCAGCCGAATCTCGAGATTCCCGTCGATCCCGTGAAATGCGCGCGTTGGGGGTTGAGCGTGGAAGACATCGAAGATGTCATCGAAACCGCCGTCGGTGGGAAACCCTTTTCGACAATGGTGGAAGGCGAAAAACGATTCGACATCACATTGCGTTGGCCAGCCGCACTACGATCCAGCGAAGAATCGATCTTGAATATCCCTGTCGACATCTCAGACAACAATGTCAATGACGACACGAACTCCAGCAATGGCGACAGCAACGACAATTCGACCAACGACAATGCGCCGTTCAATCGCAGCGGATTTAACGAACCGCAACCCTCACTCAGTGGCAATCCCGTCAGTTCTCAATTCAACTACATCATGCGACAACCGCGTCGACGACTTCGAGACTTCGTCACTCCGGTCAACTCGCGAGGCATTCCCGATCCGCATGAAGATTTCATCCGCTCGGGTGCGTCGACGATTTATCGCGAACAAGGGAATCGATTGATCGCGGTGAAATTTAGCGTTCGCGGTCGTGACTTGGCGAGTGCGGTTGCCGAGGCGCAAGAAAAGACCGAGGACCTTTTCAAGTCGCCCTATACAACCGAATGGAGCGGTGAGTTCCAGGAAATGAAAGAGGCCGAAGCGCGACTGATGGTCATCATTCCGTTGTCCCTGGCGCTGATCTTTATTCTGTTGTATCTCGCTTTTCATTCGCTACTGGATGCCTGCGTTGTGCTTTCGAATGTGCTCGACCTTTCGGTAGGGGGCATCTGGGCGCTGTATATCACCGGCACGAATTTCAGTATTTCCGCTGCCGTAGGATTTATCTCGCTGTTCGGGGTGGCAATCATGGATGGGCTGCTGATGATTTCGTATTTCAATCATTTACGACACCAGGGGATGCCACTTCGGGAAGCCATCATGTCCGGGGCTGAAAAACGAGTGCGCCCGGTGACAATGACCGCACTGACCGCAATCTTCGGGCTGTTGCCCGCTGCCATGTCGACCCGCATCGGTGCTCAAACACAACGGCCATTGGCAATCGTCGTGGTGGGCGGAATGATCGCAACGTTGTTCCTCACTCGCTACCTGATGCCAATTCTGTACAGCTTCTACGGCCATCGTGAACCAAACGAGTCGTCGAGTTCGCTGGTTCATTAGATTTCTCACAATCAAGATTTGGTGTGCTACTGGCGGCTATTTTGAGCCGCCAGTGTCTTCATCTGCTCATGCATCGGTTGACCCCAACGGCAAGATCTACCGATCTACGGTCGGCCATAGGGCAGTCGTCGCAGTTGCCGATTCTTCGATGGGATCGACGCAATCGGAAACACACCTCGTGAACGGTTGACGATGGAGTCGTTGTCGTGACGCAAGGATTTGCGGAATCGATATTTATGGCTGAACCTTTCGGCGAGTTCGGCGTCCCTAAATCTCTTTTTGTTGGGGGAAATGAAACTGTTCGGGTTGTACCGATTGTACTAACTATGTCGGTATTCGTCAGGAGAACGATCATGCCTTTCGATACCTTGATAGCGGTTGAAATGAATATGACTTGCCCGTGAAGAGTTTCACTTTCCGGTCGACGAACCGATTGCCGAGCTTCACATATGAAATGTTTCAGTGCTCGATTGCCATTCAAAATTACGCTTGTCATTGCGGTGATGGCGAACGGTTTCTTTGCGTTCGCGCAACAGTCTCCCGAGGATTTGCCTGCGCCGTTAACGACGAAATCAGTACCAGAAGAGTCGCTCGATGCGTTGGATATGGGCGCCGTCAAGCCGTTGCCCTATCACGGAATGGAAGACGACCCACTGACGCCGGTCTCGCAATCGACTATCTCACAATTCGTCACTCTTATTGAGGATATCGAACCCTATGATATTCTCGAACGACCTGGAATACATGTCGGTTGGTTTGCGGATCTGGAGTTGACGGCGGCGAGCGTTCAAAACTCAAATCGCATGCAATCGGGATCGTTGCTTGGTGTCAACCCGATTTCGGTTCAGTCCGCTCCATTGGACTGGACAGCGATGCCCAAAGTCACTTTGGGATACCGACTACCAGAAGGATATGGCGAACTGAGCGCGAGTTACCGATTCTTGTTGACCCAGGGCGATGGCTCGATCCCAAGTTCGAACGGAGCCAATGCGTCCAGCCGCCTGCTCCAGCAGGTTCTTGATCTCGATTACGCGCTTTCCGATTTATTCCCGAACGACTTGTGGCTGGTTCCACGTCAGATTCGAGTGAGCGGAGGCGTTCGGGTTGCCAGTATCAATTACAAAACGTCTGCCAGTGGCGGCTCGATTGAAGGTCAATCAGCACAAAACACATTCTATGGCGCTGGACCTCGGTTCGGTTTGGAATCGCTGTATCCGATTGGCTCCAGTCAGTGGACTCTCTTCGGAAAATTCGATGGTGCGGGAGTCATTGGCTCGGATCGCCAGACCTTCAGCCAGACAACGGGCGGAGTCACTACGACCGCATCGTCCAGTCTCTCAACAATCGCAACACCAGTATTGGGACTTCGAGCCGGAGTGCATTGGTTTCCCGATTGGGGATCAGGCAATTTCAAGCTTTCTGCGGGATATCAGTGGGAACGTTGGTACAACCTGGGCACGGATTCAAGTTCGTTTAACGAATTGACGATTCAGGGGCCCTTTTTGCGGGGCGAAGTTGCATTCTAAGTCTTGCTAGAACTCAACGTGTTACCGCGAAACAGGCAAATGGGCTGACAGGCTGGAATCAAAATGAAGTTTATTCGTGTGAACTTTTCGATCGTGATTGTTCTGCTGATCTGCAGTTCGTGGCCTTCTCATGCCGCCGAACCGCGAAATGGCGCAGCGAGCGAACGAGCCAATCGCAAACGCCAGCAGATAATCCAGACGTCGAATCAGGTCGTCGCTGAAGAAGAAAAAAAGCCCGCCAAAGACGATGATTCACCCCCCCCAGAAACAGCCGATCAATCCGCCAGAACCTGGACGCTAAAGGAACTCGAGTCGATCGCCAATTCCAGCCATCCCTTGCTTCAACGCGACATGTCGCGGATTGATTCAGCTCGAGGCGATGCGTTGCAGGCAGGCCTGTATCCGAATCCCCATTTCGATACCAACAATCCACAGGTCTTTACCGGACAGAATACGTTGTTGAACGCAGGGATCATGCAGGAATTTGTGGTCATGGGTAAGAAGCGGCTTGATAAAGCCGCCGGTGTCAAAATTGTTCAGCAGAACGAATTTGCTTACGTGCAAGACCGCTTTGGCTTGCTCACGCTGCTCCGTCAGCAATACTACGTGGTTCTCGCTGCGGAGCGTCGTGTCAGGGCTCTGAAAACACTTCAGAAAATTACAAGCGAATCCGTCGAAACGGGCAAGCTACAAGTTGAAAAACAGGGCGAGCTAGCTGCAATCGACGTCTATGTGCTCGAAATCGATCGTCAGAAAGTCGAATCCGATCTCGAAACTGCGATCCGGCTATTACGCGGTGCACGGAAACAACTGGCCGTCATCGTTGGCGATCAGTCCATTGCTCAAGATGGCTTCGCTGGCGATATACATTCCCCTCCTCCGCAGTATGACGAAACCACGCTGAACCAATTCATTTCGATCAACAGTGCGCCGGTCGAAATTCAGAAACTTGAAATCGAACGCAACGAGATCCTGTTGAAGAGGGCGATTGTCGAGCCCTATCCCAACGTGACCCTGGGACCTGCCATGCAATGGGGCCTTGCCAATGGGGGAGAACAATACTGGCTGACCGTCACGTTTCCCATCCCGGCATGGGACCGAAACCAGGGAAATATTCAGTCACAAAGGGCCGACTTGGTTGCCTCGCGGCAGCAACTGGCGGCGCTTCAATTAGAGCAGTTGCGACGAGTGGCCGATGCGTATGCGAGCCATCGAGCGGTTCGAATTCAGGCGGCCAAATACGAGAAAGAAATTATCCCCAATGCCCTGAAAACGTTGAAATTGGCTCGAAAAGCCTATTTTCGCGGAGAATACGATTTCCCGCGGTACCTTCAGATCCAACGGACGTACGTCGACGTCAACATGGCCTATATTGACCTGTTGGAAAGCGTCTGGACAACGGCTGCCAATCTGTCGGGACTATTGCAACTCGAAGAGTTTCAGTGAACGACACTTCTCCCTCCGGCGCGCACGTCAGTTTACGCTCGAAATAAATGGTGTGTAAACGTCGTCCGTATGTTTGCGGTGAGTCACACGCTACGGGCTTTGCCCGCAGCCCAATTCGAAAAACTCGAATTGGTGAAAGCTCCGCAAGAACGGAGCGAGGAGTGGTTTTCCCCATCGGGTGGAAGACTGCGCGAACCTTCGCGTGCTCGATTGCGTCTGGAAATGTCTCGCAGGCAGCGGCTCATTGAATGGCATCAGGAATTCTCAGCGTTGCCGCTGTTGGGAAAGTACCATGAAGACGATTCGGACGAATGATCTCGGGCCTCAATTGGCCAGTTGCGTCGCTCCAGAAGATTTGAATTGTGGAGATTACGTGGCTGTTTTGAACGTCATCCACGAATTTCCATCATTTTTGTGGTGCTGCGAATCCGCCTCGATCGAACCGGATCAGCCGGTCCAGGTCAAATTCAAAGATTCCAAGTCGGGATTGCCGCTGAAAATCAAGGCGATCTGCCTGCCCTTTGTGTTCGTAAAGTCACCCAAAGGAGTCACACGAACCATGGATGTTCGCCGCACTCAATTTGTGCGTTTGAATTCGGACTATGCCAAGGTCGTCTGGAAAGAAATGTTAGCGCGGCGAAAACCGCACCGACGGGTCGATTAACCAATGATCGTGGTCAGTAGTTGGTACCCGCGATTTACTCCTCGCCGCTGACCAAAGACTGGACGAGGCCGGGTGAGGGGGCTTCGCTTGCGGCGAGGCTAATTGAACAGCACCAATAACGAGCTGAAGAAGTGGCAAGATCAATGATCAAATCCTACGAAACCCCCTCACCCTAACCCTCTCCCCGCAAGGCCAGGGCGAGGGGACCGAATTGCCCACCAATCGTCGCCACTGCGATTAACCGACGGTCTTCGTGGTTTCATCTGGCGAGCGACCGAGTTATGCTCGTAGCATTGGAATTTCGTGGTCCGACTGGTTCGCCAGTTGGGAGGAGTCATGCGACTGTGGGAGAAAAGCTGATCTTCGGTAGCCAGTCTTTGCTGGTCTTCGCTGTTGCGCTCTTTCTCTGCGGGGTGATTCTGGTTGTGATCCGCGAACGAAACTCGCGATCCGACAAACTGACGCGACTGGTCGCACCTCTGTGTAAAGTGTTGGGGCTGCTGCTGCTGGCCATCTGTGCACTCGAACCATTGTTGAGTGGTCAGCGGGCGAGTCCCGGTGCCAACCTGTTCCTGGTATTGGCTGACAACAGCCAAAGTCTGACGATCAAAGATCCGGGTTCGACGAAAACTCGCGGTGAGCAATTGAAGCTGGCACTGAATGCCGAGGATTCTTCCTGGCAAGTTCGATTGGCACAGGACTTTGATCTGCGGCGATATCTGTTCGATTCACGCCTGCAAAATGTGACCGACTTTTCGCGGCTGGAATTCGATGGTTCGCAAACCAGCTTGATCGCCGTCTTGAATAGCTTGAAGGATCGATTTCGCAATCGACCGTTGGCAGGTGTCTTGCTTTTTACCGATGGAATCGCCACCGACGGAAAACAGATGGAACTTCAGGCCGAAGGCTTGCCGCCAATCTATCCCGTGATCCTGGGGATCGATTCACGAGACCACGAAATTGCCGACTTGGGGGTCTCGCACCTGACCGTCAACACCACGGCGTTTGAGGATGCACCAGTGACGATTCAAGCCGATGTTGTGCAATCGTCGCTGATCAAGTCGCGAGTGACCGCACAATTGCTCGACGAATCGGGTGTGATCGTTAAACAGGATACTCAAGCATTCGCGGGAGAACAAAGCCCCATTCCGTTTCGGTTTCAAATTCGACCCACAAAGCCTGGAGTTTCATTCTACGAGATACGAGTTCGGACGGAAGATGAGGCCAATCGAGCTGATGCTGCGCGAGTCGCAACCGCGCCAACAACATCGTTCCAGCTGGCGTCGCCGATTGTCGATCCGAACTCGATCGAATCCACGCTCGCGAACAATCGGCGGTTGGTTGCCATCGACCGGGGCAGCACAAAGTATCGAATCCTGTACCTTTCTGGTCGTCCCAATTGGGAATACAAATTCTTACGCCGGGCTGTCGAATCCGACGAACAAGTGCAACTGACGGCTATCATTCGAATCGCAAAAAAGGAACCCAAATTCGATTGGCGCAGTAAACTGGGCGAAGAGAGCAATCCTCTATTTAAGGGCTTCGAGGGAAAAACTGACGAGACCGAAAGATACGATCAACCGGTGCTCGTGCGGCTGAATACAAAAACACCGGACGAGTTGCGAGACGGGTTTCCTAAAGTTGCCGATCAACTTTACGAATTCCATGCTGTGATCATCGACGATTTGGAAGCTGAGTTTTTTTCGCCCGACCAGATGGCATTGCTGGAGCGGTTTGTGACAGAACGCGGTGGCGGTTTGTTGATGCTCGGAGGTGCCGAGTCGTTCCGAAATGGTGGTTATGAAAAAACGCCGATCGGTCGCAGCTTGCCGATCTATCTCGATAATGTTCCGCAGCTATCGGATTCTGCGGGCTATCGCCTTTCGCTCACGCGAGACGGTTGGCTGCAACCGTGGGCCAGGCTTCGTTCCACCGAGACGGAAGAGCAGCAACGGCTGGCCGAGTTACCGAATTTTCTGACCCTCAGCCGGACGGGGCAGGTCAAGCCTGGCGCCACCGTGATCGCGGAAGTCGTCGATTCGAATGGTACGAAGTTTCCGGCCCTGGCCGTCCAACTGTTTGGGCGAGGACGCTGCGCCGCGATGATGATTGGCGATTTGTGGCGCTGGCAGATCGATCGATCGGACGCTCAACGCGAGAAAGACGATCTCGGCAAGGCGTGGCGTCAGACGATCCGTTGGTTGATCGCCGACGTACCCGACCGGATTGAATTGCGGTCGGTCGCCAAAGATGACCTCGGACAACCGCTGATGCGGATCGAAGCACGCGTCCGCACCCGGGAATTCCAGCCTCAAGACAATGCCGCAGTGAATGTCTGTCTTCAACTTCCCGATGGCACGACCGTGACACAAGTGGCCGAGCCGTCGCTGCACGAAGCGGGATTGTACGAATCGACATTCGCGTCTCGACAGGCGGGATGCTATCGAGCGACTGTTGAAGTGGTCGATCTCGATGGACAGCCCCTGGGGCGAGCGGAAACCGGCTGGACGGCCGATCCTGCCGCCGACGAATTTGCCCGAGTCACTCCGAACGTCGAATTTCTCGAAAAAGTGGCCGGTCAGACGTCTGGTGAAGTTGTCGCGATGGACGATCTGGAAACATTCGTTCGTTCGTTGCCAAACCGGAAGGCGCCATTAACGGAAACGTATACGACTCCCCTCTGGCATCAACCCTGGATGTTTGGTTTGATTGTCCTTTTACTTTGTGCCGAATGGGCGCTGCGTCGTTGGAAGGGGTTGCCGTGATCGCGAGCGTAACGGGCAAATTCGCGAAGAATCAATCTCGACTTCGAATGGTGTTAATCGTTGCCGGGCTTTGGCTGAGGGGCTGTGTCGCCCCGACGGCGATGCTTGTGGCGGAAGAACAGCAGAAAGCTTCGCAGTCGCTGATTGTTGTCATCGGAGCCAATGGGAATCCTCAATACGAGATCACATTTTATCAGTGGTCCGAACGCTGGGTCGCGGCTGCGAAACAAGCCGGAGTTGCGGTCACAGTGATCGGGCGACATCGTGGCGAAGCAAAAATCGAAGTCACCGATTATCAGCGTCTTCACGATGCCATCAAGCTGGCAGAGTCCGACGTCGTGAACAATCTGTGGATCGTGTTTATTGGACACGGTACCTTTGATCGGCGAGTGGCCAGGTTCAATCTGCGTGGCCCCGATGTCTCGGCAAACGAATTAGCGGATTGGCTGAAAGCGGTCTCGCGGCCCACTGCCGTCATCAATTGCTCGTCGGCCAGCGGTCCTTTCGTTCCCGTCCTGTCCGGCCCCAATCGCGTTGTCATTGCCGCAACCAAAGGTGGAACCGAGATTAACTTTACGAGATTTGGAGACTATCTGTCCCAATCCATCAACGATCCGGGTGCCGATCTGGACAAGGACGAACAGACGTCATTGTGGGAGGCGTTTTTGATGGCTTCGCGGAAGACCACTGAGTTCTACGAAACAGATGGACGAGTCGCGACGGAACATGCGATATTAGACGACAACGGTGACCGACTAGGGGTTCGAGCCGATCAGTTCAAGGGACTGACACCAATCTCGAAACCGACGAATGGAATCTCCCTGGACGGTCGTCGGGCTCATCAATGGCATCTGGTCCACAATACCGCCGATGCAGCCATGCCTCCTGAAATACGAGCCAGACGCAACGAACTCGAACTCGCCATCGAGCAACTCCGCGACCGAAAGGATGCGCTCCCCGTTGAGAAATATTTTCGGGAATTGGAACGGCTTCTGATCCCATTGGCCGAATTGAATGAGAATTCATCGCGGTAAAATGATCTTGATCTTTTTTTGATCCGAACGGCGACTCGTTCGTTAATATGATCAACCCACGGAAATGAATTCCGGATCTTCCGGTGCGGAAGGCCGTTTGTTCTGTGTTTAGGCACTTCGCAATTCAGGATTGGGTTTGGCGAAATGCCCGGGCTCTGGCTCTGTTTTTCAATATTTTCCCAGTCTGAATAAAGCCAGACCGGCGACAATGGAAACTAATGCAGTCTACGGCGGGTAGTCTATTTGGTGTGAATTCCGCGACAAGTCATCAACGATCGCCAATGTTAAGATTTCTTTAATTTTGATGAAATTGGGAAATCGCTCAAGACATTTCGCTCAAAACCTCCTATAAGTTACCCTTAAATGTCATTTGTGACGCCCGCGAAGACACGTCACTGAAAATTGGGTTGAAGGCGAACATTTTTGTAGTCAAGACCGTCAGGAATTGTTTCAATATCAAACTCATCTCGTCAATCAGAAGTCGCTCTCAGGTTCGGTGGAGATTAAAACATGTCGGTCAAACTCGCAGTCGCGGGCCGTCCGCCACTCGTCCTTGATGACGAATATATTACGCTGGGCAGTGATCCAGGTTGCGTGGTTACGTTTCCAGACACTCCTGATGTGAAATCGAAGCACGCCGTGATTCATCTGGTCGCAGGCAGGTGGTTGATCGAAGTTCGACAGGCGGAATCCTTTCTCGTCGGCGGCAAAGAAGCGAAGCAGATGCATTGGCTCAGCCCCGGTGATGTGATCCAGTTGTCAGAAAACGGACCGCAACTGGTTTTTCAACTAACCAGCCCTGAGAAGCATGCGGATGCGGCAGACGCACCGTTGCTTGTCGTTCATGAATCATCGCCGAAAAGCACATTGGATCCCCTGGATTTGCCCTTGCGCCTGGCTTCCGATGATGCGCCTGTACGAAGCAGCGTTCCCCCATTGAGTGATAGCGATCCCATCGTTCCTGTCGTGACGAAACCGGCGGCTCCCTCAAAACCAAAGGCACCGAAACCACCATCATCCGTGATCATCCCCACGGCGAAACCGCAATCCGCATCGAAAGATTCAATCGATCAAGTCCGGCTGCCACCGATTTCAGGAACAATCAAAACGACGAAGCCGCCGTCTTCGACTGTCATTCCGACGCAGAAATCCAACTCAGAAATCAAGAAACCACCGTCCACATCGAAGGACTCGATCGATCAAGTCCGGTTACCGCCGTTGTCAGGAACAATCAAAACGACGAAGTCGCCGTCCTCGGCCGTCATTCCAACGCAGAAGTCTAACGCAGAAACCAAAAGGCCACCGTCCTCAACGACGATTCGCACGACAAAGTCTTTGTCGAGTGATTCAATCCCTGCGGGTGGTAAGAAAAAGAAAAGCGATTCTCAGGCTTCTGTTCACGATTCCGACGGACAAGAACCCGAAGCAAAACTTCCCGTTTTGAAACGGATTACCCACTATGAAGAACCGGTCGTTGAAGTTGCTGAAGATGGCACCGACGGATGGGATGGTGTTTCTCCTATTCGACGGGGTAAGCGCGGCGACGATTTTGACATTCAGTTCATCAAAACGGTGGTGATCCGCTGTGCGCTGGTCGTGGTCGCGCTGATCATCCTTTTCCATGTCTTCCGCGAATCGATCAGGGCGTTCAATCCACCGAATACCGTCCCGTCAACGACGTCAATCGTGATGCCACACGAATGCCACGTTGCGTAGCTCACACCGATTCGACCTCGATTGGTTTTGCCTCATCGGGAGATCCCGACGAAACGGTATTCACCAACGGCTCGCAAAAGCCAGATGCGCTGATCCGAATCTGATCGCCCGATTGATAGGTCCAGCTGCGCGACCCAAAACTCAGCTTACTGGTTCCGAAGAAATGCAGATGCATGTCGCCGGGATGACGATGCTGCGTGTATTTGAAGTGGTGATCTTCCATGTTCTTGAGCGAATGGCACATGTTCCGCTCGCCAGAACGCAGTTCGCCACTATTGTAAAGTTCCTGTCCGTTACGTGAGACCGTGCATCGCAATGTGATGTCAGTAAAATCGTCCGTAACCTGTAGCGACGGTCCGATGGCGCACTCGCGTAGCTTTGACGGAGCGAGATAAAGGTAGTTGATGGTTTCGGTCGCGTGATCGGACCACTCGTTGCCCAGTACGAACCCCAATCGCCGCGGCCGACCTTGCGGATCGATGAGATAACAGCCCGCGATTTCCGGTTCTTCACCGCCATCGAGTGCAAACGCTGGAATTTCCAGCGTGGCGTTCTGCCCCCGCAGATTATGTCCGTTGCCCTTATAGAACCATTCCGGTGCGATACCTCGTTCGCCGTCCTTCGGACGACCGCCTTTCAAGCCCAGGGCGAACATTCGCGCCGAATCGGTTTGCGGTTCGGAAGATTGCGTGCCACCATGCATCTGGTCTCGTGATTGCACGCTGCCGAGATGACTCAACCCGGTTCCACTGATCAGCAATCTGGATGGCTCAGGATGATCAACGGGGGGCAGCAGATAGGGCTGTTTTCCACCAGGAGTAGTGGCAAGCAGCGTCGCATAGGGCAATTGATTTGCTGCCGAGCGATCGACGATGGCTTGAACGACATCGACAAGTCGCTGCTGGCGAGCGAACGCCTGTTGGGCCAAGTCGTAAACGCTTTGGCATTCCGGTTCCACAACAGTCAAGTCAACGACGTTTCCACCGCGAATCACTCCGACGCGACGACCATTACCCGGCAGTACAAACTGAACCAATTGCATTCGAATCTCCGAAATCATGTTCCTGAACAAGCGCTGGAATCATACGACGCCGGAACGATGAAATCGAGTTCCTCCCGCAGCACTACCCCGTTTATTTGTGTGCTCGAAAACGAACGAAGCCAGTGCTTCCGACAAGAGTCCGAAGCACTGGCTTCGATTTCACAATGATTCCGCCTCAAGCAGTTTGCCTTGCGACCGCGAATATCGACTATGTTTTTGTGACGCCAGGGATGGTTGCCAGTGGAGCGGCACGCCCGGTCGGTCCGGAGTACTCTCCGTAATATGTATAGCCGTATTCGTGGCCACCCTTTTGAGGCACGCCATTGACCACAGTTCCGATGATCGGGATTTCCTGGTCGGTTAACAATTGACGCACTCGAATCAACGCCGATCGCGGATTCTTATTCAACCGAGCGACCAGCAAGATTCCGTCCGTGTTGCGCGCCATCACGCACGGATCGCTGACCGCGAGCAGCGGTGGAGCATCGAGGAACACTATGTCAAATGCTTCCCTGGCATCGTTCAAGATTCCGTGCAATTGGGGCAAGGAGAGAATTTCCGCCGGATTGGCTGGCGGCTTACCGGTCGTCACGATACTCAATCGTTCGACAACGGTTGGTCGGATCACGTCGTGGAACTCGGCAGTTCCTGTTAAAACTTCCGTCAGGCCGATCCCTTGAGGAACTCGAAACACGCGATGAACGGCCGGTCGACGCAAGTCGCCATCGATTAAGAGCACTCGTTTGCCCGATTGAGCCAAGGCAACGGCCAGGTTACTCGCGAGCGTGGTTTTCCCATCACCAGGTTCCGGGCTGCTGATCATGATGAGTCTTGCGCCCAGGTTTTCAATTGTCACCAATAGCGACGCGCGAATCGTGCGGTAGGTTTCTGCTTCCGAGGATGACGGCGCGTGCAAGTACCGGAGAGAGGGGTGTGGAATCCCAGACATCGATTCGGCGACGTCGGTGGGAACCACGTATTGGCAAACACTGCCCAGTACCGGCTGACGGACGATATCACGAACGTCTCGAACCGTCTTGATCGTCAGGTCGGCCAGTTCGCGGAAGACACACCACACAGCCACCAGAAACAAGCACATGGCAGCTCCACCGGCGTAGAATTTCATCATGCGTTTGACCACCAAGGCATACTTGACCTCTGACAGGCGTTTCAGCTGATAGCCATTGCCATCTTTTTCAATCGAGACCTTCTGTTCGAGTTCGCACTGCTTCATCCACATGGTTCGCAGCGTATCGACCTCATCGCGAAGATTTCGTTGTTTCCCTTGATATTCGGCGAATTCCTTGGATTTATTCTGTTCGGTTGTGATCAAACGATTCAGCGATTCTTCCTTGATTTGCAATTCCGTCAACTGACGTTTGACGTCGGCGCAGTACAGCGCCACGAGATCGACTTCAGCGACCTTGGAATTTTGAGCATCGGATTGTGCATCAATCCCTTCCGGTAGTTGGACGCCCATTTTGCGGTATGTCTGAACGATCGTTTCGATCGAACTGCGAATCGATTTCAATTCCGGCCAATCGCGACCGAATTCCCGTTCGAGATCCTTTTTCTTGAGCAGCAATGGGATCAACTGGGATTGGTAAATGCTGATTTCGGCCGATTTATTGTTCGAGTCGACTCCGTGAGCATCGTTGGTGTTCAGGAAGCGTCTGACTTGAAGTTCCAGCGAATCGCGCGATTCGCCGGCGGCGATTGCCTGCTCGATGGCTCGCAGACGCGATTCCAAATCGGCCATCTTGATGCGGTTTTTTGTCCGTTCTTCTCCGTACGTTTGAATTTCGTCCTGAGGGGCGATATTGGTCTGAGTCTGGACGGGCTGAGCGCTACTGTTCAACGCCGAACGAAACTCGGCGGGAACATTCTCGATGAATTTATTGTATTCCTGTTCTTTCGTGTCGAGTTGACTCTTCATCGATTGCGTGGCTTCTCGCGCGGCTTTCAGGACGTCGTGCGACTGTTCGTTGCTGCTGGTTTTGAGGTAGTCCTCGTAAGCAGAAATCACGGATTCAAGAACTTTCTTGGCGTCACCCGCGATCTTGCTGTTATAACGCAGGTCGAAAACGTTGCTCGAGGATCTATCTTGTCCCGAAACGCGTTTGACCTTCAGGCTGTCGAG
>Ga0181528_10001465_pt1 | contig 14679 bp, 14 predicted proteins | sample PEATcosm2014_Bin_47_FD_119742 | JGI IMG/M metagenome (GOLD analysis project Ga0181528, IMG submission 119742) | Peatland microbial communities from MTU Mesocosm Facility, Houghton, MI, USA - PEATcosm2014_Bin10_10_metaG | ecosystem: Environmental > Terrestrial > Soil > Wetlands > Peat | place...
GAAGGTCCTGGCCGCCGCCATCAAGCGGGCCGAGCCCGACCTGATCCTGGCCGCCACCGAGTCGACCGACGGCTACACCGGCACCACGCCGGTCCAGGTCGCCGAGCTCCTCGGGCTCCCCTCGGTCACCTTCGCCAAGAAGGTCGAGGTGACCGGCTCGTCGGTCAAGGTCGAGCGTCAGACCGAGGCCGGCTACGACGAGGTCGAGTGCCCGCTGCCCGCCGTGGTCACCGTCACGGCCGGGGTGGTCGAGCCCCGGTACCCGTCCTTCAAGGGCATCATGGCCGCCAAGTCCAAGCCGGTCGAGAACCTGACGGTGGCCGACCTCGGCATCGACGCCGGCCAGGTCGGCGCCGCCGGCGCCCGTCAGGAGATCACCGATGTCGCCCCGGCCGAGGCCCGGGCCGCCGGAGAGATCGTCGTCGACGAGGGAGAGGGTCACCAGCGCGTGATCGAGTTCCTCGAGCAGCTCAAGGTCATCTGAGGAGATCACGAACATGTCCATTCCCAAGATCTGGGTCGTCACCGAAGTCGTCGACGGCGCCCCCACCACCACCTCGCTCGAGCTGGTGAGTCACGCCCGCTCCCTGGCCGACAGCGTCGAGTCCGTCGTCTGGGGTGACGGCGCCGGCGCCGCCGGCACGATCGGCGAGTACGGCGCCACCACCGTCCACGACGTCGGCGACCTCGACGGCGCGCTGCCCGGCGCTCCCGTGGCCGCCGCCATTGCCGCCGCGGTCGGTGCCGGTGGGGGACCCGACGCCATCCTCATCCCGGCCACCTACGACGGCCGGGACATCGCCGGTCGCCTCTCGGTCAAGCTGGACCGTCCGGTCCTCACCAACGTGGTCGGCCTCACCGAGGCCGACGGCGGCCTGGTCAGCCAGCACGCCATCTTCGGCGGTGCCGAGATGCTGACCGCCCGCTTCACCGCCGAGGGCCCGGCGATCTTCGTGATCCGGGCCAAGTCCTTCGCGGCCGAGCCGTCAGGCGGCGCCGCCGCCGCCGTGGTGGCCGCACCCGCTCCCGACACCGGTGCCACCAACGCCGCCCGCATCGTGGCCCGCCACGTCGAGGAGCGGACCGGGCCGAAGCTGGACGAGGCCGACGTGGTCGTGTCCGGTGGTCGCGGCCTGGGCGAGAAGGAGCAGTACGCCCTGATCGAGCAGCTCGCCGGCCTACTGCACGGCGCGGCCGGGGCCAGCCGGGCCATCGTCGACGCCGGCTGGGTGCCGTACTCGCACCAGGTCGGTCAGACCGGCAAGACCGTCAAGCCGACGGTCTACATGGCCTGCGGGATCTCGGGGGCCACCCAGCACATGGTCGGCATGAAGAACTCGAAGAACATCGTGGCGATCAACAAGGACCAGGACGCACCCATCTTCCAGGTGGCCGACCTCGGCATCGTCGGTGACGTCCACAAGGTGATCCCGAAGCTCATCGAGGCGCTGCAGGCCCGGGGCTGAGCCACCCGGCGACCCCGGCGTGGACGTCCCGACCGGCCACCGGGCGGGCGGCCGGGCGCTCCGCGAACGTCCTGACGACACGACCTGCGGACCCGTCCGCAGGTCGTGTCGCGTCGCCGCTCCGACGGCTCGCGCACATCACCGGTGACAGCGGGGTCACAAGGTAGTGTCCGCACCAGTTCCCCCACCCGGGGGTGCGAGCGTCCATCCCCTGTCCGAACGCCGGTCACGTGCTCTTTCCCACCATCGACTTCGCCATCTTCTTCGCCGTGGTCTACACGGTGCAGTGGCTCCTCAACCCGTACGCCGGGCCGTGGAAGGCATTCATGGTGCTGGCCAGCTACGTGTTCTACGCCTGGTGGGACTGGCGTTTCATCTTCCTGCTGGCGGCGTCCACGGCCATCGCCTACGCCGGGGGGCGGCTGGTCCACCCGGCCACGGGCACCTGGCGCCGGGTGGTGCTCTGGTCCAGCCTCGGCCTCCTGCTCGGACTCCTGGCCTGGTTCAAGTACTTCGGGTTCATCGCCGTCAACGTGGACAACGTGACCCACGCGATCGGTCTCGGTCGTCCGATCCCCCTGCTCAACGTCACCCTGCCCGTCGGCATCTCGTTCTTCACCTTCATGGCCATCAGCTACGTGGTGGACATCTACCGCGGGGTGCTGAGGCCGGCCCGGGGCATCGACGTCACGGTCTACCTGTCGTTCTTCCCCCACCTGATCGCCGGTCCGATCGTGCGCGGCACCGAGCTGCTGCCCCAGATCCGCAAGATGCGCGATCCCTCGAACGTCCACTACGTCGAGGCCTTCTGGCTGATCTCGGCCGGCCTGGCCAAGAAGGTCGTGCTGTCCTCCTACCTGTCCACGTACGTCGTGGACCCGGTGTTCGCCAATCCCGGCCAGCACTCGGCCCCCGAGGTGCTGTTCGCCATCTGGGGCTACGCCGGCCAGATCTACGCCGACTTCAGCGGCTACACGGACATCGCCATCGGCCTCGCCATGCTGATGGGCTTCCGGTTCCCGGTCAACTTCCGGCGCCCCTACACGGCCATCGACCTGCAGGACTTCTGGCGGCGGTGGCACATCACGCTGTCGTTCTGGCTGCGGGACTACCTGTACATCCCCCTCGGCGGCAATCGGGGCACCGAGTGGCGCATCTCGGTGAACATCCTCGTCACCATGCTGCTCGGCGGCCTGTGGCACGGCGCCTCGTGGACGTTCATCTTCTGGGGCCTCTACCACGGCATCGGCCAGGTCGTCGGCCGCCGCCGGCGCCAGGCCCGGGTGGCCGCGGGCCTGCCGGCGGTGCCCGAGACCCGGGGACGTATCGCCTGGGCCCGCTTCGTCACCTTCCAGCTGGTGTGCCTCGGCTGGCTCTTCTTCCGCGCCGACACGCTGGGCAACGCGTGGGACATGCTCACCCGCCTCGTCACCGGCTGGGGCCTGCCTTCGCCGATGGTCACGCCGCTGGCCGCCCTGGCGATCGCCGCGGGCATCGTGAGCCAGTACCTGCCCGACAACTGGCTCAATCGCGGCCTGGCGTTCTTCGCCGACCGCCGTCCGGTCCTCCAGGGCGGCATACTCGGCCTGGTGCTCCTGGCCATCACGACCCTCGGACCGGCCGGCGTGGCCCCGTTCATCTACTTCCGCTTCTGACGACCTGACCATGGCGACCACCGACGAACCCACCACCGGCACCCCATCCCTCGAGGCGGATCCCGCCCTCGGGTCGGACGAGTTCGCCCACGGGTCGGGCCCCGGCCGCCGGGGCCCGACGGCTCGACACCAAGGGGCTGCGGCCGGTCACGACGGGTACGGCGACCACGCCTTCTGGGAAAGGTTGCCGTTCCGCGGCATCTCCTGGACCCGGGCGCTCTTCATCGGTCTCGTCTGCTTCGGCCTGTGGTTCGTGCTCGACGCCCCGAGCCTGCACCAGGCCGCCCAGGAATCACCCCTCGGGACCCGCCGGACCGTGTCACTGGACGTGACCGGTCCTGTCGCGTCGTTGAGCCGCACCCTCGGACTGTCCTCGGTGGTCGGCGCGGCGGACCGGGCCATGGGCCGCACGCCGGGCGGTGGACCCGCCCTCGCCGTCCCGACCCGCAAGGCACCGCCCAAGCCGTTGCCGACCACCCACAACGGCGTGGCCCCGACGTCGCTCCTGCCCCCGTTGGACTACCACCCCACCTCCGCGGTACCCCTCAAGGTCCTCATCGTGGGCGACTCGGTCGGCCTCGACCTCGGACCGCCCCTCCAGCAGGCACTCGGCTCCTACGGTGACGTCACGACGTTCCTCGACGGCCGGATCGACACCGGGCTGAGCCGGCCGGACTACTTCAACTGGCCGGCGGAACTCCACATCGACCTGGCGAACGACCAGCCCAACCTCGTCGTCGTGATGATCGGGGCCAACGACCCCCAGGGCCTGGTCACCCCCACCGGCAGCATCCAGTACGGCCAGCCCGGGTGGGACGCCGCCTACTCGGCCCGGGTCGCCTCCTTCATCGCCGAGGCCAACTCGATGGGCGCCCACGTCCTGTGGGTGGGGATGCCGCCCATGCAGAACCCGGGACTGAACGCCGAGCTCATGCACCTCAACGCCCTCGTACAGGCGCAGGTCGACGCCTCCAGGGGCGGCGCCGCCTACCTGTCCTCGACCCCGAGCCTGAGCACCGCCCAGGGCGCCTACACGGCCTACCTGCCCAACGCCGGCGGGGCCGAGATCAACATCCGCACCCCCGACGGCATCCACCTGAGTCCGGGGGGTGGTACCCGCCTGGCCGCCGCGGTCACCGAGGCCATCCAGACCCAGCTCCACGTCCAGCTCGTCCAGGGGACCGGGGCCGCCGGCAGGCGCTGACGCCGGTCGGGGGCCGGCCTCGCGCCTCAGCCCGAGGGGCGGTGGTGCCCGGAGGCGGCCGTCACACCAGGGGCCACGGGTACGGCGGCCGGTCGCCCAGGGGCTCGGGAAAGACGCCCTCGGCGGTCAGCAGGGCGGCCCGCTCCAGCACCGCGTCGGCCTCGGCCCGCGACAGCAGCTCGGCCACCTCGTCGGGGAGGCCCGAGCCCAGGAGGCGCCCGAGGTCCTCGACGACGTCCTCGGGCACCTCCTCGTCGGCGAAGTCCCAGATGACCGTGCGCAGCTTCGGCTGGACGTGGAAGCACAGGCCGTGGTCGATGCCCCAGAGCCGACCGTCGGTCGCGTAGAGCACGTGGCCGCTCTTGCGGTCCGCGTTGTTGGCCACCACGTCGAAGGCGCAGAACACCCGCAGCTCGTCCTCCCGACCACCTTCCTCCAGCAGGGTGAAGTAGTGCTGCTCGTAGTCGGACGCGACGAACAGCTGGAGGGAGCCCGGGCCGTACGGGGCGTCCTTGCGCAGCACGGTCGGCGGCACGATGCCCCAGCCGAGGGCCTCCGACAGCCGGTAGGCGGCGACCTCCCGCCGGTAGAGCCCGTCGGGGAAGTCCCACAGCGACTGCTCGCCCTGGTGGGGCTTGTAGACGGCCTGGACGGGGGTCCGGGCCGGGTCGCCGGCGTCGTCGTCAGGCGAGGTGCCCTCGAGGGTCACCAGGAACGTGAGGTTCGAGCTCCAGGGCAGGCGGCCCTCCACCGTCAGGTCGCAGGCGTCCAGCAGTCCGATCGTCTCCTCCAACGAGGGTCCGGTCCCGGGCCGCCAGCCGCTCACACGACCGGAGGTCGGTGGCCGTTCGTCCGGGGGCATTCGTGTCCGGAGGGATCGAGCGGGGACCCGCAGAGCGGGCAGGGCGGCCGGCCGGACTCCACCAGCCGGGTCGCCTGGATCGAGAAGGCGGCCGCCTGCTCGCGGGTGACCGACACGCGGGCGATGGCCCCGACCTCGCCCTCGGGGACCAGCTCCTCGATGACCAGGACCACGCGGTCGTCGGCCTCGTCGAAGGAGACACCGATGGTGCCGACGGCCCACGCCGGCTCGGTCGGGGACTCGAGGTCCTGGTCGTCGGGCAGGTGGCCGGGTCGCTGCCGGTCCTTCACCACCTGGGCCAGCAGGTCGGACATGGCCGCGACCTGCTGTTTCTCGACCTTCAGCGTCAGCAGGGTCTCCCCCTGCCGGCACTGGATGAGGAAGAGCCGGTTGCCCACCTCGCCGACGGTGCCGACGCACAGGCGATCGGCGGACAGGTCGTAGGCCTCGGTCACGGACCGGCCCTCCTCGTCGTCGGTGTCGTCGGTCCCCTCATGCGATCGCGAGCGCCTCGAGCGATGCGGTGGAGTTCACGGTGAGGACGAACGGGCCCGCTCCGGTGTAGGCGATGGCCGACACGGAGCAGGGCGCCACGGTGAGCCGCTGGAACAGGTCGAGCGGGGTGCCGGCGGCCTGGGCCACCGCCGCCTTGATCGGATCGGCGTGGGACACGGCCACGATCGTCCGGCCGGGGTGGAGGGCCACCAGGCGGGCCAGGGCCGAGCTCATCCGGGTCTGCATCTCGAGGAAGGACTCGCCCCCGGGGAACCGGAAGCCGCTCGGGTTGCGCTGCACGGTGGTCCACTCGGGCTTCTTCGACAGGTCGGTCAGCTTCTTGCCGGTCCACTCGCCGAAGTCGCACTCGAGGAGGCCGCGGTCGGCGCGGACCCGCAGGCCGAGGGCGCGGGCGATGGGTCGGGCCGTCTCGGTCGTTCGCTCGAGGGGCGAGGCGTAGACCGCCGCGGGCGCCCGCTCGGGCCGTTCGGCGAGGACGGCGATCCGCCCGGCCACCGCCTCCGCCTGGGACAGGCCCTGTTCCGCCAGATGGAGTCCGGCGGCCCGTCCGGGGAGCACCTTGCCCGTCGTCGGCGTGGTGCCGTGACGGACGAGGAGGACGACGGTCGGTCGCTCAGAGGGCTTTGGTCGGCTGGCCACGCCCGATCACCGTACTCGGTTCGCAGCTGGCCTCGGCCGTCCGGCCGGCCTCGTGGGGACGTCGCACGGCCCACTCCGGCCCGGGCACGAGGGTCCCGTGGTCGCGATCCTCGTGGGACAGCCGGGACGGCCACCAGTTCCACCGGCCCAGGAGCACCACCAACGACGGGACCAGCAACGTGCGCACCAGGAAGGTGTCGAGGAGGATGCCCGCGGCCAGACCCACGCCGATCTCGACGATCTGCGTGTTGCCGGTGACGGTCAGCACCCCGAAGGTGCCGGCCAGGATGATGCCGGCCGACGTGACGGTCGTCCCGGTGGCCTCGACGGCGTGGCGCACCGCCAACTTGAGGGGAGCGAAGTGCGCCTCCTCGCGGATCCGGGTCATCACCAGGATGTTGTAGTCCTGGCCCAGGGCCATGATGAAGATGAACATGAAGAACGGCAGGACGAAGTTGATCCCGTCCTGGCCACCGATCACCACGAACACCAGCACGGCGAACCCGAGCGAGGCGAGGTAGGAGAGAGCGACACTGGCCACCAGGTAGATCGGGGCCACCAGACTGCGCAGGACGATGCCGAGCAGGATGCCGAGCACGAGCATGACGATCGGGATGATGCGCAGCAGGTCGCCCATCGACAGGCCGCCGACGTCGGCGGCCACCGCCGCGTACCCGGACACGCCGGACTGGGTCGCACTGATCGAGGTCCCGACCCGGTCGACCGCCTCGCGGATGGCGGGCATGGCCGATGCGGCCGCAGTGCTGGTCGAGTCGCCGGCCGCCAGCGAGGTCGGGAACTGCAGGGTCCGGCCGTCGGTGCTGATGAAGCCCGGCGACGCCTTGTACGCGTCGTAGGCGGCCAGGCTGCCGGTGAACGTGGCCGGGGGGACGACGGGAAGGCTGGACGGCGCCCCGTAGGGGGCCAGTTGCCGGTGGGCGTCGGCCAGGTCGGCCGCCGTCACCGCCGTGCCGTTCGGGTCGAGGGGACCGGTCACCGAGGTGAACTGGTCGGACACCTGCAGCCCCTCGGTGGCCTCGGTGAGGAGCGAGGGGTTGTCCCACGCCGACGCGGGCAGGCGGAACAGGACGTCCGTCGGATCGGACTCGGCACTCGGGTAGTGGGCGGCCAGCAGGGCCTGGCCCTTGGCGGAGTCGGCCGCCGCGGGCACGGCCGTACTGTCGAACCCGGTCGGTGAGTAGGCCAGCATGGCGAGCGCCAGACCACCGAGGACGACGAGCCCGATCACCAGCGTCAGCACCGGACGGCTCACGACCTTGGCGGCGATGCGGCCCCACGCGCCCCGCTTCACCTGGCCGGCCACCGGGATGCGGGGCCAGAAGACCGCCCGGCCGAAGATGGCCAGGAGGGCCGGGAGCAGGGTGAGGTTGGCCAGCAGGGCCATGGCGATCCCGATGGCGAGCGCGGGGCCGAACCCTTTGTAGAGGCCGAACGTGGCGATGACGACCGTCGACAGGGCGGCCATGACCGTGAGGCCGGAGAAGGTGATCGACTCGCCCACCTTGGCGAGCGAGAAGGCCACCGCGTCGTGGTTCGAGAGGCCCCGGCGGATCTCCTCGCGGACGCGGAAGATGAGGAAGAGGCCGTAGTCCGTGCCGGCCCCGAGCATCACCACCACCAGGAGCACGGGAGTGAGGTCGGACACCTGGACGCCGATGTGGGACGACGCGGCGATCAGGGGCTCGGCGGCGATGAGGGCGATGCCCGAGGGCAGGAGCGCCACGAACGGGGCGAGCAGGGCCCGGAACGTGAAGAGGAGCAGGAGCAGGATGAAGACGATCGACAGGATCACCGTGATCCGCTGGGTCTTGGTCTCCTGGGTCTGCTGGTCCACCGCCTGGGCGGCGTCGCCCGTGAGGTGGATCTCGAGCACGTGGGTGGCCTCGTCGGCCGCGAAGGTCTTGCGGATGTCGGCCACGGTGCGCACGGCGGTGGGTGTGGTCGACCCCGGGGGCAGGTCGAGCGTGACGATGGCCTGGCGCGCCCGGTGGTCCGCCGACATCCCCTGGTCGCTCACACTGACCACCCGAGGCAGGGCGGCGATGGCCGCCTCGACCCGGGTGAGGGTGGCCTCGTCCGCGGCCGTCAGCGGACCCGAGGGGCTGGCCGCCACCAGTACCGCCCGCGACGTGGTCGAGCTCGTGAACGCGGACGCCAGCCGACCGGCCTGGACACTGGGCTCGCTGGTGGGCAGGAACTGGGAGTTGCTGCTCTTCTCCACGCTCGAGATCCCCGGGAGGCCCAGCGACAGCGCGACGGTGGCGACGATCCACAGCGCGACGACCAACCAGCGGAACCGGACGGTGACGCGGCCGATCGAGGCGAAGGAGAGGCGGCGGTCTGACGTCAAGGAGACCCAGCCTAGAACGGGCCCTGCGTTCCGGGGAGGTCGGGAACGGGGACTTTCGCCCCTAATTCCTGGGCATTTCGACCCTGGGTCCGTCGGATGTCAGGTGGCGGCGGGTAGGCGCCGGGGCATCGGCACGGCCGTCTCCGGCCAGCGCTTGCGGCTGACCCGGGCCAGCCGGTGGAGCAGCGCGATCGCCGCCGGGTCGTCGTCGCCCGGGCGGGTCTCGACGGCACCGTCGGCGATCATGCCCGCCAGCAGCTCGCGCCCCTTGTCGGTGCGCACGATGGTGAGCGTCCAGTCGTGGAACGACCCGATGCCGCCCGTCGAGATGTCGGCGTGCTCGGCGGCGAAGTCGGGGCAGGACGTGCATCCCTCGCGGGTCCAGGCGTGGGCCTCCTTGAGAGGGATCTCGTGGAAGCCGCCGTCCCGGGTCCAGACCTGGAAGACGCCCTTGATGTTCATCTTGGCGATATCGGCCCGGGCGATCCCGTACTTGGCCTCGAACAGCTCGGGAAAGATGGCGTCGTCGAACGTCTTCGAGCACAGGAGCCCGATGGTGAGGGACAGCCGGCGGGCGATCTTGCCGGCCTTGCGGGCCTGCATGATGGGCGGGGCCGAGGCCTGGCAGCCCATGCCCACGAGGGCGATCCGCTCGGCGCCCCCCTCGATGGCCTGGGGGTAGGCGAGGGTGTTGGCGGAGTACGTGTACCGGGACCCGGCCGCCGCGAGCACGTGCTCACGGGTGGTGGCCACCGCGGGCCGGGCCTTCCAGGTGGAGCCGTCGCCCTCGAGGTCCGAGACCAGCGCGGCGTCGATGACGTCGTGCTCGAGGGCCCAGATCAGCAGGGCCGACACGAGGCCGCCGTCCTGACCGGCCCCGTGGACCTCGGGGTCCGTGGCCCGGACCAGCAGGACGTCCGAGGAGATGCCCGCCACCTCCTCGTCGGTCCGCTCGCGGCCGAAGAGATGGGTCTCGATCTCGGGCTCCCAGGTGCGGAAGCGGGGGCAGGCCCGGGTGCACATGGTGCAGCCCTTGACCCCGTGGGTGCAGCTGTCCGGACCGCCGTCGGCTTCGATGTGGAACGGCTTGTACCGACCGCCGGTGTCGTCGTAGGAGAGGACGTCGTAGGGGCACGCCACCACGCACGCCGCACACCCGGTACACAGCCCCGACGTCACGACCTCGGTGAGCAGTTCCGTCCAGTGTGGCTTCTCAGGCGGCATGGGGGACACCCTACCGTCCGACCCCGTGGCCGGCGGGTCCCGTCCGGGCCCGGCGGCCGGACCGACCCGGGCGATCCGCAGGCCCCGGCGGCCCGGGCGGGTGCGGCGGTGACTACCCTCGCGCCGTGCCCGAGATGCTCGAGGTGGAGACCTACCGGATGATGGCCGAGGCGGCCCTGGACCGCCCCATCGCGGCCGTCGAGTCACCCGACCCGTGGTACCTGAAAGGGGGGACCTCCGCCGGGGCGCTGCGCTCGGTCCTGGTCGGTCGTCGCTTCGTCGCCACGCGTCGCATCGGCAAGCTGCTCCTGCTCGACGTCGACGGCGGTCCCGTGGTGGGCGTGCGGTTCGGCATGACCGGCTCCCTCCTGGTCGACGGGACCGACGTGGTGGGGCGGCTCCAGTACTCCTCCAAGCGCTACGATCCGGCCTGGGACCGCTGGTCCGTGCGGTTCGCCGACGGGGGCCGACTCGTGGTCCACGATCCCCGGCGCCTGGGCGGCGTGACCCTCGACCCGGGTGTCTCCCACCTCGGCCCCGATGCCGCCTCGATCACCGTCGCCGGACTGGGCCGGGCCCTGGCCGGCTCGTCGGCCCCCCTGAAGGCGCGCCTGCTGGATCAGGCGCGCATCGCCGGGGTCGGCAACCTCATCGCCGACGAGGTCCTGTGGCGGGCCGGCCTGTCGCCCGTGCGTTCCTCGTCGTCGCTGACCACCGCCGAGGTCCGTCGACTCCACCGCCACCTGGTGCGCACGCTCGACGACCTGACCGAGCGGGGTGGCTCCCACACCGGCGACCTCATGGACGAGCGGCACGCCGGCGGAATCTGCCCGAAGGACGGGACCCTGCTCACCCGCTCGACGGTCGGTGGGCGGACCACGTTCTGGTGCGGGGCGCATCAGGTCGGCTGACGGGGCGCACGGGGTTGACCGGAAACTACTAAGCGCACATACTATATGGATGACGACACTCTGCACCGCCACCGCCACCTCGTCGGCCCCGCCCGATGCCTTCTTCGCCCGCTGGGCCGACATGTCGACCTGGCCCGAGTGGGACGGGGCCGTGGCCTGGGCCCGCCTCGACGGACCTTTCGCCGCCGGCACCACCGGGGTGCTCAAGCCCAAGGGCGGCCCCCGGGTGTCGTTCGTCATCGAGACCCTCGAGCCGGGGAGTGAGTTCACGGACGTCTCATCGATGCCCGGGGCCCGGCTTCGCATCCACCACCTCGTGTCGGTGGCGGGCGGCGCGACGCGGGTGGAGATCGAGGTCTCGATGGAGGGGCCTCTCGCCTGGTTCTGGCGTCGGGCCGTCGGTCGGGGGGTGGCGAGGTCGACCCCCGAGGGCCTGGCCGGCCTGGTCACCGTGGCCGAGGCCGACGTCGCCGCGCGGCGATGACCGCCTGGCTCGGCGTCGTCTCGGCCGACCATGTCGCCCGGGCGGTCGGACTCGGGATCGGCCAGGTCGGCCACGGCCGAAAGGCCGGTCTCACCCGCATGGAACCGGGCGACCTCCTCGTCTACTACTCGCCCCGGGAGGCCATGGACGGGGACCGGCTGCGGGCCTTCACCGCCATCGGCCGGGTGGCCGACGGCGACCCGTGGCAGGCCGAGGAGGGCGAGTTCCGTCCCTGGCGTCGACGGGTCGTCTACGACACGTCGGTCCGGGCGGTGCCCCTCGCGGATGTCCGGGACCGACTCGACCTCTGCCGGGGCCCTCGGTGGGGGTACCGGCTGCGCCGGGGGCTCGTGGAGCTGAGCGACCACGACGCCACCGTGCTGACCGACACCTTCGGGTCCGTCCGATGACTTCCGGACGTCGGCTAGACACCGCGTTCGCCACGCCCGAGGAGAGCACCGGACTGCTGCTCTGGCAGGTGACGAACCGTTGGCAGGCGGCGCAGCGGGCGGCTCTGCAGCCGTTCGGGTTGACCCACGTCCAGTTTGTGCTGACGGCTTCGCTCACCTGGCTCGGGGCCGACGGTCCGGTGACCCAGAAGCAGCTGGCCGACCATGCCCGCACCGACCCGATGATGACGTCCCAGGTGGTGCGGACGTTGCAGAGGCGGGGCCTGCTGGAACGGTCGCCCCACCCCGGCGACGGCCGGGCGTGGGCGCTCTCGGTCACCCCGGAGGGTCGGGCGCTTGTCAACCGGGCCATCGTCGCCGTGGAGGCCTGTGACGAGTCGTTCTTCGGCGCGCTCGGCTCCGGTCGGGCGGCCTTCACCCGGTCGCTGGCGGCTCTGGAGCGGCCCCCGGATTGACCCCGGGCGGTCGTGAAGGGACGGTGGCCCCGGGCGCTGGCGTCGTCCGCCGGAGCCGCGATGTTCCCCCGGTGGGTCAGGCTGTCCGACCCCGGGGTGCCGTCACGGGAGGGCGAGCGAGTGGACGGCCGGGCCCGGGTACCACCGGTAGGCGTAGATACCGTCGCGGGTGGTGATGGGGTGGGCGTGCAGGACGCCGCGGACGTACTGCAACGCCTGGAGCTCGGCGGCGGGCGGGAGCGACTCGATGCCGGCGTTGGGCACGATGACGAAGACGACCTCCCGACTGCGTATCGGATAGGCACCGCCTCCCCACCACGGATACGGCTCGACGTGCACGCGACCGCTGAACCGGCCCACGACGCCGTCGGAGGTGATCACCTGGGCGTCCGGGGGCGTGGCGGCGAGCACGGACCCGAGCTCGTCGGCCTGGGTCGAGGAGATGCGGACCCAGTTGGCGCCGGTCCGGGGCAGCATGACCGCCGCCAGTCCCACGACCTGGGCCAGCACCACCACGCCGATCAGCGCGGCGACGGTGCGACGGAGCCGTCGGCGGCGCCGGGCGTCGCCGTGGGTGAGGATCGCCACCACCGTGAGCACGGTGCCCACCAGTCCGAGGGCATAGGCCGGGATGCACTGGAAGCCCGACTGCAGGAAGATCGCCGGGCCCATGAGCGCGGTGCTCAGGAACACGATGTTCGTGACGCCGAACGTCCAGGGGTTCACGAGTCCGAGGAAGCCCGTCGGGACGAGGTTCTGGTAATAGAGCCCGCTCTTGGCCTTGACCGCCCAGTACACCCGGGACGGATGGAGGGCGAGGGCGTGGGCGAGGTCGGCCATGGAGACCGGACCCGTCTTGGGGGCCACGTAGACGAGGGCGGCGTACCCGGCGAGGTTGCTCCCGTGGGCGAACCCGAGTCCGTGGACGGCGGCCGTCCAGGCCGCGCCCAGCACCAGCGTCACCCCGCCCCAGCGTCGGTATCCGGTGGCGGCGACGATGACCGACAGGCCCAGTCCGATGACCAGGAGCCCGCCGAGGTCGCCCGAGAGCAGCGTGAGCCCGCACCACAGGAGTGCCCGCTGCGGACGGTGGCGCCAGAAGTCGCGGGAGGCGAGGACGATGAGGAGGGCGCTGAACGCCTCCATGTGGAAGTCGAAGGCGTCGGCCTGCCAGATCCACGGGTCGACGAGGATCGCGATCAGAGCCGTGGCGACGATGAGGGCGACGACCCCCACGCCCAATGCACCACGGGTGGTGCGGAGCCGGTACTCGAGGACCTCCAGGATCCAGCGGATGGCCACGAGACCCGCACCGGCACTCGCCAGGTCCTGGAGGACGAGCAACGTCGTGGGATGCGGAGCGAGCGCGTAGACGAGGCCGATCGGCCACATCAACAGGGTGAAGTGGTCCCGGGCGAACGAGTACCCGTCGATCGTGGACCACGGGGCGAGGTGCCCGTGGGCGATGAGCCAGGCGCCCTGGTTGTAGATGGAGAAGTCGGTTCCGAGGGCGAACCGGTGGGCCTGGAAGCTGCTCCAGGCGATCAGCAGTGCCGCCTGGACGCCGACGAACCCCAGGGAGATGAACCACAGCCGGCGCAGCCGGTCGAGGCGCAGGTCGGCGCGGGACGGGGCGTCGGGTTCCGGCCCGTCGCCGTCCCCCGTCGGCCCTCCGGCCGGGGCATCGGGCGATGCGGGCGGACCCCCGACCTCGTCGGTCGGTTCCGGTCGGCCGTCGTGGCCGGTGGGGAGCGCCGTCACCTGGGACATCCCGCAAGACGGTAGTACCCCGGTGCGCCCGTCATCCCGGGCGGCCCCGGTCCGCCGGAGGGCGGTCCCGGGCCGGGGCCCTCAGGCCCGGATCTCCTCCAGCACCTTGGCGGCGTGGCCGTCCGCCTTCACGTGGTACCAGGCGCGGGCGATGGTGCCGTCGGTGTCGACGAGGAAGGTCGAGCGGATGACGCCGACGGTCTTCTTGCCGTACATCGTCTTCTCGCCCCAGGCGCCGTAGGCCTCGCCCACGGCGTGGTCGGCGTCGGTCAGGAGTGGGAAGGTGAGCCCGTACTTCTCGCGGAACTTCTGGTGCTTGGCGGCCGGGTCGGCCGAGATCCCGAGCACCGGGACCTTGGCCTTCGTGAAGGCGGCGAGGTTGTCGTTGAACTGGCAGGCCTCCTTCGTGCAGCCGGGCGTGTCGTCCCGCGGGTAGAAGTAGACGACGACCCGGCGGCCGGCGAAGTCGGCCAGGGAGACGTCCTTGCCGTCCTGGTCGGGGAGGGTGAATGCGGGGGCCTGGTCACCGGCGTCGAGCTTTCCCATGGCGTTCCTTTCGGTTTCGGCGGCCCCGGGGGCCGCACGGCCCGGAATGGAGGGCCGCTTGAATGGTCGCAGGGCCCCACGATGGCACAGACCGGATGAACCCGGCCGGGCGTCGTGGGAGACTCGGGCAGCGACCGTTCGAAGGGACCCCCATGACCGACGAGAC
>Ga0181528_10001466_pt1 | contig 14666 bp, 9 predicted proteins | sample PEATcosm2014_Bin_47_FD_119742 | JGI IMG/M metagenome (GOLD analysis project Ga0181528, IMG submission 119742) | Peatland microbial communities from MTU Mesocosm Facility, Houghton, MI, USA - PEATcosm2014_Bin10_10_metaG | ecosystem: Environmental > Terrestrial > Soil > Wetlands > Peat | place...
CGAGCCATGGGGCGGCGTTATAAACCGGGGTGACGATTGAAACCGTGGGCATCGCCGTACCTTCCTCTAACGCATGGAATAGGGGTTGATCGCTTAGAACCATCTCGGGACCTGCAGTGCCGGTCAGGCAAGCGGCTCGGCGAGATGCTGAATGCGGGTACTGCTTGCGTGCCCCTCGGACGAAAACTGGGCGTCCGCTCGAAGAAAGCAGCAGGCTGCGGCCTTGGCCGTGTAAGGCTCGGTGTCCACCGGCGTCCACGTTGCGCTGAGCGCCCGGCGCAAGGTGGCAAGAACTTCGCTTCGCTCCCAGGAAAGGGGCAAAAGCTGCACCGACTTGCCAACCTTGTCCGGTGCAATCTCCAGGCCCCCGCCGGACGCCGGCATGGCCACCACGCAGCCCTGCGTCATGGCTTCCAGATAGGTAATCCCGAAGCCCTCCACTTCATTGCCGGAGACAAAGACCCGCGTGCTGCGCAGCCAGGCGCGCACCTGGTCGTCGCCGGGCGCACCTTTGAATTCAAACCGCTCATCCCCATCCACCATTGCTGCCAAGGAGGCTCGCATCGAGCCCTCCCCAATCACGCAGGCGCGCAGCCCTGGATTCTCGTCGAGCAGGTCGCGCATCGCGGGGATCATGCGATGAAGATTCTTCGCCCCAACCAGCCGGCCGGCATAGGTGATGTAGCAGCGCTCACGATCCGGCTCCGGGCTTGGTTCCAGGTAAATCGGCTTGACCGGGTTGTGCACCACGGCGACAGTTGCAATGTTGAACAGCGCGCGCAGAGTGACTGCCGTAAATTGCGAGACCGCGACCAGCTGCGCCCCGTGGGCCCAGTTCGCAAGCTTGTAGGAGCTTAGGATTCCGATCGTCTTCAGCCAGCCCTGGGCGTCGGCGCGGGGCAATCCGTGCGCCACGCAAATCGCGCGGCGCGCAAACGGAGCCGCAAACACCGCCGTGGTCGACAGGATCTTCAGCACCCGCGGGTCGCGCAGCTCGCGCCAATGCGAAATCACGCGCGACGGCGAGACGATCTCGACGGGAATCCCTAGTTCGCAGAAGCCGGCGCGCAATCCTTCCGCGAAGCTGCTCACGCCGCCCAGTTCGCGTCCTCCCGTGATGAGAACTCTGGAGGGGTAATCGTCTCCCATTTGCTTGGCCTCCCGCTGCACGCCGGGCCTGCCCGCAGGCATATTGCGCAGCTAAAGATCTCAATCGGCGGAAAACAGAAAATTATGCGTTCCGCCTTCCACAAATCCATTCCCGACCCAGCGGTCTACGTCGCCTGGCTCGACGGCCTTCCGCGCGGCATCGAGCTTCCTTGATCGATAACCGTGCCGGAAGAACAACGCAAAAGTATCAGCAAATGTCCGGCCAACTCCGCCGGGAACGATCGCGCCGCCCAACAAAATCTCAACCAGCCAGGTCGGTTTCGGGACCATGTCCAAAGTGGCGCGGCCTCCGGACAGAACCTCCAGTTCAAAGCCTTCGACATCGATCTTGATCAGCAGCCTCTTGCGCTCGAATCTGCCCGCGACGATGGTGTCCAGGGTACTGACCGGCGCCAGGCACGATCGGCCCTCGCGCGCCTGCGCCCAGCCCGGTACAAATGAAGCGATTCCGCCATACCCGTAAAGACGCTTCAGTCCGCATTCCGCCGCCAGGCCGAGCGGAAAGACCTCCACGTTCAGGAAGCCGTTCTCCCAGAGATTCCGGTAAAGAAAGCGGAGGTTCCTTGCGGAAGGCTCGACGGCAACTGTATGTTTCCCCCGGCTGGCTGCGAGGCACGAATAAACGCCCACATTCGCGCCGATATCCATCACCGCGTCGTGCGTCTCCAACAGCTCGAGAAACGCCCCGACCTCATCGGCCTCCCAACCCTCCCTGGCCATGGAAGGATCGCCCGCAAGGGTGAAGCCATGGTTTGTTTGAATGGAGCGGCGCCGGCTGGTCGCATCGCGCGACAGCCGGTAAAGACGCCCGAGCGGCGGCGCCAGCGTGTCGATGGCCTTGCGGCATCCCGACAAGATCATGCGTTGCTCCTTTCCGCGCTACCCGGCGCACTGGGCGTGCCACACCAATCGTTCGCGGCGGACAACAAGACCCGATCGTTCATGCCGCGTCGGCCCCCGATCCGGCCACCGGTTCCAGCTCCAGGTACCCACGCCGTGCCCGCACAAAGATCGATCCGGCAAAGGGTAGCCCGAACAGGGCATTGGCAACCACGTAACTGAGCGCCGCTCCGGCAGTTCCCCATCGCGCCGCTGTCAGCACCGCCAGCCCCAGCGTAAGCGCAGCCACCGTCAGCGACTGAAGAAGAAACGGCTCGCTCTTGAAGGAGCGCAACAGGGTGGCCAGACCCTGCGCCGCGCAGTTCGCGCCCGCCCCCAGCACCAACAAGGCAAACAGTTGCGGCGAAACCATGCGCGAGGCCAACCGAGGAAGCGCTGCGGGCAAAAGGCAAGCCGCCGCGTAGGCCGCCAGTGCCATCAGCCCGAAGACCCTCAGCGACTGGCCCAGAGTGCGCAAAAACAGCCGGTCAAGCGATCGAAATTCGCGGCGCGCAATCATGCGCGCAAACGGGGTTGTCTTGGTCGATGTCCAGGCCAGCGCCAGGACGGTTATGTAGCCGGTGACGCTGAGCGACATTCCCATCTGCCCCGCCGCCACCGCCCCGCGCAGCGCGAAGAGGAGGGGCACAAAAATCTGCGCGGTCAGGAAAGAACACGTCCAGCTCACGGCAATCCGCCATTGGAAGGGCCATACCTCGCCGATCCAGTCAATGGGAGCCCCGCATGCCGTGTGTCGCAGCAGCCCATGGAGCAGAAGGCGCCGCCTGAAAAGAAAAACAACTCCGGCCGCCGCGTTGCCCGCAATGGCCATGGCCGGCGCATAAAGCCCGCGCCCCAGCAGCATGGGCGCCCAGGCAAATGCCGATGTGGTCAGCGCCTGGCCGACGCGCATCGCCGCCACCGCGCGCACCTGCCCGCATCCTTCCAGAAACGAATAGTAGGGTGAGCACCACAGGCCCACTGCGCACGCGGCCACGGCCGTCAGCCACGGACCTTGCCAGGCCACCGGTGCGCCTCCCGCCGCCGCATGGCGCGCAAAGAAGATCATGCCCAGCGGAGTCAGCGTCAAGCCCATTGCCACCGCGGCGCGGGTGTACCAGTGCAGAGTCAGTTTGAGCGTCGAGGCCAGACGCGCATGAGCTTCCGGGTCGCCGCTTACGCCGCCCTGTGCGTCGAATTGCAGATCGACGCACTCATGCGCGGCCAGCTGCTGAACGACAAACGAGAAACCAAGCTCGAAGACCGTTTGCAGCGAGATCAGGCTCAGCAGCGTGTAGTAGTAACCCTGCTCGATGGGGCTGAGCAACCGCACAATCAGCAGCACGGTCACGGTGCTGCCGGCAATGCTCGCCAGGCGCGCCGCCAGCGTGAAGGCAATCGCCGCGTCAAGGCCGGCACAGCGCCAGGCCCTGTCCGGCCACCCCCAAAACCTCTCTTGGAATCTCATCGGGCCGTTTCCTTCGGGGGGAGCTCAGGCACTATCGCGGCGGCCGGGCTCCGTTGCCCTGCATCCATTGACTCCGCATCCCTGAGCCGCTCCAGTTCCGCGCTGCATCCCAGCACAAACCAGAGCGTGGGCATAAACAGCGATGCGTTGAGAAAGAGGCCGATGACAAACAGGCGCACCGCCCAGGCGCCGCGAAAGCCGCGCACAAACGAGACCAGCACCGCAGCAACGCAAAGGCCAGGCAGGCCCATGCGCTGCACCATGCTCCCGAGCCCGAGATTGTTGCTGTGCACCGAGGTGATGTCCACCAGGAAGTTGCGGAAGGTCGCGTCGGGCCAAAGAAATGCAGCCGCGGAGCCGTTGAGCGCCTTGTTGGTCAGGCCAATGTCGAGACGCACATCGCCGCTGCCGAGGGGGGCTTCGGGAAGCGCGTAAAGGCCGACAAACATCCCCACGCACCGCTCGCCAAAAGAGTAGTCCTCAAGAACCAGCAAAGGGTTGGTGGCGATCGACGTGAGGATCAGCGAGCCTCTCGTGTCCGAGGCGTTCGAGAGCTCTCCCAGCAGCAGCACCGCCACTGCCATCGCCGAGACTAAGGTCAACTTTGTCCTCGCCATGAGACGCGATCCAAGCAGAGCGGCCAGCGCAACGAGCAACGCCAGCACTACGCCGGTGGCCGACTTGGTCAGCAACAGCATCAGCAGAGAGGCTGCCACCACCAACCGCGCAATAGCCTTGTGCCGTTCCCAGTACTCGCGGTGAAAGAAGTAGAGAGACACCGCGAACAACACGCACATGTTGCCCATCATGGAGGGTTCCGGACACAGCACATTCGGTCCGCGGCCGGTCTCTGGCGTCCACCGCATGTCCGAGAGAACGTGACTGAAGAGCGCCGTGTATGCAGCCGGGGAACCCAGCTGCAACAGCAAAACCAGCGCGTAGAAGACCACGATGCCGGCAAACACCAGCGGCGACATGAAGCGGTACAAGTTGCGCACCGCAAAGTAGACCGGGAATGCCAGGATGATGGGCGCGCAGCCGCGCAGCGTAGCCACAAAATCGATGGACGCGATGTCCGGATCGACATAGAGCAGCGTCACCAGCCCGATTCCGAAGATGGCAAGGTCCACGCGGCAAACTGTCAACAGCCGCGGCGTCAGAATGAAGAGAACCAGCAGCGCCGTCGAGGAGGTGGCCAGCGCCATCAGTTGAACGTCCAGGCTGGACTGCACAACCAGGGAGACATAGGGCAGCAGCGCCGTTGCAAGCACGGCATTCGCGCAGAAGCCGGCAACGCGGTTGCCGGCGGAGCGGTCGAAAGCCGCCAGTTTGTCTGACCACGAGGCCGCCGCGGTCCGGCCCTGAGCGTCCTTCCCGCCGAGCGTTTCCGCGCGTTGTCCGGCACCGCTTTCACTTCTCAATCTGCACACCCTTTTGCGCTTCTGTTCCGCATACGGCTTCGTTCTCCTCTTCCCCTCCGATGCGATCGGGCCCTCTTAGTGCGACGCCGCCGGCTGCCCGGGCGAGTTCGGTTCGCCGCCGTCGCCCAGCACTGCCGCCCAGGACCCAAAGCGGCGCCGGAGGCGCAGCGCGCCGGCCACTATCTCCGCAATTCGCACTGAAATCAGAGCCAGAGGAAGCGCCCCCAGAAGCGATCCCGCTGCGATCCAGATTCGGAAGAGCGAATCGGGCCGGTCGGGAACCGATGCCGGGTCGACGATCTGCACCATCGATCCCTGGCGCGCCTCGTCCATGCGTGCTCCTTCGCATTGACGCATCACCAGCTCGTAGATTGTCTCGCGATACTTTACCTCGCGAAGACCGCGCGCATAGTCCAGGCTGGCCTCTGTCACTTTGCCCTTGGGCGCGACAATGTCGCCCGTCTTGCGGTCGCTGGCCGCATCCATCGCCGCCAGTTGTGCTTCCAGGCCCGTCAGTTGCTGCTCCGCCCGCTCCAGATCCGGATTCTGCTCCGCGGCAAATTCGCGCATCGCCTTGATCTCGATCTGCTTGGCGGCAAGCTGGCCGCGCAATACCGCCGCCGTTGCAATCAGGGTGCGGTCCTGCCCCTCGATATCGATCACGCCGGTGCGCTGCTCGGTCTGCTTCATCTCGTCTTCTGCACGCTCCAAGTCTTCGTGCGCGCCATTCAACTGGCGCTCGTAGAACAGCCGTCGCTGCGACGCCTCGGTGACAGCCAGCTTTGCGGTAAAGCGCTGGTATTCCTCCACCCAGCTGTTGGCCAGCTCTGCGGCCCGGCGCGGATCGCCGTCGGTGACCGAAAGGCGGATCAATCCATCTTTCAGCCCGTTATCGACCTTTGTGGCGCGCTCCCAGCGTTTGCGCGCAGCGGAGAGAAGCTTGCGGTGGTATTCGGCCTGCAGGTGAAAGCGCTCAACCATGGCGTTTTCCACCACCCTGCTCTTCAGAAACGCAACTTGCAGATCGTTGGGATTCTTGATGCCGTTGCCGCCGCTGATGCCTATCGAGGCCATGGCGCCGATCTGCGCCATCATCGCCGCGGAGGAGGAAGTGCTTCCACCGCTCTGGGGCGGCATGATGACCACGGTAGCCGTGTAACGGTTGGGCAGAAGAACCGCAACCGCGAAGCCAAGTACCATCGCTCCGAGAGCCGAACCCAAGGCCAGTTGCTTCCATCTCAACGTCGTCCGCGCCCAGGCCAGCAGGGACACGCTGGCGCCGCTCCGCGCGGTTGGGCCAGGTTCGAATTCCGCGATTGCCACTCTATGTCTCCTCGCGAGGCCAGGCCGCATCGAGTTGCGCGATGCGCCCTGATTTGTGCCCGCATGTTCCTGGCCTGAATATCAGCCGCATGTACGTTGGCTTTCCGAGGCATTCGCCCGGGAACTCATTCAAAGGTAAGCGGCGGCTGGAAAGAATGCGGCGGGAGAATCAGCGGCAGCGAATGTCGCATGCCAAACATGGGAAGAGACTCATGAGATTGTCCGATTTTGGGATACCGATTCGCGCGCCTTGAATTTTCACGGGCCAAAGACCGAGCCTGAGGGAACAATTGGGGAGACATGAGAAACCGTTCATCTCGTTCTTACTCTGGGCGCGCCCCGCTCCTGTGTCTAGCCGCCATGGTAGCCATTGTCTTCGCCACGCCGGCGCTCCAAAGCCAATCTTCCTGCCCGGATGGCAGCGACCCCGACACGCTCGGCTGCTCCGGTCAGTTGCCGAACCCCGCTCAGCCCGGCGAGTCGCCCTCAACGCTCAGCGTTGAGGAGCGTCAGCAGGACGAGACACCGAACGCCGACCGGTCAAACGAAGCCTCCGCCAACGGCAGTCTCCCCAGCGGCGCGAGCTATTCCGAAGGCGCAACGCACAAGGGACGCAGAGGGGCGGGGACGCGCGCGATTGCCCCCGAGCCGCCCAACGAGTTCCAGCTCTTTGTGGCCGCCACCACCGGCAAGATGCTGCCCATCTACGGCGAAAAGCTCTTTACCAGCCAGCCCGCCTCCTTCGGCCCCATCGACCACGGCCCCGCGCCGGGCGAGATGGTGATCGGCGCGGACGACGAGCTGCGCATCCGCATCTGGGGCCAGGTCAACTTCAGCGCCAATCTGCGCGTGAGCCGCGAGGGTGAGATATATCTCCCCAAGGTCGGTGCGGTGCATGTGGCCGGTTTGCCCTTCTCCGCCATCCCCGATCATCTGCGCGGCGCCATGGAGCGGGTCTATCGCAACTTCGAGCTCAGCGTCGATCTGGGAGATATTCACACCATCCAGATCTATGTCACCGGCATGGCGCACCAGCCGGGCGAGTACACCGTCAGCGCGCTCAACACGCTGGTGGACGCGGTGTTTGCCGTGGGCGGGCCCTCGGCCTCCGGATCCATGCGCCATGTGCTGCTGAAGCGCGCGGGCGCCGTGGTTGCGGACTTCGATCTCTATGCGCTGCTGGTCGAGGGCGACAAGTCCGGGGATGTAGACCTGCAGCCTGGCGACGTGATCTACATTCCAGTTGCGGGGCCGCAGGTTGCCTTGTTGGGAAGCGTGCGCCAGGCAGCAATCTACGAGCTGCGCGGCGAGGAATCGATCGGGCAGCTGCTCCGGACTGCGGGCGGAGCCACGGTCATCGCCGGCAGCTCGCGACTCTCCCTGGATCGAATCGAAGATCGCGCCCGCCGCCGCTCCTTCGAGATATCTCCCGATGCCGCCGGCCTCGGCACGCTGCTGGCCGATGGCGATATCCTGCGCGTGGATCCCATCGTTTCCATCTATCGCGACGCCGTCACCCTGCGCGGCGCGGTGGCCAACCCCGGGCACTTCCTGTGGCACCAGGGCATGCGCCTGAGCGAGTTGCTTCCGGAACGCGACGCGCTGCTGAAACGCGATTACTGGTGGCAGCGTACCCAGCTTGGCCTTCCCGCGCCGCAACTGGCTTCTCCCGCCGGCCAGGGCAGTTCGGGAGACAAGCTGGCGGCCGTGGCATCGCCCGGCGCGCAGACCAACTGGAACCAGGCGGTCATCGAGCGGCTCGATCCGGCCACCATGACCACGCGGCTCATTCCATTCAAGCTCGGCAAGCTGGTGCTCGATCATGACATGTCGCAGGATCTCGATCTCCAGCCGGGCGACGTAGTCACCGTCTTCGCGCAGCAGAGCATCCGGCCTCCCATCATGGAGCAGACCATCTACGTGGACCTGGCCGGCGAGTTTGTGCACCCCGGCATCTACAGCGTCTCTCCGGGCGAAACACTGCATTCCGTGGTTGAGCGCGCGGGCGGGCTCACCGGCCGCGCCTATCTCTATGGGTCGAATTTCACGCGCGCCAGCACCCAGGCAGCCGAGCAGCAGCAGTTGAACGAGTACGCCGACCGGCTCGAGCATCAATTGCAGCGCAACAGCCTCGGCCTGGTCAGCGCGGCCAGCGGCTCGGGACAGCAATCGGTCTCCATCGCCGGCCAACAGATTGCGTCTCTCAATCAGGCATTGATCGCGCGCATCCGGCAGGCGCACGCCAGCGGCCGCGTGGTGCTCCGGATGAGCCCTGCCAGCAGCGGAATCAACGCGCTGCCCGACGTGCATCTGGAGGATGGCGACAGGCTGGTGGTTCCCTTTGTTCCCGAGACCATTCAGGTGGTGGGCTCCGTCTTCAACCCGCATGCATTTCTCGCCGGCCCGAACGCCCGGGTAGGAGCATATCTTCAATTGGCCGGCGGTCCCGATCGCGATGCCGACCGGAAGCGCATGTTCATTCTGCGCGCCGACGGCTCGGTAGTCACGCAGGGGAACGGCGCCTCGCTTTGGGACTCGGAGTTCAACAAGCTGCGCCTCTACCCCGGCGACGCCGTCATCGTTCCGGAGCGGAATGTTCGTCCATCGGGGCTGAATCAGATCATGGTCTGGAGCCAGTTGATGTCGGAACTATCGCTCAACTCGCTCGCCCTGAATGCCCTCAAGTAGGCGTAATGCGGGATCTCCTTGCGCGGGCTGCGGCTTCAGCGCGATTGCCACGCTGCGCTCCAGGCGTTCGCGCGATACCGGCGTTCGCGCCTGGGAGAGGCATTCGAAGTCTTCTGTTTGTGTTGCTTGGGGCCCCGATGCATGGCAATCCACTTCGGCGTCTCTCGATCGATGAAGACAAGCACCCGCGCGTTCCTTTACAGGAATGGTTCCAATCATGATCGAACTGCAGCGGTGTTTCTCTTCGCGGCCTGTGTTTTCCTCGCCGAGCTGGCCGAAGATGGGACCATGGAAATTTCCGCAAGGGAATCGCATACGGATTCCGGAGGCGAATCTGCGCTTCGCGCCGTGCTCCCCGCAGCGCTGCACAACCGGGTTCCGCCGCATCTTCCCATATCACTCATTTCATCGAGGTCAGAGGCCATGCATCTTCCCATTCCCGGGCCATTGCCGGGCCCTGTTGCGCCGGCGTTGGGCGACTTTCGGCCATTACAGGCTCCCGCTCAAGCCGCGCCCCTGCCCTTCGCGCGAATTGAGAGCCCCTCCGCGAGCAGCTGGAGCCTCTCCGCATCCAAGCGATGCTTCGACGTCTCGGCAGCGCTGCTCTTTCTGGTGCTTCTCGCGGTTCCCATGCTGGTCATCGCGCTTTGCATACGTCTGTCCTCTCCTGGGCAGGTCCTGTTTATGCAGAATCGCCTCGGGCGCGGGGGGCGCATGTTCGGCATCTACAAGTTCCGTAGTATGGTGGCGGGCGCCAGCGATTCCAAGGGGATCACGGCCAGGGGCGACCTGCGCATAACTCCACTCGGCCGTTGGATGCGCAGGCTCAAGATCGATGAGCTTCCACAGCTGTTTAACATTCTGCGCGGAGACATGAGCCTGGTTGGACCGCGGCCCAAACTGCCTCGGTATGAGGGCATAGTGAACATGCCCTATCGACCCGGCGTCACTGGCGCAGCTACGCTCGTCTTTCGCTGCGAAGAGGAACTCTTGACGCAAATCCATCCCAGCCAGGTGGAGGTCATTTACATGCAGAGCATCAAGCCGTTCAAAGCGAGCCTCGATGTGCGCTACATGAGCCACGCAACTTTCTGGACCGATCTTCGCGTGATTGCGGCTACGCTTGTGCTGTGCCTCAAGCCGGCCCGCACACCTCTCGTCCTGCCCGGCGAAGAGAAGCAGCTTGGCGCCGACTCGATCACCGCCTGACGCAACCGCCTGCGATGGGACTGACGGCGCTTCCGCGCCACGAAGCCCAGCGAAGTAGGCGGCCTGGATAAGGATGCCGCTCTAGCTCAGGCCGCTCATCACCAGCATCCGCGGCTCGGTCATCTCTTCGATCGAGGACCGGATGCCTTCGCGGCCCAGGCCTGAATCCTTCACGCCGCCGTAGGGCATCGGATCCAGCCGCCAGGAGGGTGTATCACCCACAATGAGCGCGCCCACCTCCAGCTCCCGATAGGCCGTCAGGATGCGGCCGGCATCGCGCGTCAGCAGCCCGGCCTGCAATCCGTACCGGGAGTGATTCACTTCCGCCAGTGCCTCTTCGAAATCGTCGTAGGGTTCGACCAGGACCACCGGGCCGAAGACCTCTTCGTCGCGAATCTTCATGCCGGGCTTGGTCGCGGTGAGAATGGCGGGCGTGATGACTGAGCCGTGGCGCTCGCCCCCGGCAATCAGCTTGGCGCCGGATTCGACTGCCTCGCGAACCCAGGCATCCACGCGCTCGGCCTCGCCGAGGCGCACCAGCGGACCGACCTCTGTCGATTCATCGGATGGATTCCCCGAAACCAGCTTGGCGGTAATCTCGACCAGCTTCCACAGGAACGTCTGGAAGATCTTGCGCTCCACAAACACGCGCTGCACGCTGATGCAGGACTGGCCTGCGAAGCCGAATGCGGCGTGCGCCGTGCGCAGGGCGGCTTCGTCCAGGTCGTGCCAATCGCCATGAATAATGAGCGCTGCGTTGCCGCCAAGCTCCAGCAGGACGCGTTTGCGGCCCGAGTGCGCTTTAAGCTCCCAGCCCACTCTGGCGGAGCCGGTAAAGGAGACCAGCTTGATGCGGTCTTCCTTTTCCGCCAGCCAGCCGGTGTCCACATTGGAGAGCGGCAGAACGGCCAGAGCTTCCATGGGCCAGCCCGCCTTGAGGACTACTTCGCCCAGTGCAAGAGCGGTAAACGGGGCCTGCGGGGCGGGCTTGAGCAGGATGGGACAGCCAGCGGCCATGGCGGGGGCCACCTTGTGGGCGACCAGGTTGAGCGGGAAGTTGAACGGAGTGATGGCCAGGACCGGGCCGACCGGGAACCGCTGCACCAGCCCCCAGCGGCCTTCGTTGCCTTCGGTCAGGTCGAGCGGCAGGCTTTCCCCACCCAGCCGCGCGGCTTCTTCCGCGGCGGTCTTGAAGGTGAGCACGGAGCGATCCACCTCGGCGCGGGCCAGGCGCACGGGCTTGCCGGCCTCGGCGACGATCAGCTGCGCAAAGCGCTCCTTTTGCTCGATCAGCGCGGCGGCAATGTCCTCGAGAATCTCGCGGCGCTTCCACCGGGGCAGCGCTCGGGTGCGGCGCAGGCTGGCCACCGCATGGTTCACGGCCTGGCGCGCGTCGGCGCGCGTAGCCACGGTTACGCGGCCCACCAGTCCCTGATCCCAGGGCGAGCGGACTTCCAGTGCTTCCCCCTCAACCCATTCCTTGCCGCACAGCAGAAATCCCGTTTGTGTCCCCGGCCGCATCTTCATCGCTTGCTCTCCTGCGCTTGCCTCTGCCCTCTTGATGTTACTAGGCTGAGGCGTGGAATGGCGCAGGGCAACCCGGCGGCCGCCTTCTCAGGCCCGAAGAACGAAGCGGAAGCGCATGTCCTCGCCATACCACATGATGTAATTGGTGCCCCAGGCGTTGTTGAAAAGGCAAGCGTGGATGCCGGCGGCTAGATCGGGCTGGGCAGTCGAGAAGGCGAGCGGGCTCCTCTCACCCAGTGCAACAACGGGAGCGTCGATAGTGTCGACTGTGAAGGCGGATCCCGCCTGCCTGTACCCGAAGCCCTTGGACAGGGCGTGCATCTGCCGATTGCCGGAAGCCACCACATCGAACGGAGAGATGCGCTCTCCGGATTTCTCCAAAGTCCATCCCCTGGGATCTTCAACGATGGGATTGAAGGTAAGCCACAGCGCTTCCGGCAGCCGCGTGGCGGGCTTCTCAAACCACGATGCGTGCAGATGAATCGTGGCCTCGGCCTTGGGTAACATCAATTCGACAAAGGCTTTGCGGGGGAATGCGGCGCGGCCGGAATCGGCGGCCTGCCGGTCGCTGAAGTCGAGTCGAACCAGAATCCGATGGGCGTCCGCGGTCTCTTCCACATTGATGGATGTTGCCCGCGGATGCCACTCCTGGCTAACCGCGCCGAACTTGTCGCAATTCGGCTTGCCGAAGTCCTTGAACGCCCAGTCGGCCGCCGATTTCAGATAGGCAGCCATGAACCGGTCATAGTCCTTTTTTGACAGAGTCTGGTACGTCAGCAGCGCGATCGGGTTGGCGGCGCCGGCCCATTCGCGGCCGGTGTCCTTGTTGCGGAGTCGGTTGATGGCTCCCGTTTGCGGATCGATTCCCACAATGAAGTGGGGCGTTTCAATGATCCCTCCGGGCGGATGGGCAATTACCGTGGCCGAGGCCTTTGGCTCCGACGGATTGAGGCTCTCGATGGCGCGCTCGGCCTGACTGCGTAATGGGTCCGGCAGCGTAGCGATTCCGTCGAGCAGGTCCTGACGCTTTTCAGCCCAGCTGAACTGGACCACCTTATAGTTTTTCGTGTCCAGCATGCGGGCCAGGTCGGCTGGCTTCTGGTTGTCGTAGTCGAGCCAGGTCTTGGTGTCGGTGCCCCAGGTGTGCTCGGCCTCCAGCAGCACGTGGCGCAGCAGCGCCAGGTCGGTCGCGTCTCCGGTTTGAAATGCGCCTGCGGAAATCCATGCCTCGCGCAGTCGTGTTACTTCGCGGAAGCGGGCAACCTTCAGTGGGTCGCTCGCGCATCCGTAAATCCAGGTGTCGCCCATCTCCTGCGTGACCTCCAGCAGGCTCCTGCGAAAGGGCTGCACCGCGTTGGCAATGTCGGAGAGGTTGCAGGCTTCGATCTCGGCGTTCGGAAACTCCGCCGCCAGCCCGGCATGGAATTTCGCGATCTCCCCGGGTGTATGCGGGCCGCTGTTGTCGCCGCGAACTTCAACGGCAATCGCCAGGTCGGAGCCCGGCACGCGCGTCACGCCGCCATAGCCCAGGTGGTACATCACCGGCAGGTTTGCGCCTGAAGGGTCTTTCCAGAGAAAGATCGCCGGAACCTCCGCGGGTGTGGACGCATCGTTCACGCCGATGTCGAGGAAGCCGATGCCGTGCCGGGCCAGCGGCGGAATCAGTCCTCGCGTGTGGCCGGGAACGTCGGTCATCTTGGCGCCCGTCGTCACCACGCCGAAGCGCCGGTCGAGCGACTGAGACAACGCCAGGCTGCCCTCGATCATCGACTGGCTGAGCATCTCCGTCTGCCAGGTAAATGGCAGCGCGTGCCAGGCGATGTCGCGCCGGGCGATCGCCTCTTCCATAGTTTTGCGCTCGGCAGGCGAGGCCTGCTCCAGGTATTCGAACAGCAGCCAGGAGCCGGTCGTCCACACATAGCGCCGCTTGCCGTCGGCGTTCGCGGCGCGGGCAATTTCGATAGCACGAGGAAAATATTGCGTGAAGTATTTGGCTACGACATTGGCCTGTGTGTCGATGAATCCCGCGTCAAAGTGGCACTTGAACATCGCCAGTACGCGCTTGACGGCTGGGTCCGATTCAGGCCTGGCCCCCTGGGCGCGGATGCTCAGCGGCGAGCGAAGCAACAGCCCGGTCCCGGCTGCGGAGACGGCCTTCACAAAATCGCGACGTTTCATGAGAGTTTTTCCTTCCAGTACATGGTCGCTGGAAGTGTACCGCAGCCCAACGCGGCGATCTGGCCGTGTCCGCCGGAGGGACAATTCCGCCTGTGGCGCAGGCAGAAGCATGAGGATGACAGGCAATTATCGCGCCAGTTCCAAGGAAGTTGAGGTATATTGGCTGGAATCCACAAAAGGAAAACGGCGCGTTCTGGATCAAGACGCCCTGAAAAGGAGATTACTGTGGCTGAACTGCCTGAGAATCCTGGAACTTCCGGCTCCCATGAGCCGCCGCCATTTCAACCTGTAGCGAGCCAGTACCAACCCGTTGCGTCGAGCCCGGGAGCCGCCGTGCCTCCTCCACCGGCCAAGTCTGGCGGCGGCGCGCTGAAGATCATTCTCATCATTGTGGGGATCATTGCCTTCTTCTTCCTGCTGTTGGTAGCCGTGTTGATGTACGGATGCTACAAGGTCAGGAAGGCCATCCATGTGAACAATTCAACCGGTGAGACGAGCCTGAGCGTGCCGGGTATGTCCATGAGCGCCGACTCCGGCATGAAGTTCACATCCAGTGAGCTGGGAACGGAGATCTACCCCGGTGCGGAGCCCAGGAAGTCGGGGAATATGCGCATGAACATCGCCGGAAGCTCGGTGGTGACAGCATCCTTTCTCACTTCCGACTCCACGGATAAGGTGGTCGCCTTCTACAAAGACAAGCTAGGCAGCAATGCCACCTCCATGGAGTTTGGCGGGACGGCGATTCTGACCGCAAAGAGAAGCGACCAGGAGCAGGTGACGGTGACGGTCTCGCAGCAGGCGAA
>Ga0181528_10001467_pt1 | contig 14665 bp, 10 predicted proteins | sample PEATcosm2014_Bin_47_FD_119742 | JGI IMG/M metagenome (GOLD analysis project Ga0181528, IMG submission 119742) | Peatland microbial communities from MTU Mesocosm Facility, Houghton, MI, USA - PEATcosm2014_Bin10_10_metaG | ecosystem: Environmental > Terrestrial > Soil > Wetlands > Peat | place...
GGTGCGGGGAGCGCTGTCCAGTCTTGTTTGTAATAATCCGCCCAGCGTGCGAAGAAAGTTTTGGATTGGGCGCTCGATTGCGGATCGGAAGAAAGAGTCTGCGTATCGATCTGCTGTGCTGACGCGGTGGCGCAGGCTAACAATACTCCGCACACGAATGACAGGAAGAAGGATCGCTCAGGTAGCGGATGATTGCCTGTATACATGGGATGGAGAGCCATCCCAGTCTACAAGCAAAGCCGCTCCCTTCTTTTCCGCTGGAGTGGCCAGCTGTGCTTCTTGCGTAAACTCTTCAAGACCCAACTTCACTTTGCCGTGAGAAAAATCGGCTTGTATCCAATCGAAACGGTTTTACCGCTCAACTTCGTCTTCGTGTCCGTGAGATCCGTCTCATATTTATACGTCGACGAATAAGTGTATTTCGAGGTCGTGCACACGCCATTGCTGCATGATTGGGCGGTATCCCACACGATCTGACCGTCATCTACAATGCAGGTATACACGGTGCCGCTGGCGCTGCAGGGGCTGATGGTGTGATTGATGAGCCATCCGGCGACGGTGTTCCACGCGGTACCAGCCAGGTTGCCTTGCTCTCCCACTGGAGCAGTGTCGTCCCATGCGTACACGTACTGCCGCTGAATTCCCTTGCCAGCCCGCAACGCAATTTCGCGAGCCACGTATCCGGCTAACTCATCGGGATCGGTCAGCGTTTCGCTCGCCTTGATGCCGTGCTCGCCATCCCAGAGAGGAAGGTTGTTCAGCTTTTCCGTCACTAAATCGGATTCGATATTCGAGTAGGTCGTGAGAAAATTTTCCGGCGTCATGTTGAGCGTGCCGTCGCCGCGCATGTGCATGTTAACGATATCGAAATTTGGAGCACCACCCGCTGAAATGTATCCATTGAACCACGTCGTCATCGACCAGACGTGCCCTGAGGGACTCAGAATCTTGGCGTTCGGATCGATCGAGCGGATGATAGCCGCCGCATCTTTCCCCATGCGAACCAGCTGCGCCTGAGTTCCCGAGAAATAGCACGAGCAGTCGGGCTCATTCCACAATTCGTAGTAAGCGATCTCGCCTTTATAGCGCGTGACGAGTGCGGTCACGAAGTTTGAGAAATCCTTGTCGGTTCCTGTTCCATCCGAGTTCACGTCGTTCGGGGGAGAACAGCTGTACGCGGTCGGAGTCAGGCAATGCACTCCCTTCGCGGTCGGAATCTTGCCGTCGTACTCCGGCGTATCTCCGAAGGTGTAGAGCACATCCAAATGCTGCGATTGCGCCATGGCGATCCACGAATCCATTTGCGTCCAGCTGTAGACGCCGGCCGAGGTATTGATTTGGCCCCATTTCACACCGTCGTCCCAAAGGCGCAGGCTGCCCAGAGTGGCGATACGTCCGAGCCCGTCGGTTCCGGGCCACACAAGATTATTCAAAAGAAAATCCGCGCCGAAAAAAGACTGCTTGATTTTCGTGCCGGTCGGCGCATTGGTTCCCGCTTGCGCATTGTCCGTTGCAGATATCTTCGTCTCCCTATCGTCAACGTTCGACTGGCATAGCAAAACGCTGGGCAAAAACACAATCACAGCGAGGGCGCAATAGATGGGAAAGAGTCTCTTCATAGGGGTGCAAACCTGCCTGTGTGGAACGAAATTATGGCCAGATATTAGGACCCGAGCGGAGCGTACGACCAAGGGGAGTGCAATCGAACAGACTAGAGCGGTTCAAGTTTTATATAAGAAACGGGAGCGAGTTTCAAGCACGAAAGGGCTTAAGACGAAAAGGAAAGCTGCAAATAAATGCGCAGATGCAAGCGAGCGCAAATATTTTCACACTGCAGTCTCGGATCTCCCTTGATTGTCACCTGCCTCTGAAGGCGTCGATTCAAGTCTCAAATGAAAAAGGGACCGCAACCTTTATTGGTGCGGCCCCGCGATTCACTATGCGACAGTTTCGTTTCAGTCGATCCAAGCAACGCGATCGGAACAAAAGTGCACATCCTTTTCTCACCAACCCTAGGCCAGGTCGTACCGATCAAGATTCATGACCTTTGTCCACGCTGCCGCGAAGTCTTTCACGAACGCCTCCTTCGAGTCATTGCACCCATAGACTTCCGCGATTGCCCGAAGCTGTGAGTTCGAACCGAACAACAGATCGACTCGGGTAGCCGTCCATTTTACGGCATTTGTCTTTCGATCCCGCCCTTCATACACACCTCCGGATATGCCTTCGACCGTGTTAGCGGGCTCCCACTTCGTACTCATGTCGAGCAGGTTGACGAAGAAATCATTCGTCAGCGTTTCAGGGCGGTTCGTGAAGACGCCGTGTTTCGTCTCCCCGAAGTTCGCATTCAAAACTCGCAGGCCACCGACGAGGGCTGTCATTTCTGGAGCAGTCAGCTTAAGCAATTGCGCCCGATCAACCAGGAATTCCTCCGCCGAAAGGACCTGCCCACTGCGGAGGTAGTTGCGGAAACCATCCGCGACCGGTTCCATCACAGCGAAAGAATGGACATCAGTCTGTTCCTGCGAAGCATCCGTGCGGCCCGGCGAGAAGGGAAGCTTCACGTCGTGCCCGGCTTTTTTCGCAGCCTCCTCGATCGCTGCGTCTCCGCCGAGAACTATCAGGTCCGCTAGCGAGATTTTCTTTCCCTTATTTCCATTGGTCTGCGCGCTGTTGAACTCCTTTTGGATCGACTCCAGCTTCTGCAGAACCTTCGAGAGTTCCGCCGGCTGGTTTACTTCCCAGTCCTTCTGTGGCGAGAGACGAATGCGCGCGCCATTCGCTCCTCCACGCTTGTCGGAGCCGCGGAACGACGCCGCCGATGCCCAAGCCGTTTTAACCAGTTGGGAAACCGACAATCCAGATTTGAGGATTTTCGCCTTCAGGGCTGCAACGTCCTGCTCCCCGATCAACGGATGATCGACCGCGGGAACAGGGTCTTGCCACACCAAGGTTTCTTTCGGAACAAATGGGCCCAGGTACCGCGCGATCGGCCCCATGTCGCGGTGCGTAAGCTTGAACCACGCTCGCGCAAACGCGTCTGCGAACTGATCCGGGTGCTCGTAGAAGCGCCGCGAGATTTTTTCGTAGGCCGGGTCAAAGCGCAGCGCAAGGTCTGTAGTGAGCATCGATGGCGCATGATGCTTCGACGGATCGTGAGCATCCGGCACCGTTCCTTTGCCTGCGCCATTCTTCGGTGTCCACTGGTGCGCGCCAGCAGGACTCTTCGTCAGCTCCCATTCGTAGGTGAACAGGTTCGTGAAGAAATTGTTGCTCCACTTCGTCGGGGTCGTAGTCCAAATGACTTCCAGTCCACTCCCGATCGTATCGCCACCATGCCCTTTGCCGAGTTTATTTTTCCACCCGAGACCTTGATCCTCGATAGGAGCGGCTTCGGGGTCGGGGCCTACATATTGGGCCGGAACGCCCGCACCGTGCGTTTTGCCGAAGGTGTGTCCGCCGGCAATCAGTGCGACCGTTTCTTCGTCGTTCATTGCCATGCGAGCGAATGTCTCCCGAATGTCCCGTGCTGCAGCGATGGGATCGGGCTTTCCATTGGGCCCTTCGGGATTCACGTAAATCAGCCCCATTTGCACCGCGGCAAGTGGATTCGCCAGATCGCGGTCGCCGCTGTAACGCTCGTCGGCCAGCCAAGTACCCTCAGGTCCCCAATAAATTTCCTCTTCAGGCTCCCAGACGTCTGGGCGCCCGCCACCGAAACCAAACGTCTTAAAGCCCATCGATTCCAATGCGACATTGCCGGCGAGAATCATGAGATCAGCCCACGAGATTTTCTTGCCGTACTTCTGCTTGATCGGCCACAGCAACCGGCGCGCCTTATCCAGGTTCACGTTATCGGGCCAACTGTTGAGCGGTGCAAAACGCTGCTGACCGGATCCGGCCCCGCCGCGCCCGTCGCCAATGCGGTACGTACCCGCGCTGTGCCACGCCATACGAATGAAAAGCGGGCCGTAGTGGCCAAAGTCGGCCGGCCACCACTCCTGCGAGTCCGTCATCAATGCATTCAGATCCTTGATCACCGCATTCAAGTCGAGCTTCTTAAACTCTTCCGCGTAGTTGAATTCGTCTCCCATCGGATCGGACAGCGAGGAATGCTGATGCAGCACCTTCAGGTTTACCTGATTGGGCCACCAATCCACATTCGCGTGGGATTTGCGAGCGCCGTGCCCAAAGGGGCACTTGGCCTCGGCTAGAGTGCTCTTGTCTTTCGTTTCGGGGGAAACGCTCCCCGAGGATGTCGCGAGTGTATTTTCCATCGTCATGTTTTCACCTTCGATTCTTGATTGCGTACTAAGTGAAGAAAACCTATTTTTTGGCACTGCACCGGCGACAAAGGCCAAAGACCTCAATCAGCGGCTGCGTAAGATCAAAACCATCCGGCAGTTGCCGGGAGAGTCGCTTCAAATCGATGAAGTCGATATCGATATCCTGTACCGATTTGCAGCGGGAACATACGAGGTGGTGGTGAGGTTCGAGATTGCCATCCACGCGCAACGTGGAAGCATGAGGCGTTACCTCTCGCAGCAGTCCACATTCAATAAAAAGCCGCAGGTTGTTGTAAACCGTAGCGAGAGAAATGGACGGAACGCGGCGCCGGACTGCGGCGTAAATGTCTTCCGGAGAATAGTGCCCATGGGACGCGATGACAGCCTCATAGACTACCTGCCGCTGGTGTGTAACTGCCAGCCCGTGCTCTGCGGCCAGCTCGCGGAACTGCTCATGGGTGAGACGCATGATTATCGGATGAGAATGATTATAAAACGATGGAGAGCAGTGTCAACCGAAAATCAGCCCTCGATCTCTGAGAAGGCGGTCACTTGCAGGGTCGAACAGTCTCAGCCGCCACCATCGGATCGCTGGCCAGCTTGTTGCTTCGAAGGTGAATTGGTCGGGACGGGCAGATTTGAACTGCCGACCCCTCGCACCCCAAGCGAGTGCTCTACCAGGCTGAGCCACGTCCCGACTCGGAAGGAAATCCGCTGATTTCGCGTATGCCCTGCGGCACAGCCCCTTCAGCGGAGGGGTTCCACTTAATTCTACACCACCGCAGGAGCCATACGAGCCGAGTGGGCCGGCTTGCTGCTCTACTCCAAATCTCTCCAGTTTTGTCCCACGCCCATCTCCACCAAGAGAGGCACCGCGAGCTCGTGCACTCGCTCCATGTGCTCGCGCACCAACGACTGCATCGCCTCCACTTCATTCTCCGGAACTTCAAAGACCAACTCGTCGTGCACCTGCAGCGTCATGCGTGATTTCAATCCACGCTCTCGCAGCGCCGCGTCGATGCGGATCATCGCAACTTTGATCAGATCGGCTGCCGTCCCCTGCAGCGGGGTATTCACGGCGGTGCGCTCGGCAAATCCGCGCTGGTTGGCATTCTTGCTGTTGATGTCGGGAATCGGTCGGATTCGCCCAAACAGGGTCTTCACCTTCAACTCGCGGCGAGCTTCTTCCAGCGTTCTGTCGATGAAAGCTCGCACTCCGCTGTACTTCTCGAAATACGCGCTGATGAACTGTTTCGCCTCTCCGGGCTCAATACCGAGTTGTTGCGACAGTCCGAACGCAGATAGTCCATAGACGATCCCGAAGTTGACAACCTTAGCTTGCCGGCGGTGATCGGGCGTCACCATGAGCGGTGGAACGCCGAACACTTGCGAAGCTGTCAACGTATGAATGTCGTCGCCGCGCCGGTACGCTTCTACCAGCAGCGGATCGTGCGAGAAGTGCGCCAGCAAACGCAATTCGATCTGCGAATAGTCGGCGGTCAGCAGCACGTGTCCGGGCTCTGCGATGAATGCTGCTCGAATGCCGCGCCCTAGTTCCGTCCGGATCGGAATATTCTGCAAATTTGGATTCGCGGAAGACAGCCGTCCAGTCGCTGTTCCCGTCTGTCCAAATGTCGTGTGCAAGCGTTCCGTCGAGGGATTGATGAGCACGGGCAACGCGTCGACATAAGTTGATTTCAGCTTGGTCAGCTGCCGGTAATCCAAAACCATGCGCGCGATCGGATAATTCTCCGCCAGTTCCTCGAGCACATCGACCGCGGTGGAAATCGTCCGTCCTTTGCCGTACTTCACGGGCTTCGGCAGATTCAACCGGTTAAACAACACATCCCCTAGCTGCTTCGGAGAGCCGACGTTGAATTCGAACCCCGCCGCCTCGTAGATTTCTTTCGCTTTCACTGCAATCTCGTGCTCGAGCTCGGTCGACATTTGCGAGAGCGCAGCGATATCGATCTTCACTCCAGCCTGCTCCATGCGCGCCAGCACTGGGACGAGTGGAAGGTCCATCTCTTCGTAAAGCTTGGCGAGCCCCGTCTGCTCGACGTCGCTACGCAGAGCTGTCGCCAGCCTGCCAGTGATGTCTGCAGACTCGGCAACTCCACCGCCGAGCTTGAGATTGAATCGCCGCAGCGCAACCTCCGGCAAGCTGTGCGACGAATACGTCGGATTCAGCAGGTAGGAGTACAGCGTCGGGTCATGCCGTATGCCCTCTACGACGATTCCCGAAGGAGCCAGTGCGTGAATCGCAGCCTTGTAGTCGTAAAGCGCTTTGGAAACAGATCCGTCTGCAAGGACGCTTTTCAACTTTTCGCCGGTCTCCCCAGAATCGAGCTTCACGATCGTAGCGGTTCCCGCCGCGCTCGAAATAGCGATTCTCCTCGTCGCGCGCTCGGGCACAGGTGGCGCCGTCATAGCACCGCCCATGAAGGAGAGCTGCGTTTCTTGCAGCTCCTCTTCTTGCTCTTCCTGATCTTCCGCGGGGGCGACGGCTTCCTCTTGTTCGACAGCTACACTCAGGACGCCCTCTGCTCCAGCCGCTTTCACCACGCGCTCGACATCGGCAGCCGACTTGGCTTCCATGTAATGCGTCTCGCTTACTTCGGCAACCGGTAATAACTCCTTGAGTAACGAAGTAAACTCGAGCTCCGTAAACAAGGCGCGCAAGGCGTCGATGTCCGGCTCGCCCATGCGCATGGAATCCACATCGAACTCGACCGGAACATTCGTGTCGATGGTCGCCATGCTCTTGCTGAATAGAATGGTGTCGCGGTTGTTCAGCAGCGACTCGCGGTAAGTCTTGCGCTCGACCTCCGCGGCCCGGTCCAGTGCTTCTTCGACCGTACCGAAGCGCTTGATGATCTCGACTGAGCCCTTGTCGCCGATTCCGGGAGCTCCCGGGATGTTATCGATCGAGTCGCCGCGCAGGGCCATCACGTCGATCACGCGTTCCGGCGGCACGCCGAGGATTTCTTCCACCTTCGCTCGATCGCAGATTAAATTGTCCTTCGGTGGATTCAGGATCTGCACTTTGTCGTTCACGAGCTGCATCATGTCTTTGTCGCTCGAAACGATGTAGACAGGATGTGACGCTTCTGCCGCTTTGCGGGCCAGCGTGCCGATCACGTCGTCGGCCTCAAAGCGCGTCACTCCAATCATCGGAATGCGATACGCATCGAGCGCGCGCCGGATATAAGGAACTTGCTGCGCCAGATCCTCCGGCATCGCTGCGCGGTTTGCTTTGTATCCTTTGTATTCGATTTCTGTGAACGTCTGGGTCTTGATATCAAATTTACGGATGGTGGTGACGGCCTCCGCCTGCTCGTCGCGAAACGTCGGACCTGCTACATCGAACACGGCCGCAAGATATTCGGGAGAAAAATCGTCACGCAGTTTCCGCAGCATGTTCACAAAGACATAAATCGCCGCCGTCGGCAGTCCCGTCTTGGTCGACATGGGCCTCTGCCGCGCCATCGCGTGGTACGCGCGAAAGATAAATGACATCGTGTCGATCAGGTAGATACGCCCGTGCGATGCCGATGAAGAAGACGCCGGCTTGGACGACCGCGTGTCCGCGTCGGCTGCGCCGGAAGAAGGCTCCGAAGATTTTTTTCGAGGGGACAACTCGGTTAGTGTAGCAGCAGCTCCGCGCTAAAAATCCACCCGGAAATTTGCCTCCACTACTTTGCTGCTGTTGCTGCCTTGCGCGTTGTGGAACGCCAAATAGTACTTCACCGGTTGATTCATCGAAGGAGGCAGATCGAAGTTGACCGCTTGATTGTGCGACGATTCCACCGAGAATAAGGCTTCGCTCGGACGGTCATTGGTGACATTGGTTTGCTGGTCTTCATTCAAAATGACGAATTCGATATTGGCAGCATCATCAGACACTCCACCCGCCTTTCCGACGAACGATTGAAAGATGCCGTGGAGATGGGGCCGTGCTGCGTGGGAAGGAATTTCAAAGGGAAATGTCGCCGAGGTTTTGAGACTGAAGGTTTTCTCAAGAACCACTTGCGGCTGGGTCGGGCCTGCTGTCGAGGGCACGACCTGATCCAACGGGATGGCCTGGGCTGCGGGCGGAGAGTCTTTCTTCGTACAACCAGCAGACACACCTAGGAGAACTGCCATTGCGATAGCAAGACGGTTACGCTGCGGCATCACTGCCCCGCGCTTTTCCCGAACATGGTGTTGAAGTGCAACTGAATCTCTCCACACGTACCCTGTTCGGGTGAATATACAACGCAGGTATCAAACGGGCGCGAGTACACGTGCAGGCTCACCGCGCGCTGGTTGAACTCCGGCGGATTGATGACGCGATGCACGGGATCGGCGGGATCGACTGCGCACGGATGCGCAATATTCATCTCGACCGTGTTGAGAGGTTCGAGTTTGCAATGTCCGCCTTGCAGATCCTGATGCACGAGATGGAAGTTCTCCACGTGCAGCCGGCCAATGGGCACGGCCATCCAGCAATTCTGATCGCGATGATTGTGCACCGAACTCGCTTGTCCTACTTCCCAGCAGATCGCCATCAGTTCGTAGAGTTTCGTCCGGTCAATCAGATTGCGAGTGTAATGCTGGCGGCTCCAGTTGAGATAAGGATCGAGCGAGGTCGCATCGACGGGAGTCTGCTCAAGAAAGCGCCGGAGAGGCTCGGTCTCATCGAACATGGCTTCGGGCATCTGCCGCAATTCTTCAATGAGCCGCTGAATCGAGACTATTTTTGCTGCTGTAACCATCATCTACTCCGGGGATTGAGTATAGCTCGGGTGCGGATTTCGCGGTCGATGGGTGCCCCATTTCTCCCTGCTTTTTGGGAGAAGCGGGGGCCTTTTCCGTCTATCTCCCCGCACTTAGAATCTCTTTGCTCTCCCCCTGCGCCACGGCGGGATAAACCGCTCCCTTGCGCCGCCGCAAGTCCTGAGGCAATTCAGACCGCAGCAGCCACAGACCTGCGGCCACCGCCGCTGCCCACGTCAGAGAAACAAGCGCCAGTTGCATGATATCCGCCATCCGACTCGCACGCACCGCGGCCAGGGGAATCGCTCTCGCCACTTCAAAACTGATTCCTCCCGCGACCACCGCCGTGAGCAAAGCCTTTCCCAATTCTCCCCAGCGAAGCTCTCCAATCCGTACCAACTTCCTGTAATGCAGTAGCGCGGCGAGTGCAAGCAGATTGATCCCGATCCCGATGTCCGACGCCCATGCCAGGCCGACTACGCCGAACGTATGAAACAAGATTGAATACACCGGCAGCGAAGCGAGAGTAATTACGCTGACGGCGACCATCGGTGTAAGTGTATCTCCGGCGGCATAGAAGGCGCGCGCGTACAACCCTTGCGCGGACCACAGCACGAGAGACAAGGAAAACCAGAAAAAATAGATCGCGCTGGTCTGCGTATCGGCGAAAGAAAACCTTCCTCGACGGTAGACCAGATCAATCAGCGGGACGGCCGCAGCCATCATCCATCCCGTTGCTAGAAACGAGGCTGCCGATACGCGATACACCGAATCATTCACCGTTGCTGCGAATTCCTTCAGCTTCTTTTCGTTAAATAGCCGCGCGAAAAACGGCAGGGACGCCTGCCCCGTCGCCTGCCCCAAGACTGCAATAGGCACGGCGAATAGGCGCTTCGCGTAATTCAGCCGGGCAATATCGCCCACGCCGCTGGAGGCGTAGTGGCGCAGAATCCAGTCGTCCGCTGTCACCAGCGAAACGCCCAGCATTAACGGCACCGACAACTTCACCCATTCCCGGAACGCTGGATTCGTTATGTCGAACGATGGCTTGTATCCGGTCCCGATCTTCACCGCCCCAATCACGCTCGCCAGAAATGGCCCTGCAAAGCTCCCGATTAACGCTCCATAGGCAAGCGAAGCAATTCCGAAATGGCGACCGCCGACAACTCCGCCGAGAATGATGAATAGGTTGTAGATGAGTGGTCCGAAGGCAGGGAACAAAAACAACCGGTGGGAAAGCAGCACCGCCGAGACCACGCCGCCGACATAGAAGAAGATCTGTGCCGGCAGCAAGATCCGCGTGAGATGAACACACAAATCAATCTTGTCAGGCGTGAATCCCTTCACAAACCATCGCACGAACTCTGGTGTGAATATCTCGGTGAGGATCGTTCCCACGATCATCACCGCCGTCATCACGGTGATGATGATCGAGAACGTCTTCTTTGCATCTTCATCCCGCTTCTCGGCGAGAAAGCGCGTGTAAATCGAGATGAAGGTGATCGACGCCGCGCCGCCCGCGACAATGTAGTTGAGGAAGTCGGGAAGAGTGAACGCCGCTACGTAGGCGTCAGTCGCCCCGCCCGCTCCGTACGCCCACGCGATATAAGCATCGCGCGCATATCCGATCACACGGGACATCATCACCGCGCTGATCAGAAGCAGCGTAGCTGAGAAGGCCGTGTGCTGGTGCGATGGCCGGAAAAAGCGCAGCAGTTTCGTCATCGAGACCCGATCAGATTCTCAATCTTATCGGAATCTCAAACTGCCAGTGTTGATCGACTGGCCTCCCGCATTACTACGGTTCCGAAACAGGAAGCCGCTACTTCTGTACCGTAACGTAGACTCTGCCTGCCGAAATCAGATCGACGCCCTGAACTTCCGAGCTGACCCGCACCTTCTGCCATCCTGATTTTTTCTGCGGCTTCGGAATGAAAGACAGGATGTACTGGTTCTGCAGTCTGCGCGAAAATTCGTCGAGGTAGGGCGCAAATGAGACAGGGTTGCCTGTCATCCCGATGTAATACCCTTCGCCTCCGGTGCCTTCCGCCAATTCAGCCAGGTAATTCTGGCCCCAATATGCTTGCCAGCGGCTGTGTCCGAAATGGCCGGCTCCCGGATTGTAGATCGCCGAAACCTGTATACCAGCTTTACCAGCTTCGTCCATGGCCGCCTGCACATACGGATCGTCTAAGTTCCAACTCCCGTAGTATCGGTCGGCGCCGTCGGTGACTATCAAAATCTCGCGCCGCGCCGTCGTCGCGGGCCAGCGCTTGATCAGGTCGCTCACAGAAAAATACGGACTCGCATTCGCGCCGGCCGTACCCATCGGCAGCCTCACAACTTTAGCGGCCTTATCGTGATCGTTCGTCGGATCCTGCAAGATTCGCGCCGTGCCGTCCTGCATGTACGCCACGCCCACTAGAGTTGTGGCTGGCTGCGCGGTGATGAATTGCTTTATATCGCCGATTTGCGAACCGAGGCTGGAACTCGAACTGTCGTCGATGAGGATGAAAAGCTGCAGCGCCGCGTGATCACCACGCGCCGGAATCCAATCCACGATCTGGTCACGGTCGTGGCCTTCATAAACCAGCACATCGTCGCGGCGAATCGCAGGAACTTCGTTGCCATGTTTCGGCTCTACTGAAACCACCAATTGAACTGGCGTCCCAGGTCCCTGCGGCGCTTGCGCTGCCAGCAGTCCACTCGCTCCGACCAATAAAGCCATCCCCAGTACTGCCGGAATTGAAAATCTACGGTTGTTCATGACTTTCTCCTTGCAAAGCGATCGATCAAACCCCAAGCGCCTCATAACACGCACTAGCTATTTCGTTTAGATGAGCCAAACCGGTAAAAGGTCATCTGATCTTTGGAGCCTTAGGCTATAGCCTACCGAATAGGATGCGATAATTCGCTTGTGGCATCCTCCACGCCAGTTAAGGTCAGGTCTTCTGTCTTCCGGCGGTCTTTCCGGAAGGACTTCCCCACCGCAGTCCGTGGCGAAGGAGTCTACCTCTGGGACGCTGCAGGCAATCGCTACCTCGATCTCGCCGGATCGGCAGCTGTTAACCTCATCGGACATGGTGTGCCCGAAATCTCTGCCGCGATGGGTGCGCAGGCGGCGCAGCTTGAATTTGTCCATACGAGCCAGTTCACGACGCCGGTTGCCGAAGAATACGCTAAGGAGTTGCTTGCCTTCGCCGGAGAACACTTCCGCGGCGGCGCCGTCTATTTCACCAGCGGAGGCTCCGAGTCGATCGAAACCGCACTGAAACTGGCGCGCCAATATCAAGTCGAGATAGGACAGCCAAACCGCCATCAGATTCTCAGCCGCCGGCAGAGTTATCACGGCTCCACGCTCGGCGCACTCTCCGTCTCCGGCAATAAACGCCGCCGAGACATCTATCTTCCGATGGTTCGCGAGTTCCCGCACATCGGCATGCCCTATTGCTATCGCTGCGCGTTCGATTGCGCCGACGGATGCCGCAACTGTGGCCAACAGAATGCCGCGGAACTGCAGCGCGCCATCGACGATGCCAACGGTACGGCCGCCGCATTCATTTTCGAGCCCCTCAGCGGAGCTACTCTCGGCGCCGTCGTTCCTCCGCCCGGATATCTCCAGTCGATCGCAGAAATTTGCCTCCGCACCGGCGTACTCCTCATCGCCGACGAGGTCATGACCGGCATGGGACGCACCGGCCGCAACTTCGCTGTTGATCATTGGAATGTCGGACCAGGGAAGGTCGAGGCCGACATTCTGGTCGCGGCCAAAGGATTGTCGAGCGGATACGCTCCCTTGGGCGCCGTGATCGCCAGTAAGAAAGTTGTCGATGCAATCGACCAGGGATCCGGCGCCTTGCTTCACGGCTTCACCTACAACGCGCATCCGATTTCTCTCGCCGCCGGACGCGCCGTTCTGCGCTACCTGAAGGTGAACAAACTGGTCGAAGCCGCCGACTCCAGCCGCTCGAACTCGTCAGCAGCTACGTTTAAACAGGCTCTAGAAGTCTTGCGTGAGGAAGAACCGGTCGGGGATGTGCGCGGCCTTGGCCTTCTCTGGGGCGTCGAATTCGTGGCCGACAAACAGAGCAAAAAGCCCTTTCCGCCCGAGCAGAACTTTGCCGGACGAGTGGGAGCCGCGGCCCTCAAGCGTGGCCTTCTCGTCTATCCCATGCAAGGAAGCGTCGACGGCGTTTCCGGCGACCATCTTCTTCTGGCCCCGCCGGCGATTATCACGCCAGAGCAGGTTACTTGGTCGATCGATCAGCTGTCTGCAGCAATTCGCGAAGCAAGCTGAGACGGGGGCTGTCGCGTAGGCACCTCGCCCGCAGCGAAGAAGAATAAAGTTCCGCCTTCCCGACGTTGATCTGAGCCCATTTACACCATTTTTTTCAAGTATTTACACATTGACCATCGTTTGATCGCGTGTGCATTGTTCTCTCGCCGCATCTGCACGAAATTTGTTCACGCAACAGAATCCTGAGCAGTATTTGAAGGCGTTCGGAGGCAAGTATGGCGATCCCCGGTTCCCAGACGATGACCGAATTCTGCGAACAGGTAAACCCGCGCGTGCTGCTGGAGATGCGCCGCCAGCGGCCGTTTCCTGACATGTTGCGGGTGCAGGAAAGCTGGGTAGCCTCGGCCGAAAAGCATGCCCTACTCTGGTTGGCGGCCCGCATACCCGAACGGATCGGCCCTGACCACCTCACAATTCTGGGTCTGGCAGCTCAAATCGGAGCCTGTGTCTTCTATGCCCTCGCCTTCTGGAATCGTCTTGCGCTCCTTGGCGTCATTGCCTGCCTCACCCTCAACTGGCTCGGCGACTCCCTCGACGGGACACTAGCCCGCGTTCGGCAGCGCCTTCGCCCCCGCTACGGCTTCTATGTCGATCACATGGTCGACAGTTTTGGAGCTCTTGCCTTGATGAGCGGCCTCGCGCTCTCCGGCTACATGCATCCTTGGATCGCTATTGGTCTGCTTATCGCGTTCCTCATGCTCTCGATCCAGTCCTATCTGGCGACTCACGCGCTTGGAGAATTCCGCATTTCTTTCTGGCGCTTCGGTCCGACGGAGCTTCGCATCCTCTTGGCCATTGGAAATCTCGCCCTGTTGTGGAAGCCGATCGTGCACCTCTTCGGGAGCCGCTACCGCCTCTTCGACGTAGGCGGCACGATCGGCCTTGGGGGCATGGGACTAATGGTCGTGGTCTTCACCTTGCAGAACACGATCCGCCTCTATCGCGAAGAGAGGATTCCGCAGTGAACGCCGCCAGCGCTGCCGCGCCCCGTTCCACATTCATCCGCTTGTGCAAATTCAACCTCGTCGGTGGAATGGGGATCGTCGTCCAATTCGTCACGCTGTTCGTCCTGCGCAGCTTATTCAAGTTCGATTATCTATTTGCGACAGCGGTTGCGGTTGAGGCAGCGGTGATTCACAACTTCGTCTGGCACGAACAATTCACCTGGGTCGATCGAGTGAAGCCAGACCGAACTGAAATCAGCGGAACGCGAATAGACAGGGCAAGATCCGAAATCGTTGACCCGCCCTGGCGACGCTCCCTGCCGCGCCTTCTGCGCTTCAATCTGACGAACGGAGCCGTCTCGATTCTCGGCAACCTCGCA
>Ga0181528_10001468_pt1 | contig 14663 bp, 19 predicted proteins | sample PEATcosm2014_Bin_47_FD_119742 | JGI IMG/M metagenome (GOLD analysis project Ga0181528, IMG submission 119742) | Peatland microbial communities from MTU Mesocosm Facility, Houghton, MI, USA - PEATcosm2014_Bin10_10_metaG | ecosystem: Environmental > Terrestrial > Soil > Wetlands > Peat | place...
CAGTTTGAAAAACTGGTGGTTCCACGAGACGAGCACCTGGCCGATGCGGTATTCCATGAGGTCGAGCATCTGGGTGACGGCCGGGGTGGTGATGCCGTTCTTTTCGGCCGCGCGGGTGAAGCTGTGCGTTTCGACGAGGTCGCAGAACAGTTGCAGATTTTCAATCCGCATGAGAACCCATGAATGCAAAAAACCGACGCATTCGTCAATCTTAAGTTGTCCGGGCGGGCAGGCGGCACCAATTTGACGCGCGGATTTTCAAAGACACATGGACGCTTCCCGGCAATTCAATTCCGCTGGTGCAGGCGTTTCGGAATGGACGGGCTGAAAAAGGTTTTCCCCTTGTTGACTGACCGGATGGCCGTGCAGACATTGCCGGCGGAGGTTTGCTTGATGAGATAGCCCATCGCGCCGGACTTGACCGCCTCGATGATATACGCCTCATCGCTGTGTGCCGAAAGCATGAGCACCCTGGTGGCGGGGACGGCCTTGAGGATCTGGCAGGTGGCCTGCAACCCATTGAGCAGCGGCATGGTGACGTCCATCAGCACCAATGCGGGGTGAAGTTTTTTGGCCATGGCGACCGCCTCATGGCCGTTTCTGGCCTCGCCGACCACTTCCAGGTCGTCTTCCAGCTCCAAAATCTTCCGATATTCCTTGCGCACGACCCCGTTGTCGTCGGCCAGCAGGACGGTGATTTGCTTCAAGACAGGTGCTACGTTGCGGACATTGAGCTTCATTAGCCCCAATGTCGCATCCCGCCGCCGCCATATCCATGGGGTGAACACCCCATGGCGGATGGGGGAATGGCGGGGCTACGCTCATCTTATGTTACAAAGCATCAAACAACTCTACGGAAACAAACTCGGGGCGTCGGATGGCGACATCGGCCAGGTGAAGGACTTTTATTTCAATGATCGGACCTGGGCCGTGCGCTACGTCGTCGCGGATACGGGCAGCTGGCTGCCGGGACGGCAGGTGCTGCTCTCACCCCATGCCTTCGGCGGACTGCATCATGGCGAAAAACTGCTGTGTGTGAACCTGACCCGCAAGCAGATTGAGGACAGCCCGGCCATTGAGGAGCACAAGCCGGTGTCGCGTCAATACGAGGAGCAATATCACCGCTACTACGGCTGGCCTTATTATTGGGAAGGCGACGGGCTATGGGGCGGGATGCGCGACTTTCCGGTTTTGGAACTGCCGCCCAAGTTTGCCTCCGTCCAGCCGCCCGCCGCGACCGGTCCCAAGGTCGCCCGCCCCGACTCGCATCTGCGCAGCACGCAGGCCGTGAACGGTTATCATCTTCAGGCCACCGACGGCAATGTCGGCCACGTCTGCGATTTTTTGATGGACGACAAAAGCTGGGCGATTGGCGAACTGGTCATCAAGGTCGGCCACAGGTTCACCGGCAAGGAAGTGCGGATTTCCGTCAGCAAAGTGAACGAGATCAGCTACGATTCCTCCAAGGTGTTTGTAAAAATGAACACGGACGAGATCGAACGCAGCCCGGCAAATGTTTTGGCGCCGGTGCCGGAAACCAGCTCCATCAAGGAAGTCATCGCGGAGGTCCTGGCCCCATGAAAGCCCTCGTCTATCGCGGTCCCGGAAAAAAGCAACTGGAAGACATGCCCCGGCCTGCTTTGCGCGACGCCACCGACGCCGTCGTGCGGATGGTCAAGACCACCATCTGCGGCACCGATCTGCACATTCTCAAAGGCGATCTGCCAACGGTCGCCGCCGGCCGGATTCTCGGCCATGAAGGAATTGGGATTGTAGATGAGGCCGGCAGCGGCGTCAGTCGCTTTCGCAAGGGCGACCGCGTTTTGATCTCGTGCATCACGGCGTGCGCCAAATGCGAATATTGCCGGCGCGGCATGCCGTCACACTGCGAGTCGGGCGGCTGGATTCTGGGCAACACGATTGACGGCACGCAGGCCGAGTTCGTGCGGATTCCGTTTGCCGACACGAGTCTTTATCTCATTCCCGAGGTGCCGACGACGACGCGATGGTGATGTTGAGCGACATCCTGCCGACCGGCTATGAATGCGGCGTGTTAAATGGCGCCATTAAACCCGGCGACACCGTGGCTCTGATCGGCGCCGGCCCCGTTGGTCTGTCGGCGTTGCTGACGATGCAGTTTTTTACTCCGGCAAAAATCATCGTCATTGATCTGGATGACAACCGGCTTAAAGTAGCCAAACAGTTTGGCGCGACCGCCGTGGTCAACAGCACTGATGGCAAGGCTGTCGAAAAAGTCATTGCCATGACGGACGGCAAAGGCGTGGATGTCGCGATCGAGGCGGTCGGCGTGGCGGCGACATTCGGCATCTGTCAGGAAATCATCGGTGCCGGCGGCCACATTGCCAACATCGGCGTGCATGGGAAGAGCGTGACCTTGCACCTGGAAAAACTCTGGTCGCAGAACGTCACCATCACCACGCGGCTGGTGGATGCCGTGACCACGCCGCTGCTGCTCAAGACGGTCATGGCCGGCAAACTCCAGCCGAAGCAACTCATCACCCATCACTTCGTGTTCGCCGACATCCTGAAAGCCTACGACACTTTCGGCAATGCCGGCCGGGAACACGCTCTTAAGGTGATCCTGACAAATTGATCCTGACAAATAATTAAGTGGGTGGCCGGTCAGCCCTGATCGAATTTAACGATCCAAAAAATGGGGTGAAGACCCCATGGCGGATGCGGCGTTGTCTGGCCTATTCTCTATTCATGAAACATAATAAATATCCCCAGCATCAAAATCCAACATCGGGCATCGCACCCCGGCCCGCGTCGGCGGCGGCATTAAATTCCGACGAAATCAATTTCACGCCGGCACCGGACGAAGTGGCGCGACGGGCCTACTTCAGTTATGTGAACCAGGGTTCGCGGCCCGGCCACGAGGTGCAGCACTGGCTGAAGGCGGAGGCGGATTTGATCGCGGAACGCGATAAAACGCGCCATCACGGTTTTCATAACCGGGCTTAAAATATTTTTCCCAAACAACAACCAAAAAAGCATCGAAATTATATGATCACCACGAATGGCACGCGCGCGGAAGCGCCCCAAATGTATGAGACCGAAAATGACATCTCCAAGGAAAACCGGACGGAACTGAACGCGCTGATGAACCAGCGGCTGGCGTCCGCCGTGGATCTGCAACTGCAGATGAAGCAGGCGCATTGGAACGTGAAAGGGCCCAGCTTCATCGGCCTGCACGAACTGTTCGACAAGGTGGCCGAGGCGGTGGAGGGCCATGTGGACCAGATTGCCGAACGCATTGTCCAGCTCGGCGGCGTGGCCGAAGGCACGGTGCGCATGGCGGCGGCGCGCACGCGGCTCACCGAATACTCACCTGAGATTTCCGAGGGCTTGGCGCATGTCGAAGCCGTGGCCCGCGCGCTGTCCACATTCGGCCAGGAAGCCCGCAACACCATTGATGATGCGAACGAACTGGACGACGCCGACACGGCGGATCTGTTCACCGAGATTTCGCGCAGCATTGACAAGTGGCTGTGGTTTGTCGAAGCCCATTCGCAGGCGGCGAAATAAATTATGAAAAAACTCATCGCCAAATTCGTCGTAGAAACACCGGTTTTCCCGCAAACCCTTCACACCTTGCGACCGGATCCGAAGACGGCGGCGAAAGCAAAAAAGCGCGACAACATTTTTTCCCAATCCCGCGACACGCGGGAGGATCGCGGCACACGCGAAATGAAAACGTCGCATAACGACCAAACCAATCATGCCCGGTAATTTTGACCCATGAACACAAATCCATTGAAGCAGGGCGCCTTGACCGAAAATTCCAAGGGAATCGGCACCGTCACCAAAAAAATGGTGCGGGAGCGGGCGGTTGAACTGGCGGTCATAGACGGTCGCCTGGCGCAGGAGGTGTCGAAATCAGACTGGGAACAGGCCAAGCGGGAACTGACCGGTGAACCAGGCATGGATGCAAAAGAAACCGCGCTTGATGCCGCGCCCGAGTCTGATCGCTGGAACCCGGTGCCCGGATCGTCCGGCCACAAAGTGCCCGTTGCTCCCGGCGAGGATGAGGATGAGGAAGGCCGGTGTGACAATGAAAGACTGGTGGATGAAGGCATGGCCGAAGCAGAACTGGACCAAGCAAATCAAGCCAGCCGGAAGCGAAGCGCTTAAAATCGCAACAGACAATGAATTGGACTCGGTTGATTCTCACCGTCCGCGAAGGGAATTCCCTGCTGTCCGACTGGTTATGAGTGAAAACAGCCTCGCCTTCTGGATGACCCTCGCCGGAACCATTTGCTGGGGAGTCTGTTTTTGGTGGATGCACCGGCTTTCCATCAAACAAAGCGCTCTTTTGGACCAGCTTCGCGAGCAGGGCAAACGCATCGAAAAGCTGTCCAAGGTTGAACATGATCTCATCAAAGAAGTGCATCCGCAGGTCAACGAAATCAAGGAAGGGATGGACGCGATGATTGCCGTCGTGAAGGAAAACAGCACCTCGGCGGAGCCCAAAAAGAAGCAGAATTAGCGCGCTTGGGAACACAATTTTTCCGCGATGAAATGGACCGGACAGCATGGTCAGTTTCCGAGGTCACCCCGAAATACAACCATGGGGGAAATACCCCATGGCACCGGCAGGATTCACAGCTTATAGTGTTGTTATGGAAACTAATAAGATTTCGAAAACAGGAACGCCGACGAGCGCCGCGCCGGAGTCTCAGACCAATCCGACCCGGCGCATCCTCGTGGTGGAGGACGACGCCGACATTCGTCAGCTCAATATGGAAGTGTTGACGGAATCCGGTTATGAGGTGGACGCTGCCGAAGACGGGGTTGAAGCCTGGCATGCGTTAAACACCAAGCCTTACGATCTGCTGATCACCGACAACAACATGCCCATCGTGACGGGCCTGGAGCTGATCAAGAAACTGCGCGCCGAAGACATGACGCTGCCGGTGATCCTCATGTCGGGAACCATGCCGGCGGAAGAATTGGAAAAGCATCCGTGGCTGCAAATTCAAGCAACGCTCCTCAAGCCCTACACACTCGCCGAACTCTTTAGAACGGTGAAGGAAGTTCTGGTTGCGGCCAGCGATGCCCGCGAACAAAACACCCTGCCGTTAAACTGGCAGCGCCTGCCGTCAGTTGATCGTTTGCGGACTTGATAAAGTCCAGGCAGGGAAACACCCCATGGCAACCGCAAGTCATTCCGGTTTATTGTCAGCCCATGAATAAAATGATGAATTTTCCGGCGGCAAATCCAACCCGTTCGCTGCGTCCATACGAAACGAATCCTCCCCGGCGGATTCTGGTGGCGGAAGACAACCGCGCCATCCGGCAGCTCAACCGCAGGATTTTGACGGATTCCGGCTACGAGGTGGATGCCGCCGAAAACGGGGAAGTCGCGTGGGATTCGCTGCAACTGAACAGTTATGACCTGTTGATCACTGACAACGATATGCCGAAACTGTCCGGGGTTGATCTGCTTCAAAAACTATTCGCCGCCAGCATGGCCTTGCCAGTCATCATGCTGACGGGAAGGATGCCGACAAAGGAATTGAAACAACAACCCTGGCTGGAGATTGAGGCTATGCTGCTCAAGCCGTGTGCGATTGATGAATTTCTGGCCACCGTGAGAAACGTCCTGCTCGCGAACGACGGCGCTCACGATGAACCTGCCCTGGGTTTGCGGGTTTGGTGATTTAAGCTCCCGGTCGGGTGTCCATTGATAAAGCTCCAATCCGGAGGCGTCCCTGATCGCATCCACAAAATGGAATATGGGGTGAACACCCCATGGCGGCCGAGGACTGCCCAGCATATTCTTATACCAATGAAGGTTATGAGAATGATGTAATCGCCTCTGAAGGACCTCTCCTGGATTTAAACGCCATGCCTTTTTTAAATCGAATCCCAATTTTGTTTATTCTGATCGCGGCCATCAGTGTGTTGGCCAGTTTCAACTGTTCCGCACAAATTGACCCGGAACATCGCAACCTGCTTGAGCTGGGCTACGACCAGCCGCTTGCCGGCCAGGGACCGCAGGCGGTCTATGCCTATTATTACTTCAACAACCCGGACTTTTTTAACACGAACACGGCGTTGCGGCTGGCCATCGCCCCGGCGTATGTGGACGGCGAAATCGGGTTCAAACATCTGCTGTCACCCACCACCGATGTCGGCCTTGGTTTTAATGGCGGCCTGTTTGGCGACAATTATTATGAAGTCCGGCAGGGACAATACTACCAAAGCGAAAGTTTTAATGGCGATGGCGGCGGGATTGCATTGAGCATCTATCAATTGTTGAATCCGGGAATGTTGATTCCGGTGAATGTCGTCGCGCGCGGTGGCTTGATCGATTCAACCTACACGGACACGTCCCAAACGGCGGGCAATTTCACGCTGCCCGGCAACCAGATCAGCGGCTACACGCGGGGCGGCATCCGGGTGGCCGGCAAGGAGCCGGTTTTATATCCCGACCTGGGCATGGAACTGTCCGTCTGGTTCGAGCGGCAATGGCGTCTGGACAGCCAGCAATATGGTTACAGCGATGACCGCAGCATCAGTCCCAATGTGAACCTTTACTGGCTCTACGCCGGGTTGAACTATGCCTGGACGAACAGCGGGCAAAAAATATCATTCGCGTTCACGGCGGGCGGTTCGACCGATGCGGACCAGTTCAGCGCGTGGCGGCTGGGCGGCGTATTGCCACTGGTGTCGGAATTTCCGCTCGAACTGCCCGGCTACTATTATGAAGAACTCACGGCGACGAGCTTTGAACATATTTATGCAGGCTATGACGTGCCTTTGGATGCGGCGCACCGCTGGGATTTCCGGCTGGAGGCCGCCACGGCTCACCTAAGCTATCTGGCCGGCTATGAACAGGCCAGCGACTGGCAGACCGGTGCCGGCGGCGGCCTGTCGTTTGCGCCTAAAAACAAAAATTTTGAAATCGTGCTGCGCTACGGCTACGGTTTCAACGCGCTGAGGGACGGCAGGGAAGGCGCGCAAAGCGTCGGGCTGCTGTTCCAATACAATTTTGAAAAGAAAAAATATCGTTCGGAGTAAAACATGGGGACCGCTTCCAAAATAATATCAGGACGGAACGCCGGTCTTGTCGGAAGTTCAAACATTGATGCGGCGAAACGCAGGTCGGCTCCCCTTCCCGGCTTGTTCAATCATATCAAAAACTCATCCGCGCCAAACCCCCCGGCGCTGCGCTGGCTCTGCACGGGCCGGGAAATTTTTCCGGAAATGCTGGCGGCAATCCACGCGGCGCAAAAATCCATCCAGTTGGAAACGTATGTTTATGCCGATGGCCAGGTGGGCCGGCAATTTCTGGCGGCATTGGTGGAGGCGGCCCGGCGCGGCGTCCAGGTGCGCGTGCTCGTGGATGCCGTCGGCTCCTGGTTTTTGCCGGAGCATTTTTTCCTCCCGCTCGTTGCCGCTGGCGCCGAGGTGCGCCGCTTCAATCCGCTTCACCTCTGGCGGTTCGGCGTGCGCGACCATCGCAAGCTGCTGGTCTGCGACCGGTCCGTCGTTTTCATCGGCGGATTCAATGTGGCCGATGAATACGATGGCGATGGTGTGACCCGCGGCTGGTGCGATCTCGGTGTTCGCATTGAAAATCCTGCACTCGCCGGTGAACTGGCGGAGACGTTTGAAGAGCTATTCGCGCTGTCGGATTTCCACCGCAAACCGTTGTTGCGCCTGCGGGCATTCAAGCACAAACGCAAATCTCCAAAACGCGCGGCGGGAGAATTATTGCTAAGCCATCCCGGTCTTGGTGCCAGCCCGTTTCAAACGGTGTTGTATCACGACCTGGCCCAGGCCCGTGACGTGCGCATCATCAGCGCATATTTCCTGCCCACGCGGCGGGTGCGCCGGGATTTGATGCGCGTGGCGCGGCGCGGCGGGCGCGTGCAACTGGTGCTGGCCGGAAAATCCGACGTGCCGGTTTCGCAAATGGCAGCCCGGAGCCTGTATCATCGCCTGTTGAAGGCGGGCGTGGAGATTTATGAGTATCAGCCGCAGATCCTGCACGCCAAGCTGGTTCTCACCGATGGCATCACCTACGTCGGCTCGTCCAATCTCGACATCCGCAGCCTCAATCTGAATTACGAACTAATGCTGCGATCCGAGGATAAAACCACCGCCGCGGAAGCGCGGGAAATTTTTGAGCGCGTGCTGAAACATTGTAAAAGAATTGAACTCCACGAGTGGCGGAAGGCGCAGGGCTTCTGGTCGCGCTGGAAAAACCACTGGTCTCATTTTCTGCTGGCCCGGATTGATCCCTTCGTAGCCCTGCGCCAGTTCCGCACAATTAAAAAGTAGGAGGCTGCGGCCTGATCGTAAACAAGCCCAGTAAAATCAAGGTAATAACCAGCAGCGCCATGGCACCATCCTGACCGGGAACCCGCGCAGTTGATATGGGGTGTTCTACCCGTCAGCAAAAGGCCGCTCAAGCAAATGCGCGGCCTTTATCATTGGTGTTTTGTGAAAATTCATTTCACAAAATTTCAATCCCGGGTTTCGGTTGTTTGTGCCAAAACCGGTGCCGCCCCGTTTCCGGTGAAGTGATAAGCCGGCTCGAAGATCATTTTCCGGTCTCCCGCCATGAACCACAGCTTGAGCATCCCACCTTTGCTGTCCACCGGCGTGGCTTTGGCGTCAATATGCCGGCTCTTGCCGTCCTTGCCGTTCGTCGTGGCGGTCCCGATGATGGCCACGGCGTCTCCCCGGTTCATCATGGCCAGCGACTCATCCGAAACGACGATGGCCAGCCGGCCGGATTCATTTTTCAAGAAATAGGGAAACACCTTGATCTTGTAATCTCCCGTGTAAACGCCGTCCACGCGTTGAAGTTCACCAATGATCAGTGTGGCTTTGCCTCCGCCAACCGGCATCGAACTAGGATCAATCATGAGCCTACGACCCGCCGGAACAGGATTTTTAGCAGCAGACACCGTGTTGCTCGGGTTTGAGTTCGTGGCTTGCGACTCCATTTTTGAGAGCAACAACGCGAACACTTCTTGATAAAGGTTCTGCATGTCCCTGCCCAAACCGGCCAGCGCCCGGGCGCGCTCCGGTTGCGGTTCATTTGTGCTGGTGACTTCCGCCAGATGCCAGCCATAGCTCAACGCCTCGGTCTGGGTCAAAAGCAGGGTGAGTTCAAAGGTGTCGCCGCTCTGGCTCAACAAGTCCTTTTTCTTGGTGGCCGCAATCGCATCGCGCGTGGCCACCTCGCCGGGCGGCAGCCCGATGTCATTCAGGCTGATCGTCGGATCGTCCTTGGCAAACGCCTCCAGCAGTTTCGCGCCGGCCCCGGAGGTCGTGGCGATTTTGTTCACCAGTTGTTTGACGTCGGCGTGCTCGGGCCGGATGAACCGCAGCAGGCTGACATCTTTCTGCTCGTTGAGCAGTTGATGGAGCAGGCTGTAGCCATTGTTCCGTATGGATTGCGCCGCCACGCTTTTGGATGGAGACCCGGCCTTGGGCGATTGACAGCCGGTCAGAAGACCGGCTGTCAACAGCATCATTGCGGCCAATGACGGAATGATCTTCATCCGGTGCGTTCGGATGTCCGTCTATTTGCAGTCACAACTTGAGAATTCCTTGATGGCTTTTTCCACGGCTTCGCGGGTTTCGCCCGTGCACTTCTGGATCCGGCCGATCAGTTCGTCCTGCTTGCCTTCGGCGTATTGGAGATCGCTGTCCGTGAGCTTTGCCCATTTCTGTTTCAGCTTGCCCTTGGTGATGTTCCAGTCGCCCTTGATTTCGAGTGTGGTCATAATGTTTTGTGTTGTGTTGTTTGTGTCATTCGCCGCCGACATGACGGCAAAAGTGGATGAAATTGTCTGTCCGGTCGCGTTGTCTGGTTAGCTCTCCGACATACGGTTTAACGGAGAAGTAGAACCACGATGATGATGACAAGCAGGAGGCCGACCGATCCGCCGCCGATGTAAAGCGCACTGGCAAGAACGGGCGTGAATAAGAGGTGCATGGTTGATCTTTCATTTTTTGAGGGCAGTTCATCTGCCGTCATCTTCTACGGTAACCTTACTTGTTGGCTCCCTTCCTTGCCATGGGGTGTATCCCTACCGGGTGGCCCCGCGCCCGTCGGACGTGGAAGATGGGCGCTGTTCCGGCCTGGAAGGCGTTCCTCGCGCCGCACGGCTTAAAGTAAGCGTCGAACTCGTTGGCGTTGCTTATCAAGATGAGCAGAATCGCTTCGCCGATTTTCACGCGTTGCGTTATAACTTCGTAACATGTATGCGGCGGCATGGCGTGGCAGACAATTTCGCGAGAAAGCAAACACGCCATCAAACTATTCGCCAAATGGACGGCTACACCGTTGAAACTCAATTGCCGATTTTCGGTTTGGAGGGCGAGAGCGGCGCAGGCGCCGCCGGCCCGCACCGTTGAGGCGGCTCGTGATGTAGGCACACTTGCTGGCACCATCAATCAACCGGGCACCCTTCACGGTGTAATAGTCAATTGCCGGCTTGCCGGTTTCGGGATCACGCTTTGTCAGCGCATAGAGAGTGGTGCGGCGGCATTTACTTTCGGGATACACCTCACCGTTTGGGGGCATGGGCGAGAGCCATTGTCCAGTGCGTATATACGCAAGCTGCTGACCAATGTCCGGGTGGCGCGCCTTTTGAAAGCCAGCCATCCGTCCATCTGCGCTGAGTGTGAGAAGTTCGCCTCCACCCAAGCCTTTTGATAGGTCACCGATTCGTGGATAAAAAAATACTTCAATTATTATTGAACACAACGTCGGGCATGCCATACTCCAGCCATGAAGCGGAATGCTGTGAAAGCCAGAACCGCGGGGGTCGCTCCCTTAAACCCGGTGGAGGTTGAGGTCATCCATCTGTTCGTGCAGTTTTCGCGCGCACTGAAACAGCCGCCCTCCGTGGCGGAAATCTACGGTCTTTTGTTTGTTTCCCCACGTCCTCTGCCCCAGGATGACTTCGGCGACCGGCTCAACATGAGCAAGGGTTCGGCCAGCCAGGGCTTACGGTATCTGCTGGATTTGGGGGCGGTGCGGACGGTTTATGTGGCGGGGGATCGCCGGGTCCATTACGAGGCCGTGGCCGAGCTGCGCAATCTGGCCGGGCGCTTTGTGCGCCAGCAGCTCCTCAATAATTTTGAGGACAGCGGCGTCCGCCTGGACCGCATCGCCATCGAGGCACAGAAACTGGGCGGCAAGCAAAGGGAATGTGCCATCGGCCGCGCTAAAATGCTGAAAAGTTGGGAAAGGAACATCAAAAAGATTTTGCCCATACTGCTCGCCGTATTGGGCCCTAACAAGGTGGGCAATTAATCGTCGGTGCGCCGACCGCACAATTTGACATACGCCCGGTGGTTTCCTGGAAAATTTAATCCAGACGACCACGTGCGGAGTCTTGTCTTGATTGGTATCCGCCTCTGACTGCGCTTCTGGGCAAATTGGTGATCTGAATTTTCTGATTTGATATGTGCGGCATCGCAGCCATTTTTACCTACGACCACTCCGCGCCTGGCGTGAGAGAGGGCGAACTCGTTTCCATCCGTGACTACATGGCCAAACGCGGACCGGACGGGGCGGGCCTCTGGTTTGATCCCGCCCGCCGCGTCGGCCTTGGTCATCGTCGGCTCGCCATCATTGATGTTTCTTCGGGTGGCGCGCAGCCCATGCTGCTGCCGGAAAAAAACCTCGCCATCACCTTCAACGGCGAGATTTACAACTACCGCGAACTCCGCGCCGGCCTCGAAATCAAAGGCCACCAATTCCGTTCCACCAGCGACACCGAGGTTTTGCTTCACCTTTTTGCCGAATATGGCGAGGCCATGCTGGAAAAATTGCGCGGCATGTTCGCCTTTGCCATCTGGGATGGCGTAAAAAAATCCCTTTTCCTCGCGCGCGACCCGTTCGGCATCAAGCCGCTCTACTGGGCGGACGACGGCAAAACCTTCCGCGCCGCGTCGCAGGTCAAGGCGCTGCTCGCCGGTGGCCAGATGGATACCTCGCCCGAACCGGCCGGGCACGTCGGATTTTTTCTCTGGGGCCATGTCCCCGCGCCTTACACGCTTTATCGCGGCATTCGCAACCTGCCCGCCGGCCATTGGCTGACCGTTGACGCGCGCGGCAAAAAACGCCTCCGCAGTTATTGCAACATTCCGGATATTCTGGCAGCAGCCGAGGGGCAGACCACTGACCACGGACCATTGACCTCTGACTTCGTTGGTTCTGCGCTCCGCGATTCCGTCCGGCATCATCTCGTCGCTGATGTGCCGGTCGGCGTGTTCCTTTCGTCGGGCTTAGACAGTTCGACCCTCACCGCGCTGGCCTCGGAATTCGGCGGTCAACTGCGCACCGTCACCCTCGGCTTCGAGGAATACAAGGGAACCGCCAGCGACGAAACAACTTTGGCCGAGGAAGTGGCGCGGCATTACGGCACCAACCACCAGACCATCTGGGTGACCCGTAAGGATTTTGAGAAAGACCTGGATCGGCTGTTGCACTCCATGGATCAGCCGAGTTGCGATGGCGTGAACAGTTATTTCATCAGCAAAGCCGCCACGCAAGCCGGATTGAAGGTGGTGCTGTCTGGTCTGGGCGGCGACGAAATGTTTGGCGGCTATCCCAGCTTCAGTGAAATCCCGGGCGCCGTCTCCGCGCTCCGGATCTTTCCGCGATGGCCTGCGCCGGGCCGCGCCTTCCGCGCGGTCACGTCCACTTTTTTATCGCGCCTGACCTCGCCGAAATATGCCGGGGTGTTTGAATATGGTGGCACCTACGGCGGTGCCTATATGCTGCGGCGCGGCATGTTCATGCCGTGGGAACTGCCGGATATCCTCGACACCGACCTGGTGCGTGAAGGATGGAATGAACTGCAAACAGTGACGCGGCTCGAAGACACGGTCAAAGGCATCCATACGCCGCATCTGAAAATCTCCGCGCTGGAAATGACCTGGTATATGCGCCACCAACTGTTGCGCGACACGGACTGGGCCAGCATGGAACATTCGTTGGAAGTCCGCGTGCCGCTCGTGGACGTGCAACTGTTGCGCGACACCGCGCCCATGTTCACGCGGAATCCGCACCCGACCAAGCGTGACATGGCGCTTACGCCCAGTTCCCGGCTTCCCGACTCCGTTTTGAACCGCCACAAGACCGGCTTTACCGTGCCGGTCAGAGACTGGCTGCTGGAAAAAAATCGCGAGTCAGAGTCGGGAAAACCAATATTCATCGAGCGCGGCCTGCGCGGATGGACCAGATTGGTTCACGCGCGTTTCCTTTCCGGCGTTTCGTCTGCGTCGCTCCGCGTTTCGTCCCGCGCTGCGCGGTCAGTTTCTCTAAGCCAGCCGGCGGCTAATGATCGGATTTCATTTTCCACATCAGTCCCTCGCCGCATCCTGGTATTTCGCATCGGACAGCTCGGCGACACGATCATTGCGCTGCCGGCGATGCAGGCCATCCGGAACCGGTTTCCGGACGCGCATCTGACGTTGTTATGCGACCGCCACCCCGGCAAATCTTTTGTGCTGGGATCCGATTTGCTGGGCCGGTGCGGCCTGTTTGACGAGTTCATGTCCTATCCCGTTCATGAAAACCAGAACTTGTCCAGGCCCTGGACAATGGTTCCGATTCTCGCCGCCATTCGCCGGAGAAAATTCGACACCCTGGTTTATCTTTCCCCATCGGTGCGTTCCCCGGAGCAGGTCAATCGCGACCGGAATTTTTTCCAGCTCGCCGGCATTAAAAATTTCATAGGTATGAGCGGCTTTGCCGCGCAGCCAGAAAAAATTCCGGGAAAACCTCTGCCCCGCTTGCCATCGGAGGCGGACCAGCTTCTCGACCGGCTCCGGGCGGACGGTATTCCGGTTCCCCCGCCGGGACAGGCCCGTGCTGATTTGGGGCTGGATATTTCGGAGGAAACGGAGTTGGCCGCGTGGCTCGCCTGCCTGCCCGCCGACCATGACCGTCCCTGGATCGGGGTGGGGCCGGGTTCCAAAATGCCGGCCAAACGCTGGCCGGAAGAACGGTTCCGCGAGGTGGTGGCGGACTTGATAAAAAAAAATGCCGTCTGGCCCGTGGTGTTCGGCGGGAGCGAGGATGTCGGTCTGGGAAACCGGCTGCTGTCAGCCTGGGGCTGCGGTTACAACGCCGCCGGAAAACTCTCCCTGCGTGGTTCAGCGGTGGCATTGAAACATTGCGCGCTCCTGCTGACCAACGACACCGGCACCATGCATCTGGGGGCGGCCGTGGATATTCCCTGTGTCGCTGTTTTTTCCTCCCGTGCCGCGCCGGGCGTCTGGGAGCCTTTGGGCGGCGGCCATCGCATTTTGCGTTCCGACATCGAATGCGAAGGCTGCGGTCTGGTCGAATGCGTGGAGCGCAAGATGGAATGTCTGCAACGCATCACGACCGGTCAGGTGCTTCAGGAATGCGAGTCAGTGCTTGCGGAACGAAACGGTTCGTTGACCGCGATCCGCTGATTTCCGCATTCAAAATTTAAACCCGCTTTAAAAATGGATTTGATACTCGAACCCGGCCGCACCGAGAAAAATTACTGGCGCGACCTCTGGCGCTACCGCGAGCTGTTCATCATCCTCGCCTGGCGCGATGTCACCGTGCGCTACAAACAGACCGTCATCGGTGTGGCGTGGGCCGTCATCCGGCCGCTGCTGACCAC
>Ga0181528_10001469_pt1 | contig 14662 bp, 16 predicted proteins | sample PEATcosm2014_Bin_47_FD_119742 | JGI IMG/M metagenome (GOLD analysis project Ga0181528, IMG submission 119742) | Peatland microbial communities from MTU Mesocosm Facility, Houghton, MI, USA - PEATcosm2014_Bin10_10_metaG | ecosystem: Environmental > Terrestrial > Soil > Wetlands > Peat | place...
CAAAGGGCGAATGGGTTCGCGTGAGCGATAGCGATAGAGGTTCCGATTCGGATGCGCACTTTTCGGCCGACGGCAAATTGATTTTTTTTGGTTCTGAGCGGGACGGCTTCGGCTGCGTGTGGGCTCAAAGGCTCAGACCGGACATGCATCCGGACGGTAGACCCTTCGCAGTGTACCACTTCCATGAACGCAAGCGCCCCATGGGAGCGCATTCGACTGTCGGGTTGGCCGTTGGCCCACGTGCAATCGTCTTTTCGCAGCGTGAACTGGCTGGCAACGTTTGGCTGCTTGAGCCGGCGAGGAAGGACGCGCACTAACACATACGCGTTGCCGGGCAAGGAACGGGCCAAGAATTCGGGCCAGGCGCAAATGCAGGCCGGATCTCTCCCAGAGGGTCCTTTTTTAGCCTCGTGGGATTCGGAATGAATACTCGCCCGTCCCGCAGTTCTCCCATTGGACAAGTGGGCTTATCGTAGATTGACCCCAACTGACCTTCGAGGAAGTCAAATGCGGGTTTTACACCGCCTAAGCGGCCCTCACCTTCGCCTACCCGGGTCCCCAGATCCGCAGCCGAGCCGCTAGATCAGCTGGCGTCCGCCCCACCTCATCTACGCACTCGCCTCCCGTCCGAAGACGCGGGCGAAGATCTTGTCCACGTTGCGCAGTTGGCGCTCCACCGAGAACGCCGCGGCAATGCGCTCCGGCGTAAGAAAGGCGCGCACCTCGGGGTCGGCCTCCATCATGGCGCGGAAGTCGCCGTCCTCCTCCCAGGCGCGCATGGCATTCGACTGCACCAAAGCGTAAGCCTTCTCGCGCAGCATGCCGGCGGCCACCAGATCCTGCAGGAGCGGGCTCGAAAAGACCAGTCCCTTGGTCAAATCGACATTGCGGCGCATGCGCTCGGGATAGACCACGAGCGTGTCCACCAGGCGAGTCGTCTTGGCGAATAAATAGTCGGCCAGGATGGTGGAATCGGGCAGGATGACGCGCTCTACGGAGGAGTGCGAAATATCGCGCTCGTGCCACAGCGCCACGTTTTCGAAAGCCGCCTGGACGTTCGATCGGACCACGCGCGCCAACCCGCAGATCTGTTCGCTGGTCACCGGATTGCGTTTGTGCGGCATGGTGGAGCTGCCCTTCTGTCCGCGCGAGAAATATTCTTCCGCCTCGCGCACCTCGGTACGTTGCAGATGGCGCACCTCGAGAGCGATTTTTTCGCACAGCGCGGTGGCCAGCGCGAGCGCGGAGACGAAGAAGGCGTGGCGGTCGCGCTGGATCACCTGCGATGCCACCGGGGCCGGCTTGAGATTCAGGCGCGCGCAGATGAGTTCTTCGGTTTCGGGCGCGAAATGCGAGAAGGTTCCTACGGCGCCGGAGGTTTTGCCGACGCGCAGGTCTTCGGCGGCGGCGCGCAGGCGTGCCAGGTCGCGGCCCGATTCTTCGTACCAAATGGCCAGTTTCAAGCCGAAGGTTATGGGCTCGGCATGGACTCCATGGGTGCGGCCGATCTGCACGGTGTGCTGGAATTCGAGCGCGCGCCGTTTCAGCACGGCGCGTAAATCCTCCAGCCCCGCAATGAGTAGCGCGGACGCCTGCTGCAGCAGCAAAGCCTGCGCGGTATCGACGATGTCGTTGGAGGTGAGGCCGTAGTGCAGCCAGCGGGACGCCTCGGCGTAACCGGCTTTGGCCATGGTTTCGGCGACGGCGGTAGTGAAGGCAATCACGTCGTGCTTCACCTGCTCTTCGATCTCGTGAATTCGCTTCACCTCGAAGCCGGCGTGGCGGCGCAGCAGGGTCGCGGCGTCGGCGGGAACAACGCCCAGTTCGGCCAGCGCCTCGGTAGCCGCGAGTTCCACTTCGAGCCATTGTTGGAAGCGATTTTGGTCGCTCCAGATCCGGCCCATTTCGGGCCGCGTGTATCGGGGAATCATAGAGAAAAGCGGTCAGCCTTTCAGCTTAGCGCGTCTGCGTGAGGCGCAATGAAAACCATTTCTCACCGCAGAGGCGCTGAGACGCTGAGGAAAAAGAAAAAGACAAAATCAAAAACCGGAGAGCGCTGAGGTGGCGGAGGACGCAGAAGGGAAGGTTTTGGGGAGTTAGAAACGGAAAACTTCCGAGGGCGTATTCTGCGTCGCGATCGACATGCGCGTCGCCAGGCCGCGGCTTTCAAGGGCCTGGGTGGCGAACATATTGACGATGGCCGGATGATTATTCTGTTCGCTGAGATGGCCGAGCACCAGGTTGTTGGTGCAGGAGTCGAGGTCCTGCGCCAGAAACTCGGCCATGACGTGGTTGGACAGATGTCCCACGCGGCTCATCACGCGCTGCTTGACGCTCCACGGGTACGGCCCGACCTTGAGCATGTCGAGATCGTGATTGGCTTCGAGCAGCAGCAAGTCGGTGCGGCGCAGGTGAAACTTGATGGATTCCGGGATGTAGCCGAGGTCGGTGGCCACGCCGATGCGGACCCCCTGCGCTTCGAAGGCGAAGCCCACCGGGTCAATGGCGTCGTGAGGGATGCCGAAGCTCTGCACGTCGATGTCGCCGATGCGCAGCCGGGCGCCGGCTTGGAAGGGCTCCAGGCGCGGCTGGGTTTCTCCCCAATCGATAGCCGGCGCGGTGAGCCGCGTCATGTAGATGGTGGCGGCGATTTTCTTGTTGCGCGCCAGCACGGGCAGACCGGACACGTGATCGGAATGCTCGTGCGTGATGAGGATGGCGTCGAGCGTTTCCAGGTGCTCGCCGATGGACTCCAGGCGCTTGGCCAGTTCCTTCATGCTCAGGCCGGCGTCCACCAGAATGCGCGTCTTGTCGGTGGCCAGCAGGGCGGCATTCCCGGAGCTGCCGCTGGCCAGCACGCAGAACTTGACGATGAGGCTTCCTCCCTTGAACACTCCAGAATACTACGAATCGCTCGGAAACAGAATAAGGTAAAAATGTTTGGGTGCAGCGTAGGCCCCGGCTCGGCGTTTCTACTTTGCGCGAACGAACAAATTTAAGATTTCTCGCAGAGACGCGGAGACCGCGGAGAAGGATTTTTGAGGGTTCTCCGTGTTCTCGGCTGCAAGTCGGGAATTCGCCTATCAGCGAACCTGCCATACGGAACGGCATGAGAAGCGCCTTCGACACTTGCCCATATAGTGGCGGCAGTTGCCCAGCGTGCCCGACAGTACCGGCATCTGTCTTAACAAGTGCTTTGTTTTCAACAGCTGATTTGGGACACAAAATTGCCATCACTCATGTATATGAAGGTTCTCGCTTTTGCAGTTCTGGCATTCGCCGCGGCCCTACGCGCCGAAACTGCGCCAGTCGATATTGCCAGGCAACTTTACGATACGGGAATGCAACAAACCGCGGAGGGGAAACTTGCCGAAGCCCGCTCCACATTCCAAGGCTTGATCGACCGCTATCCGAAAAATCCGCTGGCGATCGACGCCAAAGGCGCCATCGATGCCACCCTGCTCTTCGAAGAGGGACAGGCGCGGGCCAAGGCCGGCAGGTATGAGACGGCGCGCGTAGCGTACGAGACTTTGATCGCGGTGTATCCGGAAAATCCGCTGGGGGCGCGCACGAAGTCGGCCATCGAGGGTATCGCCGAAAAGGACAAAGCCTCCTGGCCGCTGTTGCGATCGGTGGAATTTCGCGATGTCGCCGCGGTCCCGCCCGACGAGATTCGCGCCGAAATGGAGGCGCGGGAGATTCGCCTGAACATCGGCCAACCGTGCCATTCCAAAGATGTGAAGCAGGCCAAGGTGGCGCTGGAAGAGATCCTGGCGGAGAAGGGCTTGGGACGCCTGAAGGTGGACGCACGCACGCGGACGGTCTCCCCGCACTCGGTGGCGGTGATCTTTACGGTGGAGAAATCGCATGCCTGGCTCTGGCGAACGAGGGCATCGGCTGCCACGGAGTAACTGCAACTCGCGCGGCGGGCGCACTCAGTTATGATTGAATTTAATTCCACTACATCCGAGGAGATGGAATGTTCAATCGGGTTGCATTCGTTACCGGCGCGAGCCGCGGCATCGGCCGGTCGATTGCATTGACTTTGTGCCGCGCCGGTTTCGATATCGTGGTGGCCTCGCCGGAAATCGAAAATAATGAGGCTGTGGCCGAGGAAATTCGCGCCTGCAGCGGCGAGGCGATGACCTTGAACCTGGACGTGACGTCGGTCGAATCCGTCAAGGAAGGGTTCGCCAAGACGCTGGCGGCGAAAACCCGCGTCGACGTGCTGGTGAACAACGCCGGCATCACGCGCGACGGGCTGGCCATCCGCATGAAGCCGGCCGATTGGGACCTGGTCCTCCGGATCAATCTGCAGGGAGCTTTCCTCTGTACGCAGCAGGTGCTGCCCAGCATGATGCGCAACCGCTGGGGCCGGATCGTGAACATTGCCTCGGTGGTGGGACAGGCGGGCGCTCCGGGACAAGCCAACTACGCCGCCTCCAAGGCCGGTCTGATCGGCCTCACCAAAGCTCTGGCGCAGGAAATGGCGTCGCGGAACATCACCGTGAACGCCGTGGCTCCCGGATACATCGCCACCGACATGACCAAGGTGCTGCCGGACGAGGTGAAGCAGAAAATCCTCGCTTCCGTGCCCCTGGGACGCATGGGCACGCCGGAAGATATCGCCGCGGCGGTAAAGTTCCTGGCGAGCGAGGACGCTTCTTATATCACCGGACAGGTATTGGCCGTCAACGGCGGCATGTACATGTAGGCGAATTTTTTCGCAGGTGTCACGAAAGAAAACGGCCGACTCGGGTAACAATAGTCTGGAGGCTTTTGCGATGCCCAGACCTGCTCATTTTGAAATTCCCTCAGACAATCCCGAACGTGCCATGGCGTTTTATGCCGCCGTATTCGGATGGACTTATCAGAAGTTTGCCGGGCCCGTGGATTATTGGCTGATCACCACGGGGCCGAACGAGGAACCCGGCATCAATGGCGGAATCCTGCCCCGCCGCGACCCGGCGCAGCCTTGCGTCAACACCATCACGGTCGCCGATTTGGCCGCCACGCAGGCGGCGATCGAGGCGCATGGCGGGTCATGCTGCCTGCCGAAGATGCCCGTGCCCGGCGTGGGGTGGCTGGCCTACTACAAAGATCTCGACGGCCATATTTTCGGCTGCATGCAGATGGACTCCTCGGTTAAGATGTAACCGCGAGGTGCCCTACGATTCCGATACCGCCATAGGCGGTCCGCATCGCCCGTTTCCGACAACGCGACACTCGCTCATCGTGAGCGCCGCGGGCGCCGGGAGTCTGGCCCGCGAAGCGCTCGATTCGATAGTCGAGGTGTATTGGAAGCCGGCGTACAAACACGTGCGCATTCAGTGGAAGCGGTCCAACGAAGAGGCTAAAGATCTGGTGCAGGGCTTCTTCGCCGCCTTAATCGAGCAGCAAATCCTGGCCGGCTTCGACCCGTCCAAGGCGCGCTTCCGCACCTATTTGAAAGGCTGCCTGGACCATTTCGTCATGAAGCAGGATGAACATGCGAGCCGCCTGAAACGCGGCGGCGGGATGTCGGCTGTGTATGATTTCGAGGCCGCGGAGCGTGAAATCGCGGGCGCGCCGTCGGTGGAAGACATCTTCCTGCGCGAATGGCAGCGGCAGATGTTCGCCCTGGGGCTCGAAGACCTGCGCGCGTATTGCGAGAGCGCCGGAAAGACCGTCCAGTATGCCGTTTTCGCGCAATACGACCTTGCCGAGGACGAGCGGCCCAGCTACGCCGAACTCGCCGGGCAGCACGGCATCCCCGTCACCAGCGTGACCAATTATCTGGCCTGGGCGCGCCGTGAATTGCGCCGCCTGGTTTTGCTGCGTTTGAGCTCGGTCACTTCCGGCGACCCCGAACGCCAGGCCGAGCAGCACGTGCTATTCGGAAAATGATATGAGCTTTCTACCCGATCGCGCCCTCGACCATCTTCGCGACGTCGCCGAAACGCCCGACTTTTCGGAGACGCGCTACCAGGTGGAGGAAGAGATCGGCCGCGGCGGCATGGGCATCGTTTACCGCGCCTGGGACGCGCAATTGGAGCGGCGCGTGGCGGTCAAGGTGATGAACGCGGGATACGCCATCAATCGCGAGGCGAAACTGCTGGCGCAGCTCGAACATCCCGGAATCGCGCCGGTTTACGATGCCGGCGCACTTCCCGACGGGCGCTGCTATTACGCCATGCGGCTGATTCAGGGCCGCCGTCTGGACGAGTTTCTGCGCGCCGAACCGGCATTGCCTGCGCGCCTGCGGCTGTTCGAAAAAATCTGCGAGGCGGTGGCTTTCGCTCACAATCGCGGCGTAATCCATTGCGATCTGAAACCGCAGAACATCATGGTCGGCGAATTCGGCGAGGTCTTCGTGGTGGATTGGGGCGTGGCTCGCGCGCTGGATGGCGCGCCGGCGCCGCCCGCGGGCACTCCGCCCTACATGGCGCCGGAACAATCGGGCGGAGGCGCGGACGCCCGCACCGATGTTTTTGCGCTAGGCCGCATTTTGCGGGACCTCATGCCCGATCCGCCGCCTCGGCCCTTGGCCGCTATCGCGCAAAAGGCCTCGGCGCGGGATGCCGCGGCGCGCTTCGCCAACGTGCAGCAGCTCGCCGCGGACGTAGGACGGTTCCTGGACGGACAACCGGTGGCAGCGTATCGCGACACCGTGCCCGAGCGGCTGGCGCGTTTTGGCCGGCAGAATCAGGTATTGCTCCTGCTGCTCGGGACGTACCTGGCGGTGAAATTATTTTTGTATTTTCTGGCGCCGGCATTAAAATAGACAGCTGATTCACGGAACAAGGCAGCGAGGGGACAGACGATGAACAAACCTGTAGTGGGACTGATTGCCGGCGCCGTTCTCGGCGCCATCGATGGAGCAACGGCCTGGTTCACGCCGGCAGTCCGTTCGGAGATGACGACGATCCTGATGGGATCGAGCGTAAAAGGGATGGCGGTGGGTATCATCTGCGGCTTCCTCGCGCGCAAAGTGCATTCGACGGCGGCCGGTCTCGCGGCGGGCGCGGGTTTCGGCCTGCTTTTTGCGTACCTGGTGGCGCTGATGCCCGAACCCGACGGCACGCATTACTATTTGCAGATCATGGTGCCCGGCTTTGTGCTGGGGGCGCTGATCGGTTTCCTCACGCAGAAGATGGGAACGGCGCCGGCAAAAGCGTGACGAGCGGGCTAGCTCAGCTTCACAATAAAAAATTTGGCCACAGATGAACACAGATAAACCCAGATAAGAGGGAGCAAGTTTTCCTTGTCTGTGTTTCTCTGCTTTCATCTGTGGCTAACAATCATGTGCGCAGGCGTTTGCCGAGTTCGGCGATGCGGTGGAGCATCTCCCGGCGGGCGGCGGAGTAGACCTTCACGTCGCGATTGCCGGAGAGGGCGCACTCCAGGCAGACCGCTTCGCACGAGACAAATTCGGCGGCGGCGTGGGCGACTGCGGACGCGATGGAATCGGGTATGGAGCAGACACCATTGGCGTCGGCGTGGAGCAGGTCGCCGGGGCGCACTTCCATGCCCCCCACGCGCACGGGCTGGTGGACGGACGTAATGTGGCTGTAGGCGTGAGAGCAAATCACACCGTTACTGAAAGCGGCGAAGCCGAGGCGGCGGACCTGGTCGAGGTCGCGCGCGGGACCGCTGGTGACGATGCCCACTGCGCCGAACGAGCGATAGCTGGCGCACATGACTTCGCCGAAGGTGGCGCCAACGGCCGGGTCATCGAGGTCCTGGAAGACCACGATGGCGGGGCCGGGAAGTTCGGCGAAGCGCGCCACCTGTTCGTCGAGGCCGCTGTAGACGTCGCCTTCGCCGCGCACCCAGGCGGTGCGCATGGTGGCAGTGGAGGCGTAGCCGACGATGGGAGGCATCTCGGGGAAACAGGCGCGAATGCGCGCGTCCATGTACCCCGCGCTGCGCGGCCGGACCTCGAAAAGCTCGATGACGTTCGATATGGTGGGCGTGTCGTAGCGCGCCAGTAGCTCAAGTTCGTCGGATGAAATAGGCATCCACTCCAGGATACTCGTGTAAGCTGTTACCTATGATGAAATGGATTCCTCTTCTTGCGGCCGCCACCGTTCTGCCGGCCGCTACACCGGACAGCAAGACGGAGAAAGAAATCATGGCGGCGATGAACGTCTACAAACAGGCGATGGTCAAGAAAGACGCCGCCGCGCTGCAAAAGGTTGTAAGCGACGATTTGGTGTACACGCACTCCAACAATCTCCACCAGGATAAAGCGGCGCTGATCGAGAGCCTGAAAGGAAACTCGATCACCGAAGATATCGACTTCAAGGATCTGAAGGTGCGCGTGTACGGGAACACCGCGATAGTGGTTGGCGACGTGGATTTCCATATGGACAACGGCGGCGTGAAGAGCGTGAGCCATCTCAATGTCCTGCACGTGCTGGTAAAGGGTCCGCTGGGCTGGCAATTGGTGGCGCGGCAGGCGGTGAAATATCCGGACGCCGCGCCCGCCAGTAAAAAGTAAAAGGGGGCCGGGCAAGCGGGGGGCTAGATTAGCCGGCTTACACGGCGCCCGGCAAATTCTCTCCGGCTTCGCGGCGGCAGGTGTTCGGGCACGAAACCGAAGAAACTCCTCCGGCTGCGGTGACTGGCTTGTTCCGAGGCGGGCCGAACCCTGTCGCGGACGCTATGAATGGCCCTCGCCCAGGAGCGAGCTTCGCTCCCCTGGACAAGCTGAATGAAGCATGTCCCGCGGCGCGGCGCCAAAGCGACGAGCTCAGCTTGCGACTGTCCTAGTGGATGCGCCTCATGCCGTCGGAATCGCTGCGCGTCCAACCGAAGTCGTCGCGCAGCTCACGGCGCAATTCCTGGCGATACTCGCGCGCGTCGCGGCGCGCCTCGGCGGCATACCGCTGGGCCTCCAGGCGATACTCCCGCGCTTCGCGCCGGGCGTCGCGGGCCTGTTCGCGCGCCCACTGGCGGGCTTCCCGCGCCTCATGGCGAGCCCAACGCGCTCCGCAGTCGACGCGCGCAAACGCCGCGGTCACCAGAATGGCTGCAATCAACAGGAATTTCATGCCGGCTCCTTCACTTAATTTACTCGCGAAAACCGATTTGGTTACGCCGGCGCGCCAAAAAATTGTCGCCGCGCCGGATGTTTGCCGCGCGTCGGCGGACCGCTGGCCGTATTTTCAATGCCTTAGAGCGGCAAGCGAAATGCGAATCGGGTGGGCGTATGAGAGTCGCCATGCACACTGACGTTGCTTTGCTGCCGGGCCGGACTGCCCCGGTCAATCGACAGCCGAGTTCATCGGCAGCGGCCTCCGGGCCCACGAAACCGGCCGCGCATCCAACCGGACCCACCGAGTCGACCGGCATCTTTGCCAGCCTGTTTCAGAAGTTGAGCGGCGGTACGGCGGCAACCGGACTGGCCAGCAACACGGTATCTCCGGCCCGCATTTTCGGCGGCGCGTCAAGTGTCACCAGCGGGGGCGCGGCGGCTGCCAATAGTCCCGCCACGGCCACCGCGGCAAATGGCGCTTCCGCCGCCACCGCACCTACGGGTACTCCCGCGGCGCCGCAAACCCCCGGAATCCAGGCCCTGGTCAGCGCCATCATGAGCGGTTCTTTCACGCCGACCTTTGTCACCGATTCCTCGCAATTACAGGAAACCACTCCGGCCGGAACCGATACCATGCCGAATTTTTACTACGCCTCCAATGCGACAGCCGGCCAGCTCGCCTCGTTATTGGGCGGCACGGTGGTACAGAGAACCGCGTTCGGACAAGATCAGGGCTGGAACGAGCCGCTGGCCAATTTCATTCAATTGCCCAATGGCCAGACGTTTAACGCCGCCGATATCGCCTATTACGCCAACTGCGGATCGGAAGGCGCGGCGCAATTGACCGCGGACATTACCGGGACAATCAACGAGGGCTCGGCATGGACGAATTACTACATGAACGGGGGAGCAATGCCGACCTTCCCGACCGGATACGTCGGCCCGCCGATTGCCGGGATGACTTATCCGGCAGGCTCGATTGGCGCCGATGGCAACGTAGTGAATCCGGCTATGCACAGTTGATAAGTACAGATAGGGCGTTTCCTAAGAGCTTTTGTCAATTCCCGGCGGCATTCTAAGCTGATACATTCGAGACGGAAGGAACATGGGCGGAAACGGGCAGGCAATCGCAACGCGCCAACCGCGGCGCGGATTCATTCTGGTCACGATGCTCGTGAGCCTGACGATTCTGCTGGCATTTTTGGGGTTGGCGATCGACGTCGGATTCGAGCAATACATGAAGATCCGCATGCAGACCGCCGCCGATGCCGCGGCGTTGGGGGGCGCACGCGAGTTATCCGCGAGCGGTACTGGCAACCTGGTTTCCGCGGCTCGCGGCGACGCCGCGACAAATGGCTTCACCAACGGCCAGAGTTCAGTCACGGTCACCGTCAATAACCCGCCCACCACGGGCTACTCCACCAGCAACAGCACGGCGGTGGAAGTGATCATTTCGCAACCCGTCCCCACCTTTTTCATGCAAGTGCTGGGATTCTCGTCGGGAACGGTACGGGCGCGCGCTGTGGCACAAACCGAAGGCGGTGGCGCCAGCGCCTGTTTCTACACGCTCGACCCCACCATGAGCAACGCATTCAGCGTGAGCAACGGCGTTAACGTCTCGTCCTCCTGCGGAATCATCGTCGACTCCAATAGCAGTACCGCACTAACGGCCACCGGCGGCGCGCATTTGTCGGCGCCTTCCATTTCGGTGGTCGGCAAATATACCGAGAACAACGGCGCCAGCATCAGCCCGGCGCCGACCCAAGGCGCGTCTCCGGCAAGCAATCCGTTTTCTTCCCTGGCGGCGCCCTCGGTAGGAGCCTGCAATTACACCAACTACACTGCCGGCGGCGGGCAAACCGTCACCCTCAACCCGGGTGTCTACTGCAATGGCATCAATATCGCCAATGGCGTGACGGCGACGTTCACTGCCGGCACCTATATTCTCAAAGGCGGCGGGTTCACGCTCGGCGGCGGCGCCAAAGTCACCGGGAACGGCGTGATGTTCTACGACACTTACGCCACCGGATACTCCTATGGGCCGATCAATTTCGCCAACGGGACCACCGAAACCTTCACTGCCCCTACCACCGGAACATACGCCGGCATCCTCTTCTTCCAGGACCCAACGGTATCCGGCGGCGCCGCCAGCAGTTTCGCCGGCGGGACCAACGCCAATCTGGCGGGAACGCTCTACTTCCCCACCACGGCGCTGTCGTTCTCCAACGGCGCCAGTGCCGCCTACACCATCATCGTCGCCGATAGCGTCAGCTTCACCGGCGGGGTCACGCTCAACAACAACTATTCCTCTTTGCCGGGTGGAACCTCACCCATCAAAGGCGGCCAGGCGCTGAGCGAGTAAATATGCCGTCGCGACGCGGGATCGCCACCGTCGAATTCGCTCTCATCGTGCCGTTGCTGCTGCTTCTCGTGGCGGCCGTGGTGGATTACACTTTGCTGATGCGCGCCGCCATCGCCGTGGGCGATGCCGCACGTGCCGGCGCGGAGTTCGGGAGCATCAGCGCCGCCAACGCCGCGAATACCTCCGGAATCCAGACGGCGGCGCTCAACGCCGCTCCCGATATCGCCGGCCTCAGCGCCACGGCGGCGAAAGTTTGTTCGTGTTCCAACGGAAATACCGTCAATTGCAGCGGCGGCACCTGCCCCTCGGGCCCGGTACGCACGTACGTGCGAGTAACCGTACAGACCACCGTCAGTCCCATGTTCACCTATCCCCAACTGGGCTACACGGGCGCGGTAAAGGCCATGGCGACGATGAGGGCTCAATGAAGGGCCGGCGCGGCAGCACGATGCTGGAAGGCGCTTTGGTAATGACTACGTTCGTCATCCTCCTGGTGGGCTCGATGGATTTCGGACGCTTGGGGTTCGCCTACAATTCGGTGACCTTCGCCGCCCATCAGGCGGCGCGATTCGCGGCCACCAACGGCAGCTCCAGCGGACACGCCGCATCGGTGGCCACCATCCAGGCGAACGCCGACAGCAATCTGTTGGGCCTGGACGCCAGCAAGCTGACCGTTTCCGTCACCTGGACGCCCAATAACAACCCTGGCAGCCAGGTCCAGGTGGTAGTCTCCTACGGCTTCCAGCCTTTGGTCGTCCCCATATCGTCCACCAGCCTGACGCTCAAGAGCACCGCCGTCGATATTATTACGCAATAACGCGCGGCGAACTGCGCGGCGAGCCGACGCATGCCACCGGTTGACCTTTGGTGATGGGCGGAGTAGCCACGATGTAAAGCACCAGGCCATCCAATGGCGAGCGAACTTCGGCGATCGTCTTGCCGAAGAAGTCGGTGATATGCGCCAACAGCGCGCCTTTCGGGAGCGTCTGATCGCACTCCACCTGGGCGTACAGAATGCCGGTTTCCGGGCTCGTCACCACCTCCGTCGGGTCCAGATAAACGGCTTCCGGCAAGGGCTCCGGGCCGCCTTCTTTCATCCGCAATTCGCGCAGCACGCCGTGAATCCCGTTCACGATCCGCTCCACCGATTCCTCGTCGGAAACGCCCAGGGAGCCGCTTTCGACGGTCATGGCGGGCTTGCCGCGGGTAATCGCGGTGGTAGAGCAGTAGAGGGAACGGGCGGGATCGGTGGGCCGGCCGCGGTCCATCACTACGTGGTCGATGCCGAAAGCCATCGCCAGCCGTGCGATCTCCTGGTCCATTTGGGCGTTGCCGGTGACGTGCCGGTAAACATAGGGCCGGAGCCATTCATTGCCGTCGCCGCAGTGCAGGTCGAGCACGTAATCGGCCGGCTCGATCGCTTCCTTGGTGATGGCATACGCAATCCGCTCCGAAATCGTACCGTCGACCCTGCCCGGATAGACGCGGTTCAAGTTCTTTCCATCCACAGGGCTGAAATAAACCGTCCTCCCCAGGAAAGACGGCATGTTGGCGGCGTGCACCATGATGATTCGGCCGCTCAGCTCGGCGGGATCGATCTGGCCGCGCAGCCTCTGCAACGCCAGGATGGGCGGATATTCATAGCCGTGATTACCGGCGATCAGCGCCAGGACAGGTCCGGGCCGGAAACCGCGGATCACCGTCATCGGAATGACGGTGCCGGGGTCCTGCCCGGCTGGAACCTCGATATGGCGCGACTCGATCGCCGCTGGCGCCTCCATTCCGGGTTGTGGCATCATTTTCGGCTACCCCTTTGACATACTGCCACACCCGCCGCCCCGAATCTCGGAGGTTGGTGCGCGAGCCGCGGCCGCGAGGAAGCGGTCCGCGAACCCGGGTGCCGGTTCGTTGCTAACTTTGGTTGCAGTACGGCCGGTATGTTCATCTCTTTTGAGAGCTTGGATTTTAGAAGATATTATCGATAGTCTTTTGGCGGGAAGGTACCGCCGGAATGTTGCCTACTGTTCAGACCCTGACCCAGCGCCTTGCTGCCGGACGCATGCCGTTGAACGACGTTCTACGGTGTGGGTCGCAAATTATCGATTGTCTGCGGCATGCTCACGAAGAAGGCTGCTGCCATGGCGCCTTGACTCCCGATAGCGTGATTCTCAGCGCCACGGGAGTCGAGCTGCTTCCGGCCGGAGCCGGCGCGGGTGGGCAGGTTACCGCCTACACGGCTCCCGAGGTTCTCTCCGGGCAGGCGCCGGACGCTCGCAGCGATATTTTCTCGCTAGGCGCCGTGCTTTACGAAATGTTCACCGGGCGGCGAGCTTTTCCGGGCGAAACCGCGGAGGAAATCGCGGCCTCGCTGGAGAGCTGCGTGCCGGAGCCGATCGGGGACACAGCCATCGACCGCCTGGTATTAAACTGCCTCGTCAAAGATCCCTCCGGCCGCTGGCACCGCGTGCAGCAGGTCCACATGGAATTCCGCATCCTGCTGTTCTCCGCCAAACGGGCCCAGCAGCTTGCCGCGCCGCGGCACCGCGAATTTGCGCTCCAATCGGAATTGCGGCAGGTGGAAAGCCGCCTCCACGCGCTTCTGGATCAGCAGTATGGAGAAGCCGCAGCCGGAGTTCGGCAGCTATCCGGCGAGTTGCCGCTGGTCGAATCGCAACTGGCGGCACGCCTCGATCGCCAGACCGCCGAGACAGCGGCGGCATTGCAGCATATATCGGCCGAGCTGCCGCTGATGGAATCCAACCTGGCGTCGCGCCTGACAGAGAGCCATGGGGAGGCCAAGGCCGCTTTGGCCCACCTGGCGGCGGAATTACCATTGCTGGAGGCCCGGGTAGCTTCGCGGCTGGAGGAGGCTTATCCCGCGCTGCCGGCGTTGGAATCGCGTCTCACTTCGCGCATCGAGCAGCAGGAAAGCGCCATCGCGAAGGTGCCGGAACTGACGTCGCGGCTCACTTCGCAATTGGAACAGCACGAGAGTGCTCTGGCGGGCGTTCACCAGACTATTTCCGGGCTGCCGGAACTGGCGTCGCGGCTTTCATCGCGGCTGGACCAGCACGGCGGCGCTCTGGCGGAACTCAACTCGCGTGTCGACTCGTGCATCGAGCAGCACCAAAACGCCATCGCGAAGGTGCCGGAACTGGAGTCGCGGCTTACCTCGCAATGGCAACAGCACGAGCGCGCTCTGGCGTGCGCGCAGCAGGCCATTTCCGGGCCGCGGGAACTGGTGACGCTGCCTACCTCGCAATCGCACCAGCGCGAGCGTC
>Ga0181528_10001471_pt1 | contig 14655 bp, 13 predicted proteins | sample PEATcosm2014_Bin_47_FD_119742 | JGI IMG/M metagenome (GOLD analysis project Ga0181528, IMG submission 119742) | Peatland microbial communities from MTU Mesocosm Facility, Houghton, MI, USA - PEATcosm2014_Bin10_10_metaG | ecosystem: Environmental > Terrestrial > Soil > Wetlands > Peat | place...
ATCGCCGACTGGCGCATGCAATGGCGCGAGGGCGATTTCCCCTTCCTGTTCGTGCAGATCGCCAATTTCAAATCGAACGACAGCGAAGTGTGGGCTGTCATCCGCGAGGCGCAGCGGCGCACGCTCTCGGTGGCGAATACCGCCATGGTGGTGACCACCGATATCGGCGATCCCGACAACGTCCATCCCGCCCACAAGCAGACCGTCGGCGCACGCCTGGCGCTGGCCGCACGAGCTCTCGCATACGGCGAGAAGATCGAATATTCCGGCCCGAATTTCCGGCAGGCGGTGCCCGATGGCGAAGGAATGCGCGTCTGGTTCGACCATACAGGCGGCGGCCTGACCGCTAGGGGTGACGCGCTCCAAGGCTTCGAGATCGCCGGAAGGGATGGCCGCTTCGTGTCGGCGTCGGCGAGGATCGATGGCAATACCGTGGTGGTCAGCAGCGCTCAGGTCGCCGACCCGAAGTACGTACGCTACGGCTGGGCGAACGCGCCGGTGATCAATCTGTTCAATGCCGATGGGCTGCCGGCCTCGCCGTTCACCTCGGAAGACGCGATTCCGGCGCGGTAACTGCGTCTGCATCGATCGTCTATACTGGTGCATATGAGTAAGATGCGCACCACCTTGAACCTGGACGAGGAACTTCTCCGTAATGCCCGCGAATACAGCGGAATTCAGGAGAAGACCGCGCTGATTCACGAGGCCTTGCGGGAACTGATCTCCCGCGAGGCGGCCCGTCGCCTGATCGCGCTTGGCGGAACGATGCCCAACGCCCAAGCGGGAAGGCGCCGGCGGTCTGCCAAAGTGCGATGACCCTAGTGGACAAGTCGGTTTGGATCAATCATTTTCGCAAGCCGGAGCCAGGTCTGATTCAACTGCTCACGAACGGATTGGTGGGGTTACACCCCTACCTGGTTGGAGAACTCGCCTGCGGAAATCTAAAGGACCGCGAGCAAACGCTGCGTCTCCTGAGAGCTCTACCCCAGGCGCCTATTGCCGGCGAGACTGAGATCTACTACCTGCTCGATACTCACCGCCTGTGGGGCACAGGCCTCGGCTGGATAGACCTTCATCTCCTGGCCTCCGCTGCGGTCGCCGGTTGGCATCTGATGACGGCCGACGCCGCTATGAAGCGAGCCGCGGCGAAAGCAGGCATTCCGCACTAAGATCGCCCCCGCCCCTACTCCACCCGTTCGATCTTCGCCCCCGCCGCCGCCAGCTTCGCCTCGATCTTCTCGTACCCGCGATCGATGTGGTAGACGCGATCGATCACCGTCTGCCCGCGCGCCACCAGCGCGCCCAGCACCAGCGACGCGCTCGCCCGCAGGTCCGACGCGATCACTCCCGCGCCCGTCAGTTCCCGCGGACCCGCCACGATCGCCTGCCGGCCCTCCAGCCGGATGTTCGCGCCCATGCGGGCCAGCTCCTGCGCGTGCATGAAGCGATTTTCGAAAATCGTCTCCACCACGATCGCGATGCCTTCCGCCTGCGTCATCAGCGCCATATATTGCGCCTGCAAGTCGGTGGCGAATCCGGGATATTCCTCGGTCGTCATATCCACCGATCGCAGCAGAGTCGAGGCGCGCACGCGCATCGCAGTCGCGCTCGGCCGTGTCACTTCTGCCCCGGCCTGTTGCAACTTCGACACGAGCGCTTCCAGGTGCCCGGGAGCGCAATCCGTCACCGTCAGGTCGCCGCCGGTGATCGCCCCGGCGATCAGGAAAGTCCCCGCTTCGATGCGATCCGGGATGATGGTGTGCTCCGCGCCATGCAGCCGTTCCACGCCCTGAATGCGGATCTCGCGAGTGCCCGCGCCTGCGATCTGCGCACCCATTTTGATCAGCAGTTCGGCAAGGTCGGATACTTCGGGCTCGCGCGCCGCGTTGCGCAGCACGGTTTCGCCCTTTGCCAGCACGGCCGCCATCATCAGATCTTCCGTACCTGTGACCGTGATGCGATCGAAATTCACCGTCGCCCCGCGTAAACCGTCGGGAGCCACCGCTTCGATATACCCGTACGCCTGATTGATGTGCGCGCCCAGTTGTTCCAGTCCGAAGATGTGCAGATTGATGGGCCGCGCGCCGATCGCGCACCCGCCCGGCAGCGACACCCGCGCCCGTCCGCAGCGCGCCACCAGCGGCCCGAGCACCAGGCTGGAAGCGCGCATCGTCTTCACCAGCTCGTAGGGCGCCTCGGGGCTCGCAATCTTGGGCGTGGTGAGCCGCACCGTAGTCCCATCGATATCCACCTGCGAGCCGATATCCACCAGCAGGCGCTGCATGGTGCGGATGTCGCGCACACGCGGAATCCGCTTGAGCGTCACCGTCTCTTCGGTGAGCAGCGCCGCGGCCAGCGCCGGCAGCGCAGAGTTCTTCGATCCATTGGTGGGGATTTCCCCCTTGAGGGCAGTTCCGCCCGTGACTACGAATTTATCCATATATGATCGACCCCGCGATTACAGGGCCTTCGAAATCCTTCCGCCCGCCGCCGCCAATCGCCGCTCCGCTTCCTCGCGGCCGACGCCCGCCTTGGCCATCACCACCGCCGTGCGCACGCTCAAGCCCGATTCCTCCAACAGTTCGCCAGCGCGTTGGTACGATACCCCGGCCGCCTGCGCAATGATGCGCCGCGCGCGGTCCGCCAGCTTGCGGTTCTTCGGCTGCACGTTCACCATCAGGTTGCCGTAGACGTAACCCAATCGCACGCACGCCCCTGTAGAGAGCATGTTCAATACCAGCTTTTGCGCCGTGCCGGCCTTCATCCTGGTCGAGCCGGCCACTACTTCCGGCCCTACCAACGGCGTGATGGCGATGTCCACCGCGCGCGTCAGTTCGGACTCCGGCGTGCTACTGATCCCGACCGTCGCCGCGCCCATCCGCCGAGCCTCTGCAACCGCGCCCAATACGTAAGGCGTTCGGCCGCTGGCGGCAATGCCTACCAGCACATCGCCCGCCGTGAACCCGCGCGCCAGCAGATCGCGAACGCCGATAGCGGGATCGTCCTCGGTAGTTTCGGTGGCCCGGCTGAGCGCGGCCTCGCCGCCGGCCATGATGCCCTGCACCATCGTGGGAGGCGCGCTGAAAGTCGGCGGAATCTCCGAGGCGTCCAGCACACCCAAACGTCCGCTCGTCCCCGCGCCGATATAGAACAGGCGTCCGCCCTTTTCGATAGCCGCCACAATCGCATCCACCGCGCGCGCGATCGCCGGAATCTCGCGCGCCACCGCGCCCGCCACAAGAGCGTCTTCCGCGTTGATGATGCGCAGCACTTCCTCGGTGGGCAGCACATCGAGCGATGCCGACGCCGGATTCGATTGTTCGGTGAGGAGCTTCTCCAGCACGTGTCTATCGTTCAGGCTAACATCTATGGGACATGCTTCAGCTTGTCCAAAAGGGAGCGAAGCTCGCCTCTGCCGACTGAAAGCCGGCTTCTTCGAGACACGATGTCCCAGATTAGGTTCGCGTACCGAAAAACAAAAGGGTTAATTCAGATGGCCGGGACATCGGGTCTCGATCGAGCTTCAGCTTGCTTTGGGGCTTGGCCTTTTAGCGGACAAGCTGAGGCATGTCCCACACGTTATATTCAAAGGAGTGCGCTATCTTCTCACCGGCCGCCAGCCTGAGGCCGCAGCCATCCTTCTGGTGGAGAGCGGTGCGCGCGGCATTCTCGAAAAAATGCTCCCGCCGTTGCGGCAATCGTGGGGCAAGAATGTCCGCATCGATCTGGTGAGTTGCTTCGCCACCCTGCCGCAGGGTTTCCCGCCGGAAACCCGCCTCTATCGCGTGGCCGATTACCGCGGACCGGAAGGCCGCGCCAAACTCTATCGCGAGCTGGACGCCAATCGATATTCCCATCTGGGCATCGTCTGCTCCGCCGAACCGCTCATGACGAAATGGAAATGGATGCTCGCCCTGCGCCTTCCGGCAAAGGTGTTCGTCATCAACGAAAACGCCGACTATTTCTGGCTCGACCGCCTCCATTGCGACAATATCTGGACTTTTGTGCTCTTACGCACAGGGCTAGCGGGAGCGGGCGCCGTCCGCATTCTGGCGCGCCTGATTTCCTTCCCGTTCACCTTCGTGTACCTGCTACTCTATGCTGCAACAGTTCATACCAGACGAGCTCTGCGGCGAGGTTGAAATATGAAAACCATCCAGGTGAAGGTTGTCGGCGGTCCCGAAAGTATGGAACTGGTGGAGGCGCCCACTCCCACTCCCGGCCCCAAGCAGGCGCTGGTGAAAATCGCCGTCAGCGGCGTCAATTTCATCGACGTCTATTTTCGCATCGGGCTCTATAAAGCTGATCCGCCGATCGCCCTCGGGCAGGAGGCGGCCGGCACCGTGGAAGCTGTCGGCCCCGAAGTCACCGAGGTCGCCCCCGGCGATCGCGTGGCCTATGCCATGACGCGCGGATCTTATGCCGAATACGCGGTCGTGCCCGCCTGGGCTTTGGTAAAAATTCCCGCTCACGTCGACTTCCATACCGCCGCTGCCGCCATGCTGCAGGGCATGACGGCCCATTACCTGACGCACTCCACCTATCCCCTGAAGAGCGGCGACACCTGTCTGGTACAGGCAGCCGCCGGCGGTACCGGCGGGCTGATCGTGCAGATGGCGAAAATGTTAGGCGCGCGCGTGTTGGGCACCGTCTCCACCGAAGAGAAGGCGCAAATTGCCCGCCAGCACGGCGCCGACGAAACCATTCTCTACACCCAACAGGATTTCGAAGTGGAAGCGCGGCGCCTCACCGGCGGGCGCGGCGTCGATGTGGTGTATGACTCGGTGGGCCGCACCACCTTCGACAAAAGCCTCGGCTCTCTGCGGCCGCGCGGCATGCTCGCTCTCTTCGGTCAATCCAGCGGACCCGTGCCGCCCTTCGATCCGAACATTCTGAACGCCAAAGGTTCGCTGTTCCTCACCCGCCCGAGCCTCGCTTACCACGTCCAAACACGCGAGGAATTGCTGTGGCGCGCGGGCGACGTGCTGAACTGGATCGAAGCCGGCAAGCTCCAACTCCGCATCGACCGAACCTACCCATTGGCCCAGGCCGCCAACGCCCACCGCGCCCTCGAAGGCCGCCATACCACGGGCAAACTATTGTTGACGGTGCCGTAGGACATGCTTCAGCTTGTCCAAACACGACGTGGCGCGGACACTCGTGTCCGCAGCGCCGAGACTCATCGCGGCGCGACGGGTCGAGATGAGCGAGGGACGGTCCCAGGCGGGAGAGTCTCGGGCGGCGGAAACCAAGAACGCCGGCAAGAGTGCCGACGCTGCAGACTAAAGTCCCCGCCACGTCGCTCGGCAGTGTTATCAATCAGATGCCATGAGGTTTCTGGAAAGTCTCGCCCCGGCAGGCACGAGTGCCTGCGCCACGGAGCCAGCCCCCACCCATGACTCTCCAAGCCAAGTTGACGCTCGGCACGGTCCTCCTCGCCACCGTGATCGTGGCCATCTATTCGGTGGTCTATCTCGGCAGCATCATGGACCTGCGCTTCTCCGATGCGTACGACGAAGCCGGCCGGGTGCGCAACATTGCCGTCCAATACGTCACCGACGCCCTCAACAGCCATCCCTTACAGCCGGTAAACGACGTTCTGGCCAGCGATCGCCTCACTCAGCAGCTGGAAACCGAAGTGGGATTCCACAAGGAAATCGTGGAAGTCGCGGTCGTCGATGCCGGCAATAACATCCTGGCGGATAACTTTCCGGACCGCCGCGGTCAGCCCATGCCGCCCATTAAGACCGTTGCGCAACTCGAGCCGTTGGTGCACTCCGGGTGGATCCGCAAGGTGAAGATACTCTGGTCGCACAACATCGATCATTACGAAGTCGATGGCAACCCCCTCGGTCCGCCTCCCATTATCGTGCGGGTCGTGGTACAGCCGGCAACCATCCGCGACATCATGCAGCCGGACATCAAAAAGAGCGCCGGCATCGCCCTAACTAGTGTCGTCTGCGCTATCTGCCTGACGTTCCTGTTCTCGGCCTTCGCGTTTCGCCCGCTGGGCCGCCTCCGCCGCCAGCTCGATCTGCTCGCCAGCGGAGAATATGAACCCGAAAAGACCGCCCACAAGTCTTCCAAAGACGAAGTCTCCATCATGGCCTCGAAAGTGAGCCTTCTGGGCGAGCGATTGCGCGGCGCGCAGTTCGAAGTGTCCGATCTGCGCGGCAATATCGACCGCTTCCTGCAGGATCTGGAAGACGCCGTGCTGATTTTCAATCGCGAGAACCGCCTGGTCTTTGCATCGGGCTCGGTAAGCCGTTTCCTGGGCAAGGAGCGGGCGGCTCTTTCCGGCGAACGGATCGCTGATATCTTCCCGGCCTCCACCAATCTCGGTTTTCTGATCGCCCAGGCCGCCGAGAGCGGCATGCGGATTCGCAATCGCCGCATCCCGCTCGCGTCGCTGGCGGAAGCCGCCGAATCCGGCCCCTCGGTGCTGCTGTCGGTCGACTGGTTGGAGGCGCAAACCGGCGCTCGCACCGGATTGCTGGTGCGTCTCCGCGACCCCGAAGCGCAGCGCCAAATCGGCCGCCAACTGCAAACCGCCGACCGTCTGGCGGCCATCAGCCGCATCTCCGGCGGTGTGGCGCACGAAGTAAAAAATCCGCTCAACGCCATCCTTCTGCATGTCGAAGTGGCGCGCACGCGCCTGAAGCAGGGTGAAGCCGACGTCTCGCCGCAGATGGAAGTGATCTCGCGCGAAATCCTCCGGCTCGACCGCGTAGTGAAGACCTTTCTCGATTTCACGCGCCCGGTCGAATTGAAATACCGCGTCGTACCGCTGCGCGACGTGGTGCGCGAGATCGAGGAACTGACCCGCCCGCAAGCCGAGGCGGCCAAAGTCCGCATGACCGTCGAGCCCGGCTGCGATGGCGTGTATGTCCGCATCGACCGCGACATGTTTAAACAGGCCCTCCTCAATGTCGTGGTCAACGCCATTCAATCCATGAAGGATGGCGGCGATTTGCGCCTGGAGTGTTCCGGCGCGGGCGATACCGCGGAGATTCGCATCGTCGATACCGGACCTGGCATCCCGCCGGAATTGCGGGACAAGGTTTTTCGCCTTTACTTCACCACCAAACAGGGAGGCAGCGGGATCGGACTAGCCATGACATTCCGGATCGTACAATTACACGATGGTACAATCGATTTCAGCAGCGAACCCGGGAAAGGCACGACTTTTGTGATCCGCCTGCCGATTGCCGTGTGAGCGAGGCTTCCGAATGACACGCGCGCCAGTTCTCCTCGTGGCCGTTCTCGCCATCCCTTTGGCCGGGTGCCTGTTGGGCGGCAAACCCAGGACCGTCGCCGCCGCTCCCGCGCCGCCGAAACCGGCTGTGCCTGCCCAACCTCCCGAGCCGCTCTCGATTCCGCAGACGCAGGTGGAACTTCCCGCGCCGCAAACCTTCAATCCCGACGCGCTCATCACCGCACCGCAGGAGGAGCCGCCTCCTCAGGCGCAGAGCAAGCCCGCGGCGCCGGCGAACAAGCCGCCCCGCCCTCCTGCTCCATCGTCCAACAAGCCTGCCGACACGCAGCCCGGCCCCGAGCCCGCAGCCGAACAGCCCGCCGAACCCGCGCGCCCGGCCATCCACGAGATCATGCCGGACGCGGAAAAAAATCGCTTGCGCGATGAGGCCCACGGACACCAGGAAGAGACCCGCAAACTGCTGCGCGAGGCGAAGCCGAAAACCGCCAATCAGAAACGGGCGCAAGACGAGATCAATCGATTTCTGAAGCAATCTCAGGAGGCGGAAAACGCCGGGGATATGCGCATGGCCGACCAGTTCGCCGAGCGCGCCCACATTCTCGCCAAGGAGTTAGAGAGTGGCAAATAACGAGTTCGAGCAGCGGAGGCAGACCGTCACCGCCGGGCTCGCCGAGCACAAGCTCGACGGTCTGCTGGTCTCCTTCGGGCCGAATCTGCGCTACCTCTCGGGATTCACCGGCAGCAACGCGCTGCTGCTTCTGACCGCGTCGCGATCGATTCTCTTCACCGACCCGCGCTACACCATTCAGGCCGGCCAGGAATCCACCTGTCAGGCGCATATTTCGAAGGGTCCGCTGACGGTCGATCTGGTGGCGGCCATCATGCGGTGGCGCTTGCGGCGCGTCGGCTACGAGCCCGCCATGATGAGCGTCGACGCGTTTCAGTCGCTCGAAGCCAAGATTCCCGCGAAAACGGCGCTCGTGCCCATAAAAGGCTGGATCGAGGAACTGCGAACCGTGAAATCGCCCTCCGAGATCGCGCGCATACGCCGATCGGTCGAGACCAACTCGCAGGCCTTCGAACAGGGAGTGGCGCGCGTGAAACCCGGCATGAAGGAGCAGGATCTCGCCGCCGAGTTGGAGTATCGTATGCGCCGGCTGGGAGCGGAGAAGCCGTCGTTCGAGACCATCGTCGCGGGTGGCGAGCGTTCCGCGCTTCCGCACGCGCAGCCCACCGCCGCGCGATTCGAGAACGGCCAACTCATCGTGGTGGACATGGGTGCGCTGCAGGATGGGTATTGCAGCGACATGACCCGCATGCTATTTCTCGGCACGCCTGGAACCAAGGTGAAGCGCACTTACAAGGCAGTGCTCGAAGCGCAGCTCGCCGGCATCGACGCCGTCCGCGCCGGCGCACACAGCGCGGCGGTAGATGCCGCCGCCCGCAAAGTGCTCCGCGGCTATGGACTCGACAAAGCCTTCGTCCATTCCACGGGCCACGGCCTGGGACTCGAGATCCACGAGCCGCCGCGCCTAGGAAAACGGGACAAGAGCCGCCTGAAAGCAGGCATGGCAATCACCATCGAGCCCGGCGTCTACCTGGAGGGCTTCGGCGGCATCCGCATCGAAGACACCGTCCTGGTGACCGAAAAGGGCTGCGAAATTCTAACGCCGACCAGCAAAGAATTGCGCGTGATCTAGAATAAGCGTAAGGGATATGACCGCCGACGAGCGTTTTGACCGCATCGACGCAAACATTGAGCGCCTGAGCGAGCGCATCGAGGCGTCCGTTGTCCGCCTCGGTCGGCTTGAGGACAACTTGGCACGTCTCACGCAGTATGTGCTGGATTTTCGGGGAGAGACCCAAGCCGACTGGAAATCATCGAAAATCGGTTGGACGTTGTGGCCGCGAACATCAACAACATCGAGGCCCGGTTCCCGACCATCACCAAGGCCATTCTCGACTTCGGCAAGCCCACTACGCAGGCTCATTCTCCCCGCCGCCTGACCGAACCGCCATATCCGGACCCTCCACTCCTCTTTACAGCTTGACAACATCCCACTTCCAGGAGCATATTGAAAGTCAGGAGCGGAAACGCCGCTCCGGATCGCGATCTCCCTTCACGGGAGAGCCACTGCTAAGGAGGAAGTTACATAGAACCAGTCCACAAGATGGGCGGCTTTCGGCTTCCTCATCCGGTCAGTTGCGAGTCCTGACGCGCTATTGAAGGTCGTTTGAGCGCCGCGGTCAATGAACCGCTGTCACTATGGCTCGTCACCGGAACCAGGAGTCGGCGGCCGCCCTTTTCTTTTTCACCCCTCCGCGTGGGATAATCGCACTTAGACCCCCACATCGCATGGATCGCGAATTCATCCGGAATTTTTCCATCATTGCGCATATCGATCACGGCAAATCCACCCTCGCGGATCGCCTGCTCGAAGTCACCGGCGCACTTTCCCAACGAGAAATGATGGAACAGGTCCTCGATTCGATGGACCTCGAGCGCGAGCGCGGCATCACCATCAAAGCCCACGCGGTGCGCCTCAACTATCGCGCCGACGATGGCAAGATGTACCAACTCAACCTGATCGACACCCCCGGCCACGTTGATTTTTCCTACGAAGTATCCCGCAGCCTGCAGGCCTGTGAAGGCGCGTTGCTGGTCGTCGACGCCTCCCAGGGCGTGGAAGCGCAAACTCTCGCCAATACCTACCTCGCCCTCCATCACAACCTGGAAATCATTCCGGTCATCAATAAAATCGACCTCCCGTCCGCCGAACCGGAGCGCATTCGCGAACAGATCGAAACCATCATCGGACTGGACGCCCGCGATGCCGTGCTGGTCAGTGCCAAGCAAGGTATCGGAGTACATCAAATTCTCGAGCACATCGTTCATCTGGTGCCGAGTCCCAAAGGCTCGCCGGACGACCCCTTGCGCGCCCTGATCTTCGACTCCTGGTTCGACTCGTACCGCGGCGTCATCATCCTGCTCCGCGTGATCGATGGCAAACTGCGCATCGGCCAGAAGATTCGCCTGTGGTCCAACGGGCAGGTCTTCGAAGTGGAAACCCTCGGCTATCAGGCGCCCAAGGCCACCCCCTGCGACGAGCTTTCCGCCGGCGAAGTCGGCTACCTTTTCGCCAACATCAAGACCGTCTCCGACGCCAAAATCGGCGACACCATCGTGGACCACGAGAATCCGGCCTCCGAGCCCCTGCCAGGCTTCGAAGAAATCAAGCCCATGGTTTTCGCCGGCTTGTACCCGGTAGAATCCCACGAGCACGGCCTGCTGCGCGATGCCCTGGAAAAACTGCGCCTCAACGACAGCGCGTTCAATTTCGAGCCGGAGAATTCGGTGGCGCTCGGGTTCGGATTCCGCTGCGGATTCCTCGGGCTGCTTCACCTGGAAATCGTGCAGGAGCGCCTGGAGCGCGAGTTCAATATCGACCTCATCACCACCGCCCCTGGCGTGCGCTACCGCGTCACCAACACGGTAGGCGAGATTCTCGAGATCGACAACCCCACGCGCTTCCCGGACCCGTCGGAGATTAAACAGATCGAAGAGCCCATCATCGACGCCATGGTCATCACCCAGGAAGAGTTCCTGGGCGGCATTCTCAAACTGCTCGAAGAGAAGCGCGGCACGCAGAAGAAATTCGAGTACATCGGCGGCGGCCGCGTAATGCTCACCTACGAGATGCCGCTCAATGAAATCGTGCTCGATTTCTACGATCGCCTGAAATCCTGCTCACGCGGCTACGCCTCGCTCGATTACCACTTTTCCGGCTATCGCGTTTCGCCCATGGTGCGGCTGGATGTGCTCGTAGCGGGCGATCCCGTGGACGCGCTTTCCATGATTGTCCACAAGGAATTCGCTTACGAGCGCGGCAAGGAGCTGATCTCCCGCCTCCGCAAGCTCATCCCGCGGCAGCAGTTCGAGGTTGCCCTGCAAGCCGCCATCGGCAACAAAATCGTGGCCCGCGAAAGCATCTCGGCGCTGCGCAAGAATGTGCTCGCCAAGTGCTACGGCGGCGATATCAGCCGCAAGCGCAAGCTGCTCGAAAAGCAGAAAGAAGGCAAGAAGCGCATGAAGCGCGTAGGCCGCGTGGAGATCCCGCAGGAAGCCTTCCTGGCAGTCCTGCGAGTGGGCACCTCAGACGCCGAAGAGTAAAGACCTTCTCCGGCAGCGGCCCTAGGAATTCACGCCCGAAGCCAGATAGCCGCCATCCACCGCGATGCATTGTCCGGTCAGAAAGCTGACTGCATCGGAAGACAGCAGCACTGCCAGCCCTACCAGCTCTTCCGGCGATCCGAAACGCTTCATCGGCGTGCGCATCAGGATCTCCTGCCCGCGCGCGGTGTCCATGATCAGGTTGCGATTGAGCTCCGTCGGAAAAACGCCGGGCGCGATAGCGTTGACCACGATCCCATATTCGGCCCACTCGCAGGCCAAACTCCGCGTAAGCGAAAGAATGGCGGTCTTCGCGGCGCAATATGCCGCCACCTGGTGAAACGCCAGGAACGACCCGAGCGAAGCGATGTTGATGATCCGCCCATGCCCGCTCGCAATCAGCAGATCGAAGAACGACTGGCAAGCCCGCAGCACGCTCATCAAATGCGTGTCCATGAGCGCCGAAAACCGCACCTCGTCCACCGATACCGTGGGCTCCTTAAACGTGTAGCCCGCGGCATTGATCAGGATATCGACGCGGCCCAACTTGGCCACCACAGCCTGGCGCAAAGCGTCGATGGTGTCCCGCCTGCGCGCGTCCGCCGTGCACCGGACGGTTTGCCGTCCAAACCCTTCGATCTCCGCAGCCGTCTCATCGACTTCCTTCTCCCGCCGCCCGGTAGCCACGACATGCGCCCCATGCCGCGCCAGCCCGACGGCCAAAGCCCGGCCAATCCCCGAAGTCCCGCCAATCACCACGGCCACCCGGTCCACAATACTCAGTTCGTCAGCGATCATAGTTCAAGCAAAGAATCTCTCACAGAGGCACGGAGGCCGCCGGGAAGACTTTTTCGGCTTTCTCTGTGCTCTCTGTGCCTCTGTGAGAAATTGCCTTTTCCTCATCCCTGACCGGACAGCGAGCCTTCCGCCACCCGCGCGTCCTGCCGCACGCCGACCATCAATTTCATGAAAAGATCCACGGCCGCGGAAGCATTCTGCCCATACCCATCGGCCCCGATTTCCTCCGCGAACATCTGGCTGATGGGCGCGCCGCCCACCGCCATCTTGATGTGCGCGAGCCCCGCCGCCTGGAATCCATCGATGACCGTCTTCATATACGTCATCGTGGTGGTCAACAGAGCGCTCATGCCGATGATATCCGGATGGCACTTCGCGGCCGCCGCCATGAATTTATCCACGCTCTGATCGACGCCGATGTCGTGCACTTCGAACCCGGCGCCTTCCGCCATCATGCAGACCAGGTTCTTACCGATATCGTGCAAATCGCCGCGCACCGTGCCCATCAGCAGCGTCCCCACCCGGTCGGCCCCGCTCTGCCGGGCGCTCAGTAGCGGTTTGAGAACCGCCATCCCCGCTTTCATGGCGCGCGCCGCGATCAACACCTCGGGAACATAAAGAACGTTGTGCTTGAAATCTTCGCCCACCACGCTCATGCCCGCGATCAGGCCGTCGTTCAAAATCTCCTGCACGGCGCGGCCCTCGGCCAGCGCGTCAATGGTCATCTGTTCGACTTCCTTGGCCTTGCCCTCATAGAGGTTTTGATTCATCAGCGCATAGTCAACCATGATGTCTCTCAATAAGGAATCGGCGGTGTGCGGCCCTCGTTCGGATCGGCCCAACGGTCGTTCGGAATAATCGGAGTCCAGCCCGGGCGGCCGGGATCCTGATCGTAGGGATATCCGCCCAGACGCTCAAACAGGTCGTGATACTCCCGCAGTTTCTCGCGATTCAGTCGTACGCCCAGCCCGGGGCAGTCCGGCACGCGAATGGCGCCATTTTCGTAGGGCATCAGGCCGCCTTCAATAATGTCGTCGGTGAGGTGATGATAATGCGCGTCGGCGGCGAAAGAGAGATTAGGGATCACCGCGCCCAGGTGCAGCATGGTGGCGAGCTGAATTCCCAGTTCGCCCGACGAGTGCACCGCGACACCGGTCTGGAAGGTCTCGCAGACCGCTGCGGCCTTTACGCAAGCCCGGATGCCGCCCCAAAACGTCGTGTCGAGCAGAATCACGTCCACTGCCGGATCGAGCGCGTTCGCGGCCAACTGCTCGAAATTGACGACCACCGTATTCGTGGCGAGCGGCACCCGCACCATCTGCCGCGTGCGCCGCATGCCGTTCAATCCGTAAACCGGATCTTCCAGATAATCGTTGCGCAGGCCTTCGATCCCTTGGCCGAAACGAATGGCCTGCTCGGTGGACCATACTCCGTTCGGATCGAAGCGGACGTTATCGCCGGGAAACTTGGCGGCCAACGCGCGATACGCTTCCAGCTCGTAATCCGGATGAAAAACTCCCGCCTTCATCTTGTGCGAGGTAAATCCGAAGCGGCGCTTGAGGCACTCGGCATTCGCCAGCACCTGCTCGACGGTGCGAATTTCGCCCTCGCCGGTCTGCGGATTCGCATACCGGAAGAAGCAGTACGCGGCGAAGGGAACGCGGTCGCGCAACCGGCCGCCGAGGATGTCGCAAACCGGCACGCCCCACGCCTGGCCCAAAATATCGAGGCACGCGAATTCCAGCGCGGCCAACACCTGCGTGCGATTATTGTAAAGTGACGCCGTGGGGTTGGCGATGAGGAAGCGCATTTCCTCCAGCCGCGCCGGGTCGTGCCCCACCAGATATTGCTTCATCGCGCGGAAAACCGCTTCCGCCGATTCGCCGCCGCCGCCCATCTCCCCGAGCCCGATCAGCCCGGTGTCGGTCTCAATTTCCACGATGGTGCGGACGAAGCGCCCCCAGTGACACCCGTTGGCGTGGCGCAGGGGAGCTTCCAGGGGGACCGTCACCGTGGTCGACCGAATGTCCGCGATCCGCATTTCGTTTCATGATACAACAAATTGTAAGCTGAAGAGGATGAACCAAAAACGCGTCGCGATCATCACCGGAGCGGGCCAGGGGATCGGCCGCCGAACCGCCGAAGTGCTGGCGGACAGAGGGTACTCCCTGGCGCTGAACGACATTCGGCCCATCGGCAGCACGCTCTCCGATGCCATCGAAGTTCTTGGCGACGTTTCTAGTGAGAGCGACGTCGCGCGCATTGCCCGGGCCGTCGAACAGCATTATGGCCAGGTCGACCTGCTGGTAAACAACGCCGGCATCAGCTTCATTCGTCCCGCCGAGGAGACCGGCGCGGAGGAGTGGCGGCGTGTTCTGGAAGTCAACCTCACCGGGCCGTTTCTCATGTGCCGAGCCTTCGGCAAAATGATGCTCGCCCGCGGCTCGGGCGCCATCGTCAACGTCGCCTC
>Ga0181528_10001472_pt1 | contig 14652 bp, 3 predicted proteins | sample PEATcosm2014_Bin_47_FD_119742 | JGI IMG/M metagenome (GOLD analysis project Ga0181528, IMG submission 119742) | Peatland microbial communities from MTU Mesocosm Facility, Houghton, MI, USA - PEATcosm2014_Bin10_10_metaG | ecosystem: Environmental > Terrestrial > Soil > Wetlands > Peat | place...
ACACCACCGGCTTTGTTGATCTCGGTGGCTATAGGCTTCCAGCACGACCGGATCGGCGGCGAGGCCGCCGAAGCTTCCCTCCCCTCGGCCATGACGATGACCGGGTCGCGGAGCGCCGCGATCGTATCCATGTGATGTTCGATCAGCAGCACACTGATGCCTTCTCCGGCCACGTCGCGCAGGTGCGCGGCGATATCTCGCGCCAGAGTCGGATTGACCCCCGCCACCGGCTCATCCAGCAGCAGCAGACGCGGTTCGGCCATCAACGCGCGGCCAATCTCCGGCAACTTTTCTGACCGCCCGAGAGGCCCGCGGCGCGATTGTCCCGCACGTCGTAAAGACTCAGCCGGCGGCCGATAGCCAGTGCCTGTTCGCGCGGCACATCGTCGCGGCGGCGCGCCGCGGACGGTCGCGTAATGGCCGGCAGCATGCGTTCGCCAGGCTGCCGTGGACCGTAAAGCAACAGGTTCTCCAGCGCGGAAAGCCGCCGAAACCCGTGCGCGATCTGAAACGTACGCACCAGGCCGGCGCGCGTGACAGGGTCTGGCCGCCACCCGGAGATGGATTGTCCATCGAAACGAATGTCCGCCGGGTCCAGGCGCGACACGCCCGAGACGAGGTCGCACAAAGTGGTTTTGCCGGCGCCGTTGGGGCCGATCAGGCCCGTGACGCCGCCCGCTTCCACGGATAGTTCGACACCGCGCGGGGCGTGAACGCCATCAAAGCTCCGGGTCAGGAAAGGATTTCGAGCAGAGCCACCGGCGGTCACCGTGCATGACGCCCGCGGGAGCGACAATCGAGCCCGCGCGATCACTGGACCGGGTGCCGCGCCGGTGTATTCTGCCCTGGCCCGCCGCGGCAGACGCCGCGAGCCGGCCACGACAGCGAGGTACACCCGATGTCCGCGACTGACACGACCGTGATGACGCGTCCCACCCAGGCACGCCGCCTGGTCGAGGGGCCTTCAGCCTGGACCGCCGCTGACATGCGCCAGCGGGAGGCCGAGTGGAGCCACCGCCTTACTCCCGCCCAGGTCGCTGAAATCGAAACCGCGACCGGCGCGGTGCGATCCCGTGGCCTCGACCTTGCGTCGATCCGCCGCGCCGATTTCCCTCTCCCCACGCTTGGCCCCGTTCTCGATCGCTTGTGCGACGACGTCCTGAACGGCCGCGGTTTTGTCATGCTGCGCGGGATGCCGGTCGAAAACCGCCCGATCGAGGAAGCCGCCACGGCCTACTGGGGCGTCGGTAGCTATTTCGGCTCCGCCCGTTCCCAGAACGCCAAGGGGCATCTGCTCGGACACATCTACGACCTGGGCGGCAGCAGCGCGACCAATCCGCATGTTCGCAGCTATGCCACCGCCGAGCGGCAGAACTACCACATCGACCGCTGCGACATTGTTGCACTGCTGTGCCTGAAACGCGCCATGACCGGCGGGTTGTCGGCGATCGTCAGCTCCATGACCCTGCACAACGTCATGGCCGAACGCCGCCCCGACCTGCTGGAGCGGCTGTATCAGTCCTTCCCCGTCGACCGCCGCGGCGAGGTCCCGCCCGGTAAGCAGCCATTTTACGAAGCCCCGGTGTTCAACCCTCACGCCGGCACGCTGTCGGTGCTGTACTCCCGGCTGCACATCGGCTCCGCCCAGAGGTTCCCCGAGGCCCGGCGCCTCACGGCCGAGGACATCGAAGCCCTCGACATGCTGGGCGAACTGGCCGCCGACCCGGAACTGCGGCTCGATATCGCGTTCATGCCGGGCGACATTCAGTTCCTGCACAACCACACGATCCTGCACGCCCGCACCGGCTACCAGGACTGGCCGGAGGTCGAGCGCAAGCGCCATTTGCTGCGGCTGTGGCTGTCCCCGCCCGGCGCCCGCGAACTGCCGCCAGTCTTCGCGGAGTGCTACGGCGGCCTGAAACCCGGCGATCGAGGCGGCATTATTTGCGAGGGCACACGCCCGCACGCCCCCCTCGCGCCGGGCTGACCAACCAGGGCGCATGGCAGGTGGGAAACGCGGGGGCTTGTCTGTCCGGCCCAGGTCCGCTACCTCCCCGCCTCCCGATGCGCCCGTAGCTCAATTGGATAGAGCACCAGACTACGAATCTGGGGGTTGGAGGTTCGAGTCCTTCCGGGCGCGCCATTTTCCGGGTCCGATCGCACCGACCCAGGGCGAATCCGGGGCATTCTGAGCGCATTCCGGTCCACCGCGATTTTCCGTCATCGCCTGCCTCGACCCGTTGATCGCTCGCGGCGACCGCATCGCGCCGAGACAGATGGCCGGGCCGCGTGTTCCGTTCGGGGACATGACCGACACCTGTTCGGAGACGTCAGGTCGTTTCCAGATCGAGTTCACCGTTTCAATGCGCGCCGAAGAGAATGCCGTCACCGCCGCGCGGGCGAATCGCGACGCGCGCGGCCGAAAATCGACGCCGAGGAGGCGTAACGACCACCGGGCGACCGTCAACGCCGGTCGCCGTCCGAACGACGCCGAACTGCCTGGCGCCAACCGCTTCGGGCCGACACACAAGTCGATACGATGTTACGGAAGATCGCCAAATAAGCCGACCATCATTCAATCGTTGCGGGATGGTCTCAAATGTGCTGAATTGTCTCCTGGTATGGCGCTCAGGTCCTTTCGGTGGTCGATCCACAGTCATATCTTTCTGACGTCGAAACACAATAATTCAGGCGTCGGATGACGCCGCGACGGCAGAACTGGGGATCGAGCGATGGCGAGCAAATCATTTGGTAACCTCCTTGGAGGAAGCTGGGAAACCGGCGCGAACTGGAACCCCTCTGGCGTTCCCGCGGTATCCGATGACGCGCTGATCGCGCTCGCCGGAACGTACACCGTGACCATTGGCGCGGTCGAAGCCCCGAACAGCGTGACGCTGAACGCGGCGACGGCGACCTTGTCGATCGGAACGGGGGGCGAACTATTGGGCAGCCCGCTCACCATCAATGCCGGCACGCTCGCGCTCACCGGCATCATCCTGGGCTCGACCGTCATCAACAGCGGGGTTTTCACACCCGCCGGCGGGACCCTGGACGGAGTGACCTGGCAGGGAACGTTTGGAGGCCCGGGAAGCAGCTACCAATCGGTCAATATCAAGGACGGCATCACGCTGCTCAATCTGGCCGGGACAGCACCCGGGACGCTGATCGTCGGCAGCCTCTACATGGTCAATGTTCTCGACTCGACGCCGCTCGCGAACATGACGATCGATTTCACGGCATACAACAACGAATACCTGAGCGGACCGGCGGCCGCCGCGATGGTGTTCGATACGACGTCGCTTGTCACTCAGACAGGATCCGCCGCGGCGGCCTTCATCAGCGGCGCGACACTGATCAGCAACGGTACGATCGATGCCACGTCAGCGGCCGGATCCCTTTACATTGAAGATGCGAAATTCAACAACACGGGCGCGTTGCTGATCAGCGGCGGCGATGACGTCATCGTTCAAAGCGGCTTCACGAACACCGGATCCGTGAGCATCGGCGTCAATGGCAAGTTGTCTCTCACCACGACGTCCAACACTGTCTTGTCGAACGCGAACACCATTTCCGTCAGCACCTCCGGCAGTCTGGTGATTGGAGGCAGTCTGGCTGGCAACGGCACGATCACGATGGCGAATTTCGCCGTCGTCGACATGTACGCCACCACCAATACGCTGTCGTTCCTGGATGCCAAGGATACCCTCCGGCTGGAGGCACCCAAGGCGTTCACCGGCAACGTTCTGGGCTTCGAAGCAGGCGATAAAATCGACCTTCTGGCCACGAGCGTCACGAAACTCAATTACGCGGGCGGCACCGGCAATGGCGTGCTGACCGTGCTGAACGGTACCTCCACCGTCGCGACGTTGAACCTGATCGGCAATTATACGACATCGACCTTTGGCTTCGCCTCCGACGGCGTAACCGGTGAGAACATCACGATCACCGGCACCGCCAATCCACCGCGCACGTTAAACTGGACCGGCGCCAGCGGCACGGCGTTCGGCACCGCGGCGAACTGGGACGACCTGACGAAGGGCCTGAACCCGGCGACAACCGCCCCCGCCACCACGGATACGGTGGAGTTCAACAGCAGCGGGGGCGGCATTTCCGGAACCGGCTCGGTCGCCAACATTATCGTCGGATCGGTCGGCAACGGCGTGATGGACATCAGCGCGGGAGCGACCATCGTCTCCGGTTCGCTCGACGCCGGCGTCATCGCCGCCGCGTCAGCCCAGATCGGGGTGACCGGCGCGGGCACCGACCTGTCGATCACCGGCGGAGCCACCGTCGCGGATGACGGCGCGGGCGTATTGTCCGTCTTGAATGGCGCCACCTTCAGCGCCACGAACCTGACCATCGGATCGCAAACCGACAGTTCCGGCGCGCTCGTCGTGTCCGGCACCGGAAGTGTCCTGCAAATCAGCGGCTCGTTGAATATCGGCACGGCGCTCGGCACCGGCGATCTGACCGTCGGCCCAGGGGCGGTGGTCAACGCATCCGTGGTGAATTTGCAGGGCGGCGTGGTGCTGGAAGGCGGCCTGCTGGACCCAACTGTCTATATTGAAAACGGCGGCAGCACGACGGGTGGCTTCGGCACCATCGCGTCCGATTTCATCCTGCTTGAGGGAACGATCCTCTCAAATGGCAGTAAGTCGGGCAAGCAAACGGAGGTCGTGCAGGGCACTCTGGTGGGCGGCGGGACCGCGACGATCAACGGCTCCGTCTCGGTCAATGGACCGGGAATTCTGCAGATCGGCACTCACGATACAATCGAGCTGACCGGCGCGGTTTTAAACGCCGTGTCAACGACGTTTAACGATAACCTGACGCCGACCGGCACCTATTCGGTCAACAACAGCGTGATCGACGTGGTGTTTCAGGACCCGACAGGCGTCCTGAAACTGGATGACATCGCCGGCTTCGCCGGAACGGTGGCGACATGGAAGGCCGGAGACTCGTTCGTCATCACCGGCGGAACTTTGTCGAGCCTCGGTGTCAACAACGGCGACACCTTGACCGTTCAGGACAGCGGCACGGGCGCCGGGGCCGGCGGGATCGACACCATCATCTTCGCCTCGACGATCAGCGCCGGCGCGTTCAACATCGTTAACGGCAACACGGTGCAACCGGTGGCCTGCTTCGCCGAGGGCACCCGCATCAAGACGAAGGACGGCTGGACCGCCGTGGAAACGTTACGCATTGGCGACATCGTCACGACTTCCGACGACACGGCGGAACCGGTCATCTGGATTGGACGCCGCGCCATCAATTGTGCCCGCCATCCCAACCCGGAAACGGTATGGCCGGTCAGGGTCCGCGCCGGCGCGCTCGGTCAGACCATTCCGGCGCGCGACGTCATGCTGTCACCGGATCACGCGGTGTTCGTGAACGATGTCCTGATCCCGGTGAAGCTGCTGATCAACGGCACCAGTATTTCCCAGGTGCCCCTGGATCGCGTGACGTATTTCCACGTTGAACTGCCCCGGCACGCGATCATCCAGGCCGACGGTCTGCCGGTCGAGAGCTATCTGAACGCCGGCGACCGGTCGAATTTCGACCTTGGTGGTGCGATCATCCCGCTGTTCCCGGATTTCGCGAGCCGGCCGGGACCGTCCACGTCGGTCTGGGAAACCGGCGCGGTCGCGCGGATCGTCGTGACCGGGCCGGAACTGACCGCCGCGCGTGACGCTGTATCACGCCCTTCGCACCGCACCGCGGCTCCGTCGCCGGAACCGGCGCTTCGCATGGGCTGACACCAAGGCCCCCAATTTAACTGTCCGCACGACCGGCAACGGCCTCAGGATCACGACGTGACGCGCCGAGGTCTCAGTCGGTCAGGCGCGTGGGTGGCCGGTATGCTACCACCGGCCCTGGCACCTGACTCTTCGTCAGCCTCCACGTCCTGGCCCGGCTTGATCGGGTCATCGCTCTCTCCATCGTGTTGATGCCGATGGCCCGGCCAGGCCGGCCATGACAGACCGCGCGGCCGAGGGTGACTTTCCAGGGCCGCCGGCATCACATCATTTCAAGGTTGTCCGCTCTCGCCCGCTGAGCTAATTCCCCGCCCTGGCGGCGCCCGTAGCTCAACCGGACAGAGCACCAGACTACGGATCTGGGGGTTAGGAGTTCGAATCTTCTCGGGCGCGCCAGCTCTGCCCATGGCTCCGACCGCGAGAAGGCCGTTGAGCCCATCGTCGGGCGGCCCATCCTCCGGAGTCCGAAGCCGAGAAAGTGATTTGCAGGGCTCATCGCTGGTTCGCCGAAGCCCTATGGCGCACCCGGGTAACGATGTGGGCCGAGGACCGGGCCGCCCCCCTGGACGGATCACCAGAAGTCGTAACGCATCCGCGGCGACCCCTTCTTTTCGATCTCTGGAAAAGCGCCGATGTTGACTATCGCACCGCCGCGGCATTTCCGCCCGGCGAAGATTGGGAAATCCGCGTTGACGGACTCCTCGTCAGCGGGTCACGGCATTTGCGTCGCGTGACTGTTGACGAAGACGCGTTGGAAGCCGAACTCTCCTATAACGGCATGGAAGATACGGAGATATGGGCGATATCCTGGAACGGGACGAAGCTCACTGTCGATTGTGCAAAGGCTGAAGGCCGCGGTCGGGCGATGCGCGCGATCGCCCTGCTGCGGCAAAATCCGGGCCGCGAATATCAAGCCCTTTATTGGCCAGCCTCCGGCGAAGGAGAGTTGGCAAGGAGGGCTCGTCATCTTCTGAACGCGAAACGGTTCGACTTCGTGAATTAGTCGACATCATTTCAGCGAGGCTGACGTCTGGACTTGTCAACCTCGAAACAGCGGACAAGGAAGTCCAAAGCCACCTGAATACACACATCAACCCAGCCCTCTCGACGACGGCGAAATTCAACTCAACGGAACGCGATGTGGTTTACCGCGGTCTGAACTCACTACGGGACCACCTCAGGGAAATCGGGGGCATGGCGGCTCTCGAAATCGCAAACCATCTTCAGGAGGCGGTGCGTTTCAGAGCCGGCGGATTTCGATATGATCGAAAGCGAATTTCGTGGAGCTCTCGACCAACATTCCGTTCCGCCCGCTCGACCTGGTTACGCCGTCGAAGCAGGGTTGGGACCACTGGTGCGGCGGAAGTTCGCACCATGATGCCGGCCACTCGAGCACGCCCGACCGGGGCTTACCATATATGGTTCTATGCGGCATCGGATTGTACGCGCAAGCCGCCTTGCGGTCCTGGCTTGTCGGAAAGCTGACAATGCTCGGGTTTCGTTGGCGGACAGATGGGCGGAGGCGCGACGGCGTGACTTTTTGCCCGTAGCTCCGCCGCCCGCAACCGCGTCTGTTGGCGCCGCGGGTGTCGGAATTTCTTACACAAGCGTTGCAATGACGTATGTTTCGGATACCAACTTATTGATTCTACGTTCTAAAAATCCATGGCCCGAATGTTGCAAAGCGTGACGTAAACATTACTTGCGATTGAAACGTCCATGCTGATCAGATTAGCGAAGTGCCCACCCGCGGCTCCTTGTCACGCCAGGGCATCTCATCCCCGGCACGTCACCCGGACCGTTCCCGCCAGGCTTCCCGGGGTTCCGTCGGAATACAACGCTCGAAATCGCCTGGCGCTCTCGGCCGGTGTGTCGGCGATCGCGCTCGTGGCGATGCTCGCGGCCGAGCCGGCCCGGGCGCAGTCCCTGTGGACCAATCCCGGCAGCGGCGGCTGGGGGACAGCGGGCAACTGGAACCCGGTCGCCGTGCCGAACAGCGCCGCCACCGCGGCCTCGATCCTCAACGGCGGCACCGCGACCATCGGCGGCGGCAATGCTTTCACCGTGAGCACACTCACCGTCGGCACCGGAATTCCAGGTGACACCAGCGGGCTGCTGATCGGCGACAATTCGGCACTGACCGTCGCGAGCAGCATCGTCAACCACGCCACCATTTCGGTGACGAACGCCGGCAACGCCTCCGGCCTCAATCTGGCCGCCGGCGCCACGGTCTCGCTCACCGGCGGCGGACTGGTCGTGTTGGGGGGCACCTCGAACAACAGTTATATTCGAGACGCCGCCCTCAGCACCGGCAAGCTGATCAACGTCGACAATACGATCGCCGGCCGCGGCCATATCGGCAACGGCCAGATGGCGATGGACAACCAGGCCGGCGGCCTGGTCGACGCCAACATCACCGGCGCGTTGCTGGATGTGCAGCCGAATATCGCCGGCCTGACGAACGAGGGTATTCTGCGCGCCACCAACGGCGGCACGCTCGGCATCAACGGCTCCAGCCTCGGCGCGATCATCCAGACGGGTGGAACCATCCTGGCCAGCGGCGCGGGATCGACGGCGGAATTGTACGGTGGCGTCACGGTGTCGGGCGGCACGTTGACCAGCACCGGCGGTGGCATCCTGAAAACCGCGACCGGCGCCACCGCCACGCTCAACAACGTCACGCTCTCCACCGGCAGCGCCCTCACCGTCTCCGACAACTCCGTCCTGCAATTTCACGGCACGATGCTCAACCAGGGCACGATCGCACTGAGTTCGATCGGCAACGTCGCCGATTTGCGCTTCGCCGATGGCGCGACGCTCGCCGGCGGCGGCACGATCACGATGGCGGCCAATCAGAACAACGATCGCATCTTCGGCGTGAACAATACCGGCAGCGAAACCCTCACCAACCTGAACAACACGATCCAGGGCGCGGGCCAGGTCGGCGCCAGCAACCTGATGGAGTTCATCAACAAAGCCGCCGGCACGATCAACGCGACATCGACAACGAACACGTTGACGATCTCGCCCACCACGGCCGCCGCTGTAACCACGCCGAACGGCGGCGGGTTCGTGAACCAGGGCGTGCTGGAGGCCACGGGCTCAGCCGGCCTCATCCTCAACGCCGGCCACTTCAACAATCTGGGCGGCTCCATCCAGGCCATCGGCACGTCAGTGGTCAGCGGCGTCACGCTGGCGAACGCCGTCTTCCTCGAAAACGGCGTCACCGTGTCGGACGGTCAGCTTTCCACATCCGGCGGCGGCCTGATCGCGACCAAAAGCGGCCATGCAGCGACGCTCGACGCGACGGTTGTCAATGGCATCACGCTGACCGGCACTTATCAGGCGCAGGACAACTCCAGCACCAGCATCAACGGGGCGTTCGCCAACACGGGAACGATCCTGCTGTCCTCGATCGGCAATACCACCGCGCTGCAACTCGGCAACGCGACCACGCTGACCGGCGGCGGCACGATCTCACTCAGCGATCAAACCGGCAACCGAATCTACGGCGTGACCAACTCCGGGACCGAGATCGCCACCAACGTCGACAACACGATTCAGGGCGCCGGTTCGCTTGGCGCGAGCAACAGCATCGGCTTCATCAACAAAGCGGGCGGCACCGTCAACGCGACGGGCACGCATCCGTTGACCATCTCCCCGTCCGGACAGTCGACCGTCATCGCGCAGTTAGGTGCGGGCTTCGTCAACCAGGGTCTGCTGGAGGCCACCGCGGCCGGAGGCCTGGTGCTGAACGGCGGCCAGTATCTCAACACCGGCGGCACGATCCTGGCCTCAGGCGCGGGCAACAACGTCAGTTTGCAAGCCAATGCCATCGTATCAGGCGGGCTGATCAAGAGCACCGGCGGCGGCCTGGTCACCACATCCTCCGGGCAGACCGCGACCCTTGACGGATCAAGCCACGGCGCGGTCACGCTGGTCGGCACCGTCGCGGCCGCCGACAACTCGATCCTCAATCTCAGCGGCAATGTCAGCAACACCGGCCAGATTCAGGTGAACTCCATCGGCAACATCGCCCAGTTGCTGTTCGCCAACGCCACCACGCTGTCCGGCGGCGGCTCGATCCTGCTGAGCGATCAGACCGGTAATCATTTGTTGGGCGTCAATAACTCCGGCACCGAGGTCGTCACCAACCTCGACAACACGATCTCCGGCGCCGGCTCGTTGGGTCTCAGCAACAGCATCGAGTTCCTGAACAAAGCCAGCGGCGTCGTGAACGCGACCGCCACCCATCCCCTGGTCATCTCGCCGACGGGTCAATCCGCCCCGGTCAACGCCAACGGCGGCGGCTTCGTGAACCAGGGCCTGCTGGAGGCGACCGCGGCAGGCGGACTGGTGCTCAACGGCGGCCAGTTCAACAACGCCGGCGGCACGATTCTGGCCTCGGGCGCGGGCAACAACGTCTCTCTGCAAGCCAGCGCGACCATCTCGGGCGGCACGCTGAAAAGCACCGGTGGTGGGCTCGTCAGCGTTGTCGCCGGGAACGCGGCGACGGCGGACGGCACCAGCCAGGGCGCCATCAACCTGGCCGGCACCATCGTGGTGCACGACAATTCGACGCTCAATCTGAATGGCAGTGTCATCAACGCCGGCCAGATCCAGGTGAGTTCCACCGGCGACGTCACCCAGTTGTTGTTCGCCAATGCCACCACATTGTCCGGCGGCGGCTCCATCGTACTGAGCGATCAGACCAACAATCATTTGTTCGGAGTTACCAATTCCGGCACCGAGGTCGTCACCAATCTCGACAACACAATCCAGGGCGCCGGCCAGCTTGGCCTCAGCAACAGCGTCGAGTTCATCAACAAAGCCGGCGGCACCATCAACGCGACCGGCCTGACCTCGTTGATCGTGTCGCCGACAGGGCAAAGCGCCGTGGTCACGCCCAACGGCGGCGGGTTCGTCAACCAAGGTCTGCTCGAGGCGACCGGCAACGGCGGGCTCATGCTGAATGGCGGCCAGTTCAACAACGCGACCGGCACGATCCAGGCGGCGGGCTCCGGTCACGCGGTCTACCTGGCGAATGGCGTCACCGTGTCGGGCGGATTGTTGCAAAGCACCGGCGGCGGCCTCGTCACCACGGCCGGCGGGCAGAGCGCGACCCTGGACGGCACCGGTCAGGGTGCCCTTACGCTAGCCGGCACCTTCGCCGTGCACGATAATTCCAGCATCAACCTGAACGGTGTCATCGCCAACACCGGCCAGTTCCAACTCGCATCTGGTGGTAACTCCACTGACCTGAAGATCGCCAATGGCACGACCCTGACCGGCGGCGGCACGCTGTCGCTCAGCAACTTCGCGGGCAACCGGATCTACGGCCAGCAGAACTCCGGCACCGAAGTGCTGACGAACCTGAACAACACGATCCAGGGCGGCGGACAAATCGGCATCTCCAACGGGTTCGGGCTGGACAACAGCGGCACCGTCAGCGCCAACGTCTCGATGCCGCTGACGATGGCGATGTCGCCCACCTCCACGATCGTTTCGAACGGCAACACATACCACGCGGGCATCGTCAATGAGGCCGGCGGCGTGCTGCAAGGCGCCGGCGGCGCATTGATCATCACCAGCGGCGCGGTCGAAAATCTGGGCACGGTGCAGGCGTTGAACGCCGGGTCGGTGGCCTACGGCGCGAGCGTCACCAACCTCAACGCCAACGCCGGCACCCTGACCGGAGGAACCTGGGCCGCGATCGCGACCGGAGGCGGCGCCACGGTCACCGCGACCGGCGGGGCGATTACCACCAACGCCGCCACGATCACGCTGTCAGGCGTGGGTTCCACGGTGCAGTTCTCCAATCTGTTCACCAACGTGAACGTGCAGTCCAGCCTGACCGGCAACACCGCCGCCGGCGTGCTGAACGTTCTGAACAACCAAAGTTTCAGCGGGCCGAACGCGCTCTCCAATGCCGGCCAGATCAATCTTGGCGGGGGCGCTTTCACCGAGGCGTCCCTCGCCAACAGCGGCACGCTGAACGGTTTCGGTACCGTGACCGCCAGCGGAGGCTCGCCGATCGCCAACAACAACGGCATCGTGACGGCAAGCGGTGGCACTCTGGTGTTGACCAACGGCGTGAGCGGCAACAGCGCCAGCACGGTGCAAACGGCCGGCGCCGCGACCCTCGACCTGTCGGTTGGCGCCAATAACAGCACGGCCGGGACGCTGGCGCTGTCGCAAGGCGGCGGGCTCGCTTTGGGCACCCATACCATCACGGTCAGCGGCGATTACACGAACGCTCAGTTCGGGTCTGGGGCGGGGTTCAATCGGCACGCCGATGTCACGGGTACGGGCGCGATCAACGCGGCGGGCACCGGCGACTCGTTGACGCTGTCTGGCGTCGCCGTGAACGGCGGCACGCTGGCTCTGGGCAACGTTCATACCGGTGTCGTCAGCACCGGCACCTATGCCATCAACTGGGCCGGTACTGGCGCGCCGGTGTTGCGCGGTGCGGTGGCGGGCAGCAGCGGACTAACGCTCTCGGGCGCGACCTTCGGGCCGATCGCGCCAGGCTCGTCGTCGACGCAGACGATCGCCGTGGCCGCCGGAGCGGCCGGGTCGCTGGTCAATCAGTCGCTGACGGTGACGTCGAACTTCGACAACATCGGCGCGCGATCGGTGGTCGTGACCGGTGCGGCTTACGATCTCGCCAATCCGGCGGTGGCGCCAAATCCGGTTAACTTCGGCAATGTCCATGTCGGAGCCGTGACGAACCAGGCCCTGACGATCGGCAACGGCATCGTCTCCAACGCGTCGTTCCAGGAAGGCCTGGACGCTTCGGTCAGCGGCACCAGCACCGGCGTGACGAGCAACGGGGGTACGATCAACAACCTGGCGGCGGGCGGCGTGTCGAACGCGATCTCGGTCGGCATCAACACCGGCACAGCGGGGAACAAGAGCGGCACGGCGACGATCGCGATGACCTCGGACGGCGCGACAACCAGCCAATTGGGAACCACAAGCCTGAACGCGGCGACCGTACAGGTGAACGGCGCGGCCTACGACCTCGCGCATCCGACGATTACGCCGACGATCGCGTTCGGCGCCGTGCATGCCGGCTCCTCGCCCGCGCAACAGGCGATTACGATCGCCAACACCGTGGTCAGCGACGCGGCGTTCCAGGAGGGGCTCAACGCCAGTTTCGGCGCTCTGGGCGCCGGCATCACGACGAATGGCGCGTCCCTTACCAACCTCGCCGCCGGTGGGTCGAGCACCGCGATGACCGTCGGCATCAGCACCTCCCAGGTGGGGACGATCAATGGGACGGCGGCGATTGGGCTGGTGTCGAACGGGAGCACCACCAGCGGCCTCGCGAACACGCCGCTGAACGGGCAATCGGTGGCGGTAACCGGCACGGTCTGGGATCTGGCGAAATCGAACACCATCGCGCCAATCGCGATCGTCGCGCATACCGGGGACGGCGGCGGTACGGTCAGCCAGTCGTTGAGCATCACCAACGTGGTGCAGCACAGCGCGGCTTTCCAGGAGGGGCTGGACAGCAGCTTCGGCGGCTTCGCGGCCGGCCCCGCGAACACGCTAACCCCAACGTTGAGCGGCGCGATCACCAACCTGGCGGCTGGTGCGACCGACGGTAGTTCGATGAAACTGTCGATCAGTACCACCGCGGCCGGCGTGCTGAGCGGGACGGTGACCGTCAATCAGGCGTCGAATGGTGCCACGACCAGCGGGCTGGGGATCACTCCGCTGGCATCGCAACTGGTGGCGGCTTCCGGGGCAGTGACGGTGGGGATTTTCAACTACGCCACCGCGACGGTGAACAATGCTCAGCCGATCAGCCTCGGCGCCTGGCGGCAGGGTGCGGCGGCCGCCACGCAAGCGATCAGTATCAGCAACACCGGACCGGTTTCGTCCCTCACCGAGGCTCTGAACGGCGGCGTTGCCGCGACGCCCGCCGGATTCACGACGAACGGCGCGACCTTCAACGGCCTGGCGGCGGGGGCGGTCCCGAACACTGGCCTGACCGTCGGGCTGGACACCACGAGCGCGGGCGCGAAATCGGGGAACGTGGTGCTCGGTTTGGTGTCGGACGGCACCGGGATCGGCGGCGACGGCACCACCACGCAGTTGCCGAACCAGAACGTCGCAGTAACCGGAACGGTTTACCGCCTGGCGAGTCCGGCGTTGAACACCACGGCGGCGACGCTGGCGGCGCGCGTTGGCGATGCGCTGCCAGCGGCGCCGATCAGCATCACGAACACATCAGTGGATGGCTTTACCGAGGGCCTGAAGACCAGCCTCGGCACCGCGTCCGCGGGATTCACGGCCGCGGGAGGAACACAAACGGTGGCGGCCGCGGGGACCAACACGGCTCTCAGCGTCGGCCTCGCAAGCACCGCGACAGCCGGCACGACAACCGGCTCGGTGAGCGTGAACTTCACTTCCACGGCGGTGAACGGCGAGCAAGGCGCGCCCGACCAGTCGCTTGCCGGCGGAACGGTCAGCGTGACCGGCAAGGTCTATCAAACGGCCACCGCGAGCGTCGCGCCACAGGTGGATTTCGGCATCGTGCATGTGGGCGACATTGTTTCGAAGCCGATCGTTATCGCCAACACCGCGCCGGTCTCGGCCTTAAACGATACCGTGACCGGGTCGATCACCGGGACGACGGGCCCCTTCACCACCGGGGGTGCCACGCTTGGCGCGGGTGTCGCGGCGGGCACCAGTTCCAACGCGCTGACAGTGGGGCTGGTGACCACCACCGCCGGTGTGTTCACCGGAGGCACCGCCGGCGGCGCCACGTTGGCGCTGAGCAGCCACAACGCCGACATGACCGATCTCAGCCTGAGCACCCCGTCCGTGATGCTGACCGGCACGGTGAACAATTACGCGGCTGTCGGGCTGGCGAACCCGACCAAGG